>ENA-ORXF01002447-ORXF01002447.1-marine-metagenome-genome-assembly--contig:-NODE-2447-length-11078-cov-3.256068_pt1 | contig 11078 bp, 11 predicted proteins | sample MGYA00237864_ERZ511476 | MGnify/ENA primary metagenome ERZ511476 (study PRJEB26306, sample SAMN06343908) | marine metagenome | isolation source: coastal waters | place: Atlantic Ocean: West Antarctic... | reverse complement strand
TGTCGTTGTTGATTTTGAATTGTCGACGTGCAGAATATCATTGCCAAGCACAAACAAGATCCGCCCGATACCCATGCCAGAAGATTTTCGGATCAATTCCCGCGTACCTTCAACCATCCGACGAACCGCAACGTCTCGGCTGTACGCGTAGCCCGTTTCACTTTCGACGCACAGCTTGCCAACGTGTACATCTGCAAGATCAATCACAAGCAAGCATTCACCATCCGGCGCAGCCCGCAATTCATACTGTGGGAATGTCTCATCTTTAAGATCGTCAATCGCACCGCGTATCGCTTCCAAGACGGTATTCTTATCGTCGCCGCCCTTTGGCATTTGAAAATACATTGATGCGCCGTCTGACTTAATCCAGCCGCTATGCAGGGGCGTCACGTCTGTCATTCCAACGCTGGCCATCGCGCCTGTTATTGCCTCGTCTGTTTCGAGGTATTTCTTGGCTGCTTTGTATTTCCGCTGAACCCCGCTGAATGCCTGCCCTAGTTCACGCGATGCTTTTCTTATGCTGCCGTGTTTAGTAACCGCGTCATAAGCTACTCTTTGCGCTGGCGTCATTGGACGCAGCCCTTGGGCCAGCAATTCACCGTTGCTATCAGGTCCAGACCAGTCTTGCGGATCTCGTCCAAGTCGTCCTGCGTCAAAGCCTGCGCATGGGCAACACTGGACGGAACGGCGCTGTCAAGTATCGCTGCCGCCATCCCCTCGCTTTGCGTATTTGCGCAATTGCTCAAGAACAACATCGGGGCGATTATCATAGCGACCTTGTTTAGCATCGTGCAACTCCTTCGTTGTTGAATTGTATGCGTCTTGCATTTCGTCGTTTACTTCTTTGCGACCCTGCTTTTTCTTGGATCGACCAAAGCCCCACAAGGCAATCAAGCCCGCAGCAATGGCCCCAAGAATAGCGGGAAAACCCGTTATCAAATCAAGCATCTTTGCCCCCTGTAAACCAAGTGCGGCAAGTCTGAACAATTGCTGGCAGAATCAAGCCGACAATAACCAATATGTGCGGCGTGTACTTTTCAGGGATAAAACCCATAAGCAAAATAATTGTGACTATTTGCGTGACAAGTGACACAAAGTTGATTTTTGACGCTGTTGGTTTATTCATTTTCGACCTCCTTAGAATTTGCGTGCGGGGGATAGTGACGCCCCGCCTCGCCAGTCGCTTTCCGGTGACTAGCCCCCAGCCTACCCTTTCTCAGCGCCATACTGATATTCAGAGCCGGTGTCTCCTTTAATTCTGCCGACTTTCTCTATGTGTCCGCAGCTTTTTGCGTCACACTTTAAGATTTCGTCTTTCATTTTCGACCACCAAAGATTGCAATGATTGCAGCAATAAACGCCGCGAGAAAGCCGCTTGACGGCGGCGGTGTCTTGACCGTTTCCCACCAATCGCCTGCATTATAGCCGGGGCATTGGGTGGCTGCAAATGGCATGTCGCGGTGACCAATTACTTGAGCATTCGGGAACCTGACAAGCAATTCACGGATCAACTTGATTTGTTCTTTGATTTGCGCAGGCGTTCGACTATCAAAACCCTCGTTCGGCCTCGCCCGCGTCACGCCGCCCTCTAAGCAAATCCCGATTGAAATAGAGTTTTCGCCCTTTGAGTGCGCCCCCTGTTCAAATCGCCCCGGCTGGGATAAGTCGCGGCCAGTAATTCGACCACCCTTCATAGGCAAGTAAAAATGATAACCGCCTTCCCGAAAACCCCGCGCCTTGTGGTCAGCCTCAAGCCTCGAATACGGGTATTCTGTTTCAATAGGCGTGGCGCTGTAGTGCTGCACAAGATATGCAACGCGGTTATCTGGTAAATATGCCATAATTAAAAATGACCCCCAAAAAGCGCTCCCAAAACAGCAAGGATCAAAGCGCCAATGATTAGCCTTGAAAGCCATTTTATAGAGCTTCGAATATCATCAAGTTTTTCGTCGGTGTTGTCTAGCTTGATCGTAATGACCTCGCGAAACGTCTCAAGGCGCTGGATGCGGTGTTCGTGAGTGTCTGACATTTTTATATACCTATGGTAGTAAATGTTATGTTTAACCTAACTCTAAAGTGCCTGACAAAGCAATACGTGAAGTGTTGGTAAAGTTGCTATTTGTTAGGCTTGCAGTCGCGGTAGTGCCTTGCGTCGTTATCCGAAGAACGGTTGAGGATATTGGCCTCGCATTAGGCGAAACAATACTTGCCATGTTTGAATAAACGACAGCGCCAGATACCCCCCGTTCAGCCTGAACCACATCGGGTCCGTGCAAGGCGGTCGGCAACGAGATCGCAGCGTCTCCGGTTGATGTGCCTTTTGAAGTTAGTATCACCTCAATGTGGTATTCCATCGTTTTTCCAGAAATACGATATGACCCTGTTTGAGTGCCGTATGTAATCCCGACAGACGCCAGCCCAAAGGACATAACAGGCGTCCAAGTTCCCGCCATCACAGTTCCCGCGAGATCCGTTTGAACAATGTTGGCAAGGTCAATGTCGTTTACAACAACACCCGTTAACGTGGCGTCGGTGGCGTTGTTGCCCATAACATTCCAGCCCGAAACACCTGTGGAAATGTAAGCGAGGCTTGCGCCGGAACCTGTCATGGTGTTGCCCGTCATTATACCGAGATCACCGCTGTCCGTTGATCCGTCGTTTTCCACTTTGACAGAAACGCGCGTCGGGTTTCCGTCAAACTCAAAATCGTTATCGGTGATACGAGCGTTGTTTACGTTCTTGAGCCAAATGTCATATGGCGTCCCCGCGAAGTTTTGGGCCGCGTCTTCATTGTATGAAACAATTCGAGAGATATCGACGGTTTTGAAGCCGTCGACTTCGATACCGTTTTCCACGAAGTTCATATGGCCACCGTCTATTTTAAGCAACGGCTCTCGTCCGTTTGGCCGTGTCAAACGAATGCCATTCCACACGTTGACAATGTGCATATTTGAAATACGGATGTCCTCCGCGTTTGATGCAAGCGTGACCTGCCCTGTGCGCGTGGATGCGAAGGTGACAGGGATGTCAATTTCCGTTAGGCTGATACGGGTCACAACATGCTGTCCGTCGTAATCCGTCGTTCCTGATACCATCACGTCAAAGCCTGTGGTGAATGTGCGGGCCGAATTTGACAGGGTTAAACGTGTACCGCCTGAACCATTGTCCGCAGCGGATACGATCAAACCGCGATAAACGTCGCTGACAATCGCATCATAGCAAGACCAGATGGACGGATTAAGCAAGGTGGGGCGGTATGCGCTTTCGAGGTTCAAGCCAACAAGCGTATCAAAATGAACGCTGGCGGGGTCGCTACTTGACCCAATGCCGGGGCCATTGATCTGTAGGCTGTCAAACATGCCGTGCCATGATCCAGAGAAATCCATGCACTTCGTAAAGTGCGCTGTCCCCGGCTCGCCCATTGTCGATACACGCACGTTGCGAACATAGTGCGAACGACTGTGGCGAGCGCCGCCCGCAATCATTGTTGCTTCGATGCCAACGCCGTTTGTGCCGCCCTCTCGCAATATTTCAAAGTCAGCAAAGTGATAAAAGCTGTCGCGGGTTTGCGCCGTTAGCCTAATACCGCCAGTCGTGTTTGCGGATGGCAGGATGATGCGAGACGAGGAACCCACGCCCTGAATACCCATGCGAAAAGTTTCCTGCTCAAGATCCGGCATTGTTTCAATATAGAAATCACCGTTGCCCAAATGGCCAATAGCGTTTTCGTCAGCCAAATACTGAACCCACGCAGCGAAAGCGTCGGTGTAATCCGTTGCGCCCTTGCGCTGGAATGCTGCAAGGTCATATTTCGCAGTGTCTAAAACGCCTGCCGTTGCTAGTGTTGTCATCAGTTTAACCCCTCCAAACCACATAGCCCCGAGTGGAACCGTGGCGATTTTTCAACATCACATCAGAACCAGACAAATAAATTGCGGTTTTTGTTGTGCCTGTGTCCGTCAGTTCATAGTAACTACTTGGGTCGTGCATTTCTATGGGAGAGTTACTATCTCGCCCCATAAAAACCCCAAGATAGTTGTTGTTTATCTGTAAAACATTAATGTTATCAAAAAACTCAGTTGCCTCATATAGCTTTATTTCCGCATTATCAGCCAAATTAAACACCGTCGGAAAGCCTAAGATACCAAGTTCTTGCGTCTGGAAAACTGAATTTTTATCTTGCGCACCGCTGCCATTGTACCCGGTGAATTGATTATCACGCCCCACTTTGACGCGCAGATACGTTCCGCCGCCAGAAGAGTAAACCCCGACCGCATAACGTTGCGTTACCGATCCTGAGACTTGATCGTCGTCGCAAACGTTGTTGTTTATAGTTACGTTATCAACACCCCCTGCGGCAGTCGCGGAAAGCGTGATGCCCCCACTATGCACCGAAGTTCCAGCTTGATAGTTTCGACGGCAAACATTACCCGTCACAGTCGAGTTCTTAACGTTCGCCAACAAGATACCCGCCGCGCCGTTGTCACTTACGATATTGCCCGTGACTGTCACGCTCTCGCAATTCGGAACGTCAATGCCGTTGCCGTCGCTAGTCGCCACGTCGTTACCGATGATGCGCCCGCCTTTACTCGAGCTAAAATACATCCCCGCCGCGTCTCCATCTCTAACCCGGTTCCCCTCCGCAAGAAAATTATCAGAACTACTAGCAAAGCTGATTGGGTCTAATCCTATTCCGTCAAAATCGCACCCCTTCACGACTCCCCTGACAGAACCCGTATATGCCACCGCTTGCCTGCGATCTGCGCTGTCGCTTGTTGTTCGGTTGCGTATTCCACAATCCTTAAACACGCAATCAATGTGCTCGACCCCACTGCCACCACTAATTAGCGATGCGATACCAAGCGTGTTCGTGAATGTGCAACGAATGTAGCGGACCGTGGTGCTGTTGAAAGACTGCACAACATTGTTAAATGACGACACATTCGCTTCGTTCCCGTCGAATGTAATGTTGACAAAATCAATTTTTTCTTTGGTGTTGCAGTTCAACAACATCGGGCTTGAAGTGGACGACGCCTTGACCTTCAGTACCGTCCCTTTTCGCCCAGTGATTGTTCGATTGGAACTTACTTCCCACCCCTCGACAATGTAAGTATTTGCCAATAATTCAAAATCGCCATACGCAGCGGCGGCGGTAAAAGCTGCCGTGTCGTCAGTGGAACCATCGCCCAACGCCCCGAAATGTTCGGCATAAATCATCCCATTTGGGACGAACCCCGGCAAATCTGCTGGGGTTGTCGCGCCCAACTCCCTGTCAAAAGTAAAGCCACCGACAACAATCTGAGAACGTGACAAAATAGTTGCATCATTTGCCGCAATTAGCCCTGCCGCTTCCGCGCGTGTATAACCTAAAAGCTCCAAGCCAGTATCAGCAACCGCCGCCGCGCCGTAAAGCTTGACGTGTACGCTATCAATCCCCAAAGGCCAGCCACCAACACAGGTCAATTCAGCGCCGGAAAGTGTGAATACAGTTTCGTATTGGAACCCGCCACCGAAATGAACGTCAACTAAATCAAGGCCAGTGGGCGCAAATGGCAATGTTAAAGGGTTAGCAAGGCCGCTTGCGTCATAAATTTGCTTGGTGACTATCACCGCGTTCCCTTGCGCAGTCGCCGCGCTTGCTGCTGCTGCTGCTGCGATTGCTGAAAATTGATCGCTGTCAATCAAAGAATATTCAGCACGAAACCAATCGACCGCAAATGTAGATGTTGATGCGTCTGCGGTAAGTGAAACCAGCCAATCTCCAATTACAAAAACCTGACTGTCGACCGTGCCAGCGACCGAAACAATATAGTAATCACCTTTTGCTGTACCGCTTGGGAATGTGCCTGCCGATGCGTCCCACGATCCGCGCGGATTCAAGCCCCCCACTACTGCTGATATCTCGTGATAAAGCGATGCGACAACTGTGTTCACATCCGTTTCAAGCAATTGACGAGTTGATAACTTAGGGTCTGTGCCTGTTGTAGTTAGTCCGAAAATTGGCAATGGCATTATGCGCTCCTATGCGTCTGTTGAGGCTGTGACGCTGGCTGTGAATGCCGATGCGCTGGCGAAATCGCCACGTGATCTTGCGAAGTAAAAGCGGGTTTTGGACGTACCCAAGCCCGTTTCTGTGATACTAACGGTTGTATTTTGGCTCGCGAAAATTGCAGAACCCAGCAAGCTTGCGGACCCTGCGCTATCTGTGTCACTACCATGAATTTCGATTGAACGAAAGTCTGCATCGTTAGGTGTTCTAAATGTCACGGTTATTTCATCGACGCCGCCAGTTGCCGTGCCGCTATTCGGAACATCAATGGTAATATCCACAACAGGCGTCACGCCTGTAATTTCCACGAAATCAGAATTGCCGTTCGTACCGATTGCGCGAACCCTAATTTCATAAGTTTGGCCCGGCGTCCCTGTCATAAATGCAAAAACATCGCCCGACCCGTCGCGAACTTCGCCGTCAATAAAGCCGCCACTTTCATAGTCGCCGCTAGTCTCACGAAATTCCCATTCGTATGTGGTAACGCTTGAGGCGGATGGGTCAAAAGCAAACCGAATGCGCGGTATGATTGTGCTGCCTGTGTTTAGGTTCACCGCATCGCCCGTTGTTACAGATAACGCGCCGGGGTCTGCTGTCGTGGATCTTGTGTCGTTGTACGGTTCGTTGAAAACGACTTCTTCATCCGTCGAGGGAACCCATGCGTAGATTGACGCGTCATGTTTTACCAACGCGGCTGGCAACCGCATTGCGACTTCGCCGCTTTCACCAATCGGATCAAGGCCGGGGTGGATGCTCTCAATCTCATAAACGCCATTGAGCGCGTCATATGGCGACGGCAATGCAATCGTTGCAGTCGCGCCCCCTACAAGATTGAACGCCTCTGGCGGCAACGTGCCGCCGTTTATGCGTTCCTGTCTGCGAAGGCGTAGCCCCGCTATTTTACGAACCCGCATAGCCTGCGTTGCACTTGGGCAAAAAGGCAAGCTCATCGTTTTAACGGCTGGTATTCCGCCATCCGCAGCAAGCGCGTTTGGTATAGGCCACTGTAATAGCTCCGCAGTTTCAAATCCCCGACCGCTTGATATATAAGTCACGCGCAGAGAGTTGACCAGATTAGCGCCCGGAACCATGTCGGGGAATTCGAACCCGTCACCCAAAAGGTATGTCAGGGTTTCGGTCGGGGCGCGATACACTCCCCCCGCATATCCCAGCTTTCCACCCACGCGGATAAAGTCAGCCGCGCCAGAAATCATCATTGGGTTAAGTTGGTCCTCAATTTCGCCGTCAGTCCATACGATAGTACCTGAGCAAACATAACGCGCCTCACTGCCACCTGATAAAAGTGCAACTGTTTCGTCGCAAGCGTCAGGCCCATCTGCGTTGAAAGATTCATGCACCTGCCCCTCAAGATATGGGCGAATCGGATTTTGCGTTAATGCGTCACGCACACAAAGGGCATGACTTTCCGACCACTCCCAAGTTGCCGGATCAGCAGGGTCGTGCGCTGCCTCGCGTGGGTCGTATACAAGCGAAAATTGGCCTTCGACCTCAACCAATGGCGGCGTAGATGGCCACCTGTTGCTGCGCTCACCAGATGAGCCAGCATCTAGTTTGAGCCAAATCATTGTCTGACCCTGCCACGCATCTGAGGTTTTCCACAAGTCATCCCGCACACCATCAACATATGCTGCGTCTGTGGTAAATGCTGTAGGTGGTGCAGTGTGGTTCCCCCTGCTAATCCAAACAGTAACGTGATCTAGAAATGGGGCCGTTGTTGCTGTAGCGCCCGCGCCGCTCAGATCGAAAGCGTCACCAGTCAAAACAACTTCGCGCTTGTCGAGGTGTAAGGTGAAGCTTGACAAATCAGATGGCCGTGAATTAAGTATCCAAGCGCCCCAGATATTTACGCCCTTAACTGGTATTCCGACGGGCGTTCCAGTTGCGCGAGCATCTCCATAAACGAACCGATACGCTGGCGCAGTGGTGGGCTGTGACAACTTTGCTGATATGTCTTGAGCGGTGGGCTGGTCTTTACCGAATATCGCTGAAATTGCGGCGTTGATTAAGGTTGAAACAGCAAATTGAACGACTGCGGTTGCAATCGCCGTTGCCGTAGCAAATGTAGCGCCCAAACTTACAGCAAGAGTACCAATCGCATTGAACAACAATGTCGTTAAAAACGGCATGTCCAAGCCCCCAATATTTTAGACTTAATAATCACCATACCCGCCTTGGATTTGCACGCAAATTCAGCGCCGCCCATACTTATAGCTAGTGCTGATCCTAGTGCATCTGCGCTAGGAATTAAAGACAAATCACCACACTGCGGATCATCGACACTTATCAAGTCAAATGTGGCGTTGCACCATTCAAGATAACCGCCCGCCCGCTTTAGTATTCGCGCAGCGCCCATAGCTGTTTTGTATTTCGATGCGTAGCCCTCCAGCGGGTCTTTTCCATGCAACGCCGCAAACACCACACAAGCCGCTGTGCAATCACTGCGGAGCCCCCACGCAAACGGATGCCGCATGTGGTCACGCGCCGCGTTAAACGCCTCTTGTGGGCTTATTCCGGCCATGACTTAGGGTTAAATTTATTGCGGTTTGCGTTCTGAACGTGACGCCCTGCCGTATCGCCGGAGAAATTAGTGATTTGATCTTCATAGCCATGTGTTATTGAGGCCGACGATCTAGCCGATGGCCCAACGCCAAGGCCCAAAACCATGTCATGCGAAAATCCGCCCTCCGTCCTAGACAGTGTGCCGCTGCGACTGTCAAAATACCCTGTGAAGAGCTCAACAGGTTCTTGACTTAACACGTTACCGCCTACTGTTGTCGTCGTGGCGAAATAAACCGTCAAAGTTTTGCCGCGTATAACCTTGCCACGTTCGCCCAGCATGTCGGCAACAGTTGCCGCCACGCGTATCGTCGCACCTGACGTTGCCAGCCCGCCGTTTTCTGTGGGGGCTTGGAATTGAACGAGCTTACCAGCCCCTGCCCAAGTTTGGCCGTCAAATGATAAGTCACCTACGCCTGTATGCACGCGGATAGTTTCCCCCGGCCAATCTGCATACGTTAACAACACCGGAAAGAAATGCGAACCAAGATCCGTGATAAGGCCAGCCGATGCGCCGCGAGTTAGAGCCACGGATCTACCTCCACAAATCCGCCTGCGTATTCGTCCGCAAACACCTCTCGAAAATCCCATTGAAACCCGAAAGCCTGCCCCACGCCTTGAACAGATCTCGGCACTCCCGCCGCTTCAAATACAACGCTTTCACTGTGTCCGATGCTAACAAGGCCCGACAATGTGAACGCCGCCGATTTGTCTGTGCGTATCGTCGCCACGCCAGACGCGTTTGACGTTGCTGTCTTTAACACAAAAGCGGTTTCCGTTGCCGCGTCGGTTGAAACGCTGATAAGCTCAGAGGGTCGCGCAATAATCTGCGAAGGCGGCAATCCTGAAACCGTGAGTGCGTGATAGCCCACGTCGGTTGCAGGCTCGCCATATAAAGTGAAAACACCGTCGCCCCAGACCATGCCGGATGCGTCGTCGGTCCATGATAATTCCGTTCCGCTGTCGGTCCATGTCAGAACACTACTCGCAAGGTCTTGGCCCGCCCGCGATAAGTGCCAAAGCGACGACAGGCAAGGAACGCGTGTCAGGTTAGGTTTCCCCGACCATTGCTTGTTGAGCATCCGAACATACCCTGCGCCGTCCAAGTCAGTGCCGATCCCCGCAACGTTAGCTGTGGCCACCCGCCGCGCCCGTTGCGCCGATGATGTGCGAGAACGCCCTTCGATCAAACCAACCGATTTGCTTTGCGGGAATATGTCCGCCAACTCCCAGCCTGTAAGCTGAAAAGGTGGCCACGCGATAACGTCTACAGTCATGGCGACCACCCTGATTTGCTGTTTCTAAATGATGCTTGGGACTGTGAAACCGCTTGTGCTGTCAGTCCACCGGATGCTTGCTGGATGCCTTGCGATACCATTTCACGGATCTCCATATTCCCACGAGCGCCATTTACGTTGATATTATACACGGGGGCCATAGATTGTCCACCGCCGCCGCCCAACATGCGCCGCGTGTCCGTTGCAGTCCTGACTTGCGAACCGCGTGGCAGGTTTACAAGTTCCGGCCCGCGCTCGCCAACCAAAGCCATCCCGCCCGGCGCGTTGTTTGTGCCGTTTGCAAAGCCTAGTATTCCGCTAATGAAACCGCCAAGACCACTGCCGCCGCTTTTGCCACCAGACCAAAGCGTTTGGAAGGCGCGGTTCATAAGCATGTCAGCAAAGCCCTTGAGAATATCCCCGATTGCTTCCTTCACAGACTTAGAACCTGTCACGATACCGTCAAAGGCAGACTTGAATCCGCTCTTAACTGTTGACATTGATTCCTTTAGAGCATCGGCTTTTGTCTTTAGTGCATCAAGCGCCGCGCCTGCCCCGCCGCCGCCGCCCGTTTCATCCGTTCCGCTGTCGAACAAATTATCTACGCCGCGAACCACGTCGGCCCCCTGTCCGTTTCCGGCCATGACTTTCCGCAGTTCTTCAGCCGCGATTCTTGCCTTTTCAAATCCTTTAGAAGCTAATTCACCAGCCTGCCTGTTTAGTGTTTCCGCGCTTCTTGCCGCACTTGCCGCCGATGCATCAAATTCGGCCATTGCGCCCGCTGCTTTACCAGACGTTTCTAATATTTTGTCTGCAAAAGAACCCAATCCGGGAACATCTGCCAAATCCTGACCCAAATTTCCAAGAAAACGTGACCAGCTTTCTTGTATCTTAGAAAGCATCCCAAAGAAACTTGCAGAAACCGTCTCCCAAACGGCGCTAAGTGAAGGTCCGATTGATTTTGCGGAAGTTTTGATGCCTTGCCAAACGCCTGAAGCCAAATCACCCAACGCTGAAAGAGCCTCGCCCCAACCCCCTGCTGCTTTCACAAGCCGACCAAACCTAATAACCAATTCCGCAGCGCCAATGATTAAAAGTCCAATGCCTGTTCTCATTATGGCGGTGCGCAAAACAACCATGCTGCCCGCAAGTGAGAAGGTCGCAACACGAGCCGC
>ENA-ORXF01002444-ORXF01002444.1-marine-metagenome-genome-assembly--contig:-NODE-2444-length-11080-cov-29.544670_pt1 | contig 11080 bp, 9 predicted proteins | sample MGYA00237864_ERZ511476 | MGnify/ENA primary metagenome ERZ511476 (study PRJEB26306, sample SAMN06343908) | marine metagenome | isolation source: coastal waters | place: Atlantic Ocean: West Antarctic... | reverse complement strand
TTAACTTTTGCAAACATAGCGGCAGTATGTTCGCCACCATTAAATAATTGTTTAGCGCTAGTCATGTCAGAAATTTCTGACCAATGTTCTGCAATGCTATCAGGATTAATATCGTCACCAGCAAATCCAACGCCTGGAGCTTGTGCAATTTCTACTTTAGCAAATACACCTGCACCAGCAGATAGCATTATACCAGTAGGGGCATCTTCTGAAGCCATAAACAGGACAGCAGGAGAAACACTTTCAGGTTTCAATTGCTTTAATACTTCTTCTGGCATTCCAAGATTTTCAGTCATTCTTGTAGCTGCAACAGGTATTAAAGAATTTACTTTTATATTATTTTTTTGACCTTCAATTCTTAGCGTATTCATTAGTCCTACAACACCAAGTTTTGCTGAACCATAGTTTGCTTGACCAAAGTTACCAAATACACCTGAAGAAGAAGAGGTCATAATAATTCTACCATATTGTTGTTCAACCATGATTGGCCAAACAGCTTTAGAACAATACACTGAACCCATTAAATGAACATCAACTACAAATTCAAAGTCATCTAAAGTTACTTTTGCAAATGATTTATCTCTTAAAACCCCAGCATTATTTACTAGGACATCAATTCGACCATAGGCATTCATGGCGTCATCAACTAATTTTTGAACACCCTCTTTATCCGTTACACTAGATCCATTGGAAATAGCTTCACCACCCATATCTTTAATCTCTTGAACTACCTTATCAGCAGCCTCACTTGATCCACCGGAACCATCAACAGCTCCACCTAAATCATTAATTACTAATTTGGCACCACGTTGTGCAAACTGAAGAGCATGACATCGGCCTAAACCCCCACCTGAACCAGTTACAATTACTACTTTATTTTCAAAACTTATTGTCATTTATAAACTCCTGATCAACTCTTTTAAATTAGAAAAATTACTTATAACTAAATCAGCTTCATTGTAAATATCTTTGTTATCAGTATAGCCATAGTCAACTAAAACTATGGGAATTTCAGCACCTTGTGCAGCTCTTAAATCTGTTATGCTGTCACCAATCATCACAGCTTCATCTTTATTCATATTAAGATATTCTAGTGTTTTCAGTATAGGCATTGGATGCGGTTTACGTTTTTCGAATGTATGTGCACCAACTAAATAATCAAATAAATGCAAAACACCTAGTTTTTCTAAAAGAGTATTGCTTAATGATTCATGTTTATTGGTACAAACTGATAATTTTATTTGGTTATCTTTTAAAAAAACCAATGTTTCTTTTACGTTAGGATAAAGCTTACTATCATCATCTATGTTTTCTGTATAATGACTTAAGAATAGCTCAAGCATCTTATCTAGCTTAGGATCATCAAACTCAATTTTTTTTGCTAACATTGTTCTTCTTATTAGCTCACGACCACCGTAGCCAACCCAGTCTCTTATTTCTTCAAGTGTTACAGGAGGCTCGTTATAATGATCTAGCATAAAATTTACAGAGTTTCTAAAGTCTGGTGCGGTGTCGACCAGTGTGCCATCAAGGTCAAATAACATCATTTTTCTATCGGTAATGGGCATATCTTTTAGTAAATTTCTGAAATAATTATTTAAGGTACTTATAGGTCTTTATTCATTATTTTCATTAAAAAATCCAATGAAAAAGTTAACTACAATTATATTAGCTGCTGGCAAGGGAACTAGGATGAATTCATCTTTATCTAAGGTACTCCATCCTATTGCTAACCAGCCAATGTTATCGCATATTATTGATAAAAGTGAAAAACTGAAATCTAATAGAATTATTGTAGTAGTGAATGAAACTTTCAATATTCCAAAAACAAAACCAAATTCTAAAATTATATATGTTGTTCAAAAGCAGCAGCTTGGAACTGGAGATGCAATTAAAGCATGTTTAAAAAATATTGATAAAGTAAACAATCGAGTCTTAATTTTATATGCAGATGTCCCCCTCATTAACAATTTAACTTTAAGAAAGTTAATTAGATTAAGAACTAAGAATGAAATTAAGATTTTAGCTTTTAAAAAAGTAGAAAAAAATAATTATGGCAAACTAATTATTCAAAATGATGTAGTTGAAAAAATTATTGAAGCAAAAGAATTCAAAACTGATAATCAGCCAGACGATTGCAATTCAGGAGTTTTTTGTGCAAGTGCTGAAGGATTGCTGAAACTAATACCTAAAATTAAGAACAATAATGTTAAGAAAGAATACTATCTAACAGATTTTTTTGAACTTGCCTTTAATTCAAAATATCATACAAAAGTAGTATATGGATCCGAAGAAGAGTTCATGGGAATTAATAATAAAGTTGAGCTCGCTCAAGCAGAAAAAATAATGCAAAACAAATTAAGAGAAAAATTTTTAAAACAAGGGGTTACGTTAATAGATCCTGAAACAGTTTATTTTTCTAAAGATACTAAAATAGGCAAAGATGTAACTATATATCCCAATGTGTTTATTGGACCTAAAGTAAGTATAGGTAGTAACACTACTATTCACCCATTCACACACTTAGATGATTGCAAGATTGGAAAAAATGTAAATATTGGTCCTAACGCAAGAGTAAGACCAGGTTCGGATATTAGCGATGATGCTAGAATTGGTAATTTTGTTGAGATTAAAAAATCAAAAATAGGCAAAGGCTCTAAAGTAAATCACTTAGCGTATGTGGGCGATGCGATTTTAGGTAAAAATGTTAATATTGGTGCAGGGACTATTACTTGTAATTACGATGGAAAAAATAAGCATATTACTCAAATAGGAGACAATGCTTTTATTGGATCTAATTCATCTTTGGTAGCACCGCTTAAAATTGAAAAAGATGCTTACATAGGCTCAGGTTCTGTAATAACAAAAGATGTATCTAAGGGAGCGCTTGCTATGGAACGAAATCATCAAACTGAAATTAAGAATTGGTCAAAGAGACCAAAAAGAAAATAAACTATGTGTGGAATAATTGGAATTGCATCTAAAGAACCTGTATCGGCTAAAATAATATCAGGCTTAAAGAGACTTGAGTACAGAGGCTATGATTCTGCGGGTATTTCAATTCAAAATAATTCTTCAATTCTTGAGCGCAAGACGCAAGGCAAGTTGTCTAATTTAATTAATTCCTTAGATGGTGATTCGATTGATGGATCCACTGGAATTGGACATACGCGTTGGGCAACTCATGGCATACCATCTGATAGAAATGCTCATCCACATTCATCTGCAAAAGTTTCTTTAGTTCATAATGGTATTATTGAGAATGCTAGTGAATTAAAAAAAGATTTAATTAAAACTGGATATCAATTTTTATCAGATACAGACTCCGAAGTTATCACTGCCTTAATTACTAACCTATTAGATAATGGAAAATCCCATCTTGAGGCTGTTAAGGAAACTATCCAGAATCTTAAAGGCTCTTACGCACTTGCAATTATATTTACTGATTTAGAAAATACTATTATTGGTGCTAAAAATGGAAGTCCATTGGTTGCCGGGCTAAATGGAGTTAGTCATTTCTTAGGCTCTGATAGCTTAGCTTTGACATCATTGGCAACTAAAGTTTGTTATTTAGAAGATGGAGATTTGGTTATTTTAAAAGCAGAAAGTATTGAGATTTTTGACCTTAATGGCAATCTTATCAATAGACCATTTGAGAATAATAATGTTACAGATAGTGAAGTTAATAAGGGAAACTTTACCCACTTTATGGAAAAAGAAATCCATGAACAGCCGCGTGCAGTAGGCGATACTATTCGACAGTTTATTGATTATGATAATCAAACAATAAAGATAAATAATTTAAATCTAGATTTAACAAATACTAAAAAAATATATTTGATTGCATGCGGAACTGCATATTATTCATGTTTATTAGCAAAATATTATTTTGAACAATATGCGAGTATCTCAGTTGAGTGTGATATGGCTTCAGAATTTAGATATCGTAGTCCACTTATAGATACTAATACCTTGTGTATATTTATATCTCAATCTGGTGAAACTGCAGATACGCTTGCGGCATTAAAATATGCCAAAGAGAAAAAATCTACTACATTAAGTATTGTAAATGTAACCAATAGTTCAATTGATAGAGAAAGTGAACATTCTCTTTATACCAAAGCTGGACCAGAAATTGGAGTAGCTTCCACTAAAGCATTTACCTCTCAAGTGGCAGCATTGTTATCTCTAGCTATTCATTTTGGAACTGAAAATGGAGTTATATCATTAGAGCAAAATAAAAACTTTTCTAAGGACTTATTAGAAGCGCCTAAATTTATAGAAGAAGCAATTAAACGGTCGTATAAACTAAAAGAGTTAGCACCAGTAATGGCAAATGCAAAAGGGGCGATGTATTTAGGTCGAGGCACTTCATTTCCATTAGCATTAGAAGGTGCATTAAAATTTAAAGAGATTTCATATATTCATGCTGAAGGTTATCCGGCTGGTGAAATGAAACATGGCCCATTGGCATTAATAGAAAAAGACTTACCAGTGGTATGTATTGTGCCTCCAGGACCATTATTTCATAAGACTATTTCTAATGTTCAAGAGGTTATATCACGAGGTGGCAAGGTCTTAATGATAACTGATGAAACAAGTCTAGAGGCAGATTCAGATAATATTTGGAATATTTTTCGTTTACCAAACATTAATACGACTATTGAAGGCTTGGTTTATTCAGTGCCTATTCAAATGTTGGCTTATTATACGGCTTTAGAAAAAGGTAATGATGTTGATCAACCTCGTAATCTTGCAAAATCAGTGACAGTGGAGTAGAGTAAAGTAAGATTATGCAACAGATTTCAATTTTATTACCTGTACTTACTTTAGCCTTTTGGACATTTATTATTTTTGCAATAATGGCTCCAGCTAGATTTTATTTCTTGCGAATTAAACATCCACAAACTGCAGCACATACTAAAGATTTAAAGGGAGTACTACCACCTTGGACTGAAAGAGTAGCTGATAATTATAATCATTTATTTGAACAACCCGTTGCTTTTTACGTAATAGCAATATCAATAGCGATTACTAATAATATTGACCCTCTCATGGTTCAATTGGCTTGGGCTTATGTTCTACTTAGAGTGCTGCACTCAATAGTTCAAATAACATTTAATTTTGTACCATTGCGATTTATTTTATTTGTTACTAGCTGGCTTATTTTAGGCTATATGATTGCTTGTACGATCCTTCAATATATTTAAACTCTCAATCATATATGAATAAATTCAAAAATTTAATTGTTTTAGGGCCATTAATCTATGCCATCCATCATTTTGAAGAACACACAATATTTAATTTTATAGAGTGGAAATTACAATATTTTCAACATTCTGCAGCTGCCTTATCAACTGAAGCAATTTTAGCTATCTTAACCTGTATTCTTGTGACATTTGCTCTTCTTCATTTAGTTAAAAATAATAGAGCTAGTGCGCATGTTATTCTGTTTATGTTATTTGCGATTCAAGTAATTAACGCATTTTACCATATTTTCTTTAGCTTTTACTTTAGTGATTTTAGTCCTGGTGCAATCACTGCAGCTCTTCTTTATCTTCCAGTGAACTTTTTAATTGCGCAAGCAGCATTTAGAGAGGGGTACTTGAAAAGTTATTTTGAATATGGATGTATAGCTTTTTTAGGAACAACAACTTTTGTTTTATTTGAAATAATTGGACCCCTAATTATTGGCTTAGCAATTATATTTAGTCTTATGTATTATTTTTATTTTAACAAGCGGCTAAGTAATAACTAATAACTACACATGGATTATCAAAAATCTCAGAAAATAATTCATTGGTTAATGGCCATTGCAATTATGATTGATTTAAGAGTAGCCCAAAAATTTGGTGGAGAAATGGAATTGTGGGATCGATTAGAATCTAGAGTGGATCATGCTACAATGGGCCTAATAATTACTTTTTTATTATTCTTGCGAATATTCCTTCGCTATCGATACGGAGCACCTAGCTTGCCAAGCTCAATGTCGAAATGGCAAGTCTTCGCGGCTCAAGCAGGGCATTATGGATTATACATATTAATGGGAACTTTAGTGCTGACAGGAATAGTTTCAGCAACTTTTGCCTCAGATCCAATAATAGTATTTGGTTCGTACGATCTTGCTTTTGCAAATCATAATCTTAATTTTTTTATGCTAGTTAGAGGGATTCATGAATTTTGTACAAATGCAATTATTGCCTTAATCCTAATTCATATTCTTGCGGCTATTTATCATCACTTTATCTTAAAAGATAATACAACATCGAACATGTCAAAGTTTTGGATGACAAAACATAATCCTTAAAAGTTGAGTAGGTCGGAATATTAAATAAGCTAAATTATTTAATAAATTCTAATTCTTTTATAGAAATATTGGCGTAATGATCTCTACCAAAAGCAACTATACCAATAGAAGTAATCTTTTTTGGATTGATTTTACTACTCATTAACATGCCAGATTTTTTAAATTCATTAATTGGTAAAATAAACTCGTTAAAGTTTTCATTAACAGTGAATTGGGATTGATAATATTGCCAAGGTAACTTAGTTCCAGTAGTTCTTAAGAAAACAAAATATTTTTGATTATTACCTTTAGCGATTAATTTGATTGAATTTGCGTTATCTAAATTAACACGTCTAAGGTCTCTCCTTATTTGAATAAAGCCACCGTTATTTTCAGTAGTTACGTTGCCTGTTAAAACAGCAACTGCTTTACCTTCAATATTTTTAAATTCAACACCACCTGTTGAAATTCCACCCATTACAGTATCTGCAACGTAGTTCCATTGGTTTGGTTCTTGAAAGTTATCTTTAAACATCGTTTCTGCAAAATTGTTACTAGAGATAGTAACAAAAAAGATTAGAAATAGTGATATTCTTAAAAAATTGATATTTTTCATAAGTAACAGTTAAATTATAGATTTAATATATGTTATTTTCCTAGAAAAACTATTAAATTTCAGGCACTTCAACAGAAAGTCTAGTATTTTAGATTATTTAGTAATATAACTTCGCTCTATGACAAATTGGACTAAAGATAGTTGGAGATCATTTCCTGCCAAGCATTTACCAGAGTATCCTGATGCTGCTGAGCTTGCTAAGGTAGAGTCTGACTTGTCTAAGTATCCACCAATTGTATTTGCTGGCGAAGCCAGAGAATTAAAAAGAAACCTGGCAAAGGTTGCGGACCGTAAAGCATTTTTATTACAAGGTGGCGATTGTGCTGAAAGCTTTAAAGATTTTAATGCTGATTATATTAGAGATTCATTCAAAGTATTATTACAGATGTCCGTAATTTTAACTGCAGCTGGAAATTTGCCAGTTGTTAAAGTTGGAAGAATGGCAGGACAATTTGCTAAACCAAGAAGTGCACCTACTGAAGTGATTGATGGTGTAGAGCTAGATAGTTATAAAGGTGACATTATTAATGGCATGAAGTTTACAGCAGAAGATCGTATTCCAGATCCAGAAAGAATGGTTAGGGCGTATACCCAAGCTGCAGCTTCATTAAACTTATTACGTGCATTTGCTAAAGGTGGATTTTCAGATTTAAATAAAGTGCACTCATGGAACATGGGTTTTGTCGAAAATAGTGCGCAAGGTGAAAAATATAAAATTATTGCAGATAAAATTTCAGATACTTTAGGGTTTATGGAAGCTATAGGCATATCTGCAAAAACATCACGTCGTTTACGCAACGTTGACTTTTATACAAGTCATGAAGCTTTATTATTACCATACGAAGAAGCGTTAACACGAATGGATAGCACCACAGGAGAAATTTATAATACTGCAGCTCATATGGTTTGGATAGGCGATCGAACGCGTCAACCTGATGGAGCACATGTTGAGTATTGTCGTGGTATTCAAAATCCGATTGGTATAAAATGTGGACCATCGCTTTCACCCGATGAGCTAAAAAAACTACTAGATATTTTAAACCCTGAAAATGAAGCAGGAAGAATTACATTAATTTGTCGTTTCGGCGCCGAAGAAGTTAACATTGGACTTCCAAAACTTTTAAAGCCTTTTCAAAATTCTGGACATAACTTAGTTTGGTCGTGTGATCCTATGCACGGAAATACTGTGAAGGCGTCATCAGGCTATAAAACCAGAGCTTTTGGAAGTGTATTAAAGGAAGTTAATTCATTCTTTGATATTCACCATGATATGGGAATGTACCCTGGTGCAGTTCATCTTGAAATGACTGGTCAAAATGTAACGGAGTGTATTGGTGGAGCGCAAGCTATTAAAGATGACGACCTTTCTGCCAGATATCATACTCACTGTGACCCCAGATTGAATGCAAGTCAGGCAATTGAACTAGCATTTTTGATATCTGATAAACTAAAAGAGTCCGAAAGCCCCGATAATCAAAAAATTACAATTGCTTCCTAATTACAACTCATTTAACAAGTTGTAGTATCGAAAAATGGCAGAAAAATTAAATATATTATTAGCACAAACTAATCCAATTGTTGGCAATATTGATCACAATAGGGATCTAGTTTTAGATATTGTTAGTGAGAACCAAGGTGTAGATATAATTGTATTTTCAGAGCTGGTGCTTAGCGGTTATCCACCCGAAGATTTAGTTCTAAAATCTGCTTTTCAAAACAAAGTTTGTGATGCATTTCATGAGATAATGGATGCTACAGTCGAAAATGATTCATATATAATTATTGGAAGACCATGGAAAGAAAATGAACAACTTTATAATGCAGCCATTGTACTTCATAAAGGCAAGGTATTTCATCGTCATCTAAAAAATGTGCTTCCCAATTACGGTGTCTTTGATGAGAAGAGAATATTTGCAGCTGGTGAGGAAAGCAGTTTTTTTGAAATAAAAAATAATAAAATTGGTTTATTTATATGTGAAGAAATCTGGGACTCAGAAACTTATAAAAAAGTAGAAGGAGAAAATTGTGACTTAGTGATCACAATTAATGCTTCGCCTTTTGAATATAATAAAATAAGCCAACGTGAAAACCTAGCTATGGAACTATCAAAAAAAATTGATGCACCGGTTGTATATGTGAATCAAGTTGGTGGGCAAGATGAGATTGTATTTGATGGCAGTTCCTTCGTTGCCAATGCAACAACAGTCTTAAGAAAATTACCTGCATGTGAAAGTGCTACAGACCTAATGTATTTTGATAAAGAAAAAAAAGAATTCTCATTTAGCGGCAAAATTTTTCAAGAAAAAAGTGAACAAGAAATTTTATATTCAAACTTAGTACTGGGCTTGAAAGACTATATTGAAAAAAATAACTTTCCTGGAGTAGTTATTGGAATTTCAGGTGGAATTGATAGTGCGTTCAGTGCATGTGTTGCGGTTGACGCACTTGGCAGCGACAGGGTTAAAGGAATTATGATGCCTTCAAAATATACTAGTGATGCCAGCGTTACAGATGCCACTCAATTGGGAAAAAATCTTAATATAGAAATGATGTCTCTTTCAATCGAAGATGCCGCAGTCGCATATGAATCTACCTTAAAGGATGTCTTTGCGGGAACACAGCCAGATATAACAGAAGAAAATATTCAATCACGTATTAGGGGCATGTTACTGATGGCATACTCAAATAAGTTTGGCTATATGGTCATGACTAACGGTAATAAATCTGAAGTTTCTGTCGGTTACTCTACTCTTTATGGAGATATGTGTGGAGGCTTTTCAGTTATTAAGGACCTTTATAAAGTTGATGTATATAAATTAGCCGAGTGGAGAAATACTAATTTTCCTTCTATTTCATTACATAAAGAACTAAGTATTGTTCCCGTTGATATTATAACTAAAGCACCAACTGCAGAACTTAAACTAAATCAAAAAGATGAAGATAGTTTGCCGCCTTATGAAATTTTAGATAAAATTCTTTATGAGCTAGTTGAAAAAGAAAGTTCAGTCACTGATATAGTTAACTTAGGCTTTAATGAAGATACAGTTATCAAAGTTCAAGGTTTACTCTATAATTCAGAATATAAACGGAGACAATCAGCTCCAGGCGTTAAGGTTTCAGAGAGAAATTTTGGCCTAGATCGAAGATATCCAATAACAAATCGTTTTCGCGATACAAAAAGGTAATAAAATGACAGTAACAACAAGATTTGCTCCAAGTCCAACTGGCTTAATTCATTTAGGAAATATTCGTACAGCACTTATCAATTGGTTGTTTGCAAGAGTAAATAATGGAAAATTTATTTTAAGAATTGATGATACTGATGCCGAGCGATCACGACAGGAGTATGCAGATAAAATTAAACATGATCTTGAATGGTTAGGAATTAATTACGATGAAACGTTTGATCAATCTTCAAGATTTGATGTTTATGATAAAAGATTTCAGCAGCTTAAAGAAAGTGGTAGAGTTTATGCGTGCTACGAAACAACAGAAGAATTAGACCGAAAAAGAAAATTACAAAGCGCTACTGGTGGTAAGCAAGTTTATGATAGATCGGCATTAAAATTAACTGATCAACAAAAAAAAGATTATGAGGCTGAAGGTAGAAAGCCACATTGGCGTTTTTTGATGAACTCTGAAAGAGTAGAGTGGGATGATTTATTAAAAGGTAAGATTAGCATTGATTTAACAAGTCTATCTGATCCAGTTTTAATACGAGCTGATGGAGTTCCACTGTATACATTTACTTCAGCAGTCGATGATATTGACTACAAGGTTACAAATGTAATTCGTGGTGACGATCATACTTCTAATACTGCAGTTCAAATTGAACTAATTAACGCACTTGATAGTTGTAATATAATATTTGCGCATCATGCGCTTTTACAAGCAGCATCTGGAGACAAGTTATCGAAGCGCGATGGTGTAATTTCAATTGAGAGTTTTAGAGAACAAAATATGGAACCATTAGCAATTCTTAGTTTACTTGCTACTATTGGCACCTCTAATTCAATTGAGCTAAAAGATGATATTCAGCAAATTATAGACGAATTTAGAATTGAAACTATTTCAACTTCTCCTGGTAGAATTGAAACTGATCTTTTAAATGCGCTAAATAAGAAAATTGTTCAAGGCTTCAACTTTAATGACGTAAAAGATCGACTAGCTAAAGTTGA
>ENA-ORXF01002443-ORXF01002443.1-marine-metagenome-genome-assembly--contig:-NODE-2443-length-11082-cov-2.869786_pt1 | contig 11082 bp, 13 predicted proteins | sample MGYA00237864_ERZ511476 | MGnify/ENA primary metagenome ERZ511476 (study PRJEB26306, sample SAMN06343908) | marine metagenome | isolation source: coastal waters | place: Atlantic Ocean: West Antarctic... | reverse complement strand
TTCCTAAAACGTTATTGATTTGAATCCGGCTTTTGGCAATTTACTTTTCCTTACCGTACATTAAAGTACTGATGTATATAATGTTTTATCTTTTTTAAAAATTAGTCTTTATAGAATAGTTTTACTGAATAACATTATGGCTAGAGGTTATCTTAGTAAAGAAATTCGAGAAAAATTAATTTTTATTTTAAAAGATTCTGATAGTGGAATGTCCGGTACTGAAATTTCTAAAAAAATTAATGTAAGTAGAATAACTATGATAAAATTTCTAAAAGTTTTTGCAGCTGAAGGATTACTTCGTCAAAAAGATATTGGGAATCTTACGTTGTGGTTTTTAGAACCTGGTCAAGAGTCATTTACTTTCCCTGATGATTATTTTAAAATTACTTCGCGCTATCTTGAATTATTAGTTAAAGGTACTGAAGATCAAATTTACTCTCTAATCCGAAATTGTCTAAATTCTGGTGCATCCATAAATCAATTGATACTTGAAGTAATTTATCCTGCTATTGATTATTTAGATAATTTGTATGAATCTGGAAAAATTGGTTCTGCTGAGAAGAATTTACTGAGAACTACTATTTCTAAATCCCTTGACATTTTTAATCAAATTTTAGTAGTGACTGATCCTAAAAAAAATGTGGTTGTAATTGCTGCTGATCCTGAAAGTATTCTAATTTCTGAATCTGCATCTGCATCTTATCATTTTAATGGCTGGAATGTTTCTCATTTAGGCGATATGTCCTCTGCTGTCAATATTTTATTTGATTTAGATTTCCAAAAATTAATTGGAAGAATCTGGAAACAAAAAATTGGTGTTTTGCTAGTTGTAATCTTTTCTCAAACTTCTGAAGGATTATCTTTTTTTGCTGATTCAATTAATTCTAATAAGAAAAAATCTGATAGACGTATAAAATTAGCATTATGTGGAAATATATCTAAAAAAACTAAAATTAATTCTGATTTATCGTCTGATAAAATTAGTGATATTTTACAATGGTCAAAAACCATGTCTAAAAATTTAAAATAATAAAAATGGGCCCGATGTGATTCGAACACATGACCTTTCGATTATCAGTCGAACGCTCCAGCCAAGCTGAGCTACGAGCCCACAAAGAAATCTTTAGGCAGGAGTCATTTAAGTTTAGTTTTCTTTCCACTTGATTGAGCATCCAATTGATGGATCAAAATCATTCTCAATTTTTTCTCCAGATATTAATTTCTGCATATTTACAATCATTGTCTTTTCTGTGACTATGTCATCTGGTTTCATGGCATTGTCTATTTTTCCATGAAAAACTAATTCCTTTTGACTGTTAAACAAGAATGGATCTGGAGTACACATGGCACCATATTTCTTTGCAATCTCTTGCGTTTCATCAACTAGATAATCAAATTGAAATTTTTTCTCTTTTGCAGTTTGTTTCATTGCATCAAAACTGTCTTCTGGATAATCCGTAGAATCATTACTGTTAATCCCAATTATTGCTATGTCTTTACCACATTTTTCATATAGCTCATTCAAGGCATCTACTTTTGCTTTAACATATGGGCAGTGATTACACATGAAAATCACTAAGAATCCTTTATAATTTTCATAATCTTTGAGTGTATGCTTCTTATCATCAATTCCTATTAATTCAAACTCTGGTGCAATATCTCCTTTTTTTAATTTAGTTTGTGATTCTAAAAGTACCATGTAGGGATAATTTTCTATTCAAATAAAATTCTTCTCAAGAAGCCAACAATTAAAATCAACTTGGTAAGCATTCTATTTGTGGGCCGGTAGTATAGCCTGGTAGTATACCCGCCTTGCACGCGGGGGGTCACGGATTCGAATTCCGTCCGGTCCACTTTTCATATTTTAATAAATAGTGAATTTCAGACTGCTGGGTGGATTTAAATAGGAAAGGTTTACGTTTTGATATATGACAAGCGCAGCAGATGCATGGCCAGTATGGATTCCACTCATTGTTGGTTTAGCACCAGGTTTAGTATACTGGTTAGCTATTACAGCAAAGAGAAAGTAGAATTTACATTCCATTTTTAATTTATTTTTATTATTTCTATTTATAGTGTAAATTAGGTTTAAGCTTGTATGAATAAACCTATTTTTGGCATTATTTTATTTCTGTTTCTACTTCCAATTCCTACTATATTTTCTCAGGAATATACTGATACTAATCCTACATTGACTGTATCTATTAATTCAAATTCTAATTTCATGTATCAAGATTCTGAAGGATATACCGTTGTAATTGGATTAATTGAAAATAATGATCCATTAGCTTTTCTTACAAATGTTGTAATTGAGGCAAGTTTCTATGATGATTTTAACCCAAACCCATTAGAAGTAAAAGAAGGTAGTACCACACTAAAAGTAATTCCTCCTAATACTAAATCTCCGTTTATCATACGTTCAGATAATCCTAATTCTAATATCACTGAAGTATCTACAAAATTTTTAACATTTGATACTTCAGAATCGATGAACAATTCACTAAATATTTCTATTAATGATGTTTCTTTAGAACCTATAATTACTTCATCTGATAATGTTTACTCTTTATCCTTTTTAGGAATATTACGAAATGGAGATGCCTCTATTTCTAATACTGTTGCTCATCTTGCTTTCTATGATGTTTTTAATAGAATTATTCAGATTTCCACAATTGAAATTGGTGATGTTGATACAAATGAATTAGTCTCATTGAAATTAAATGAAGAAATTAATCCCTCCTCTGTTGGATTTCTTTTATTTTCAGAATCTGACAAATTTTATTCTGATGTTATAGATGTACAAATACCCCAACCTCAAATTATTAAAAAATTAGTAACCATTTCTGATGTTACTGTCAACGATACTTTGGGAAGAACATTATCCGAAATTAAAATAGGTGATTCTGTAAAAATTAACAGTGAAACTATAATTTATGATGAAAAAGCAGGAAAATGGGATCAAACTCCTTACACATTTTATATTCAAATTAAAGAAGGTACTTCTAATTCTGATATTCCACCAACAATTGAATATATTGAAAAATATGACAGCAAATTCCTTGGAAATGGAATTAAATTACAGTCATTAGACTGGATTCCTGAAAAAAAAGGATTATTTTTTATTGAAACATTCCTTTGGGATGAAAATAATGTTCCAATTACAGTCAAAGGACCTCTTGTATCCGTCTTGGTAAATTAGTAGATTTATTTTTACAGGATTATGTAGATCTGTATGTCTAAATTTTCTCTTGTTGCCATGGGTGGGACTTTTGATATTATTCATAGGGGTCACCTGACTTTACTTGCAAATGCATTTGAAATTTCTAATAAAGTAATAATTGGTTTAACTAGTGATGAATTTGTAGAAAAGAAAGGAAAGAAACCTGTTCATAAATATGATGAACGTCTTAGAAATTTATTATTAATTATTTTTAAAGAATTTCCAAACATGCTTTTTGAAATTATTCAATTAGATAATGATTTTGGACCTGCCGTTTTGGAAAAAGATGTTCAAGCCCTTGTTGTAAGTGATGAAACAAATAATCAGGGAAATATTTTAAACACATTAAGATCTAAAAATAATCTTCCACCTGTTGAAATTATCGTGGTTCCAATGTTTTTAGCAAAAGACGGAGTAAGAATTTCTACTACTAGAATTAAAAATTCTGAAATTGATTCTGATGGAAACTTACTGCCAATTGACTAGTTGCTTATAGTATTTTGAGTAATCTGAATAAAACAAAATTCCTAGATTTAATTTCATGACGATAATTAATCACATGATGAAAAAAATAGATTCTGATGTATCTAATCTTAAGCAAGGTCTTCAGCCTGAAAATCTTTCATTTTGGTATGATAAAATTATTCAAGAAACAATTGAAATGGCTCCTCCGTGGCTTCAAGATAAAATTAAGGTTCATCAAGATCCTATTCTTCACATGAAATTTAATTTAGATATTTCAAAGCGAGCTGTTAGATATTTTATGATTATAGTTGACAATAATTTAGATGATATGCCATATTCTACAAAATTATATTTTCTTAAAGTTCAAGAATTGCTGTCCACAGAAATGGATAAATCATTAGTTTGACATTTTTTTTTATTGTAGGCACAAATTAGAGATCTAAGTATCTATATCCAACAACTCTCAAGTTTATTATAAAATGGACCTATACAGATCAAAACATTCTGATAAACCTTCTAATCGTGATTCATCCTCTAATGATAAACCATCTCGTTCTTTTAGAAATTCTGGGGATCGTGATGACAGAGGTGGAAGAGATGACAGAGGTGGAAGAGATGACAGAGGTGGAAGAGATGACAGAGGTGGAAGAGATGACAGAGGTTCAAGATATTCAAGAGATGATAGAAATTCCCGAGATGGTGGAGATAGAGAACAAACAACTGTAACTTGCTCTGATTGCAATGTTGAATGTACAGTTCCATTTGTTCCAAGAAACAATAAACCAGTTTACTGCAGTGATTGTTTTAGAAAATACAAACCAGATGACAGAGATGACAGAGGTGGAAGAGATGACAGAGGTTCAAGATCATCATATGGGCGTGATTCATCTAGATCTAGTTCTAGTTCTAGACCAAGTAGAGGAAAAAGTGATAAATTTTTGAGAAAACAAGAAAGTTTCTACTCTGGAGGTTCTGCTAAATTCAATGAATCATTACAGAAAAAACTATATGAAATTCTAGGCGGAAAAAAATGTTCCAGCTGTGGTTCTAGTGATGAACAATCTTTAGGTATTTGTGACGCAAATAATAATCAGATATCTGCTGATACTGGACGTGGTAGTTCTGCAGGATCATGGGGAAAATATATTTCTGCACCTGATGCCGCTAAGAAGGAACTTAAAGTATTTTGTTCAAATTGTAATGACTCTGTTAAACCTGCTCCTAAACCTAGAGACGATCGTCCAAAATCCAAAAGAAGTAAATATTTTTCTAGATAATTTTATTATTCTTTTACAATCTCAATAATTGATTTAATCTTTTTTGTTGAAACTAAATTATGTTCTTTGTCTATTACTGATTGTATAAAATCTGCAAATTTTTCAACATTCTCCTCATCTTTAAGTACAATACTATGAGCTGATCTATCTTTCAATGAAATAACTACTTCATTTTGTATTATATTTAAAATACTTGTAATGTATGTCTGTTTTTCTTCTTTTATGAAAATAAGACTCATTAATTTTTGAGCTTCATATTCATCATCACATGTAATGCTGGTTTTCATTTATTTTCTAAAAGAAATTGTTCTATTTGCTGTTTTGCTTTTTCTCGTTTTTCTTGATGTGTTTTAAGAAATTCATTTATTTTCTCAATTAAGATTGCTTTTAGTTCTCCTGAAAGTAATTTTCCTGATTTATAATCTTCATAAATTTTCTTTAATTTAGTATCATCAGGCTCAAAAAATATTCTTAGATATTGATATGATACATCAATATCTGGATTTCCTCCTAATTTTCTATGCTGTTCAATATCTGGTTGTCCGCCTGAAAATGCATATTTGTTAATTTTCTTTTTTACAATATCTGGCGTATCTGTTGTGTAAATTGTTCCTTTCTCTTCTGATGCTGACATTTTTCCTCCAGGACCTGTCAATGCTGGAACCATGATGTTATGAATTAATGCAGGTTTTTGTTTTCCAATTTTTTGTGCAATGTCTCTTGTTAATCTAAAGTGTGGATCTTGGTCTACTCCTAAAGGTATCAAAACTGGTTTATCTTCTATGAAGCATGGAGCTGATTGTAATGATGTATAGAAAATCATTCCAATATTTGTTTCATTAGTAAATCCAAATGTTGCTTTTGTATTTGAAAAATTAATTTTTTTTGCAACTTGAGCTGCAATTGGATATAATGTTTGAATATTTTTTGTGTTGATTATAATTTTTGTTTTTTCTGGATTAAAACCTAATGCTATGAAATCTAAAGCATTTTCATATGCATATTTGTTAGTTTCTTCTAAAGTTAAATTTACTTTTGAATAAAATTTCTCATCATCAGTTAATTGAAAATATAAATTTACATCAAATTTTTCTTGTAACCATTTTGCAAACATCCATGGTACTAAATGACCTATGTGTGTATGCCCTGAAGGACCTCTTCCAGTATATAGAAAAAATTCAATTCCTTTTTCATAATCGTCTAAAATTCTATTCATTTCTCTATGTGAAAAGAAAATTCCCCTTCTGAGCATAAAATGATCCTCCTTTGTTAAATTCTTAATTTTCTCACGTAATTCAGGTGATATCTTTTCAGTTCCAAATTTTTCAATTAATTTGTCATAATCAATATCGCCCTCAACATGCCACGGTGTTACAATAAATTCATCAGCTGACATTCAACATGACTTAGGTTAAGGTTTAAAAAGTCTTTTTCGATATTTGATCTATTGTCGCAAGTTTTTCATGATATTGAAAAAAAAATTATCAATTCCCTAAAGAAAAATCCAATTCAAACCCCTGAAACACTTGAAAAATCTACTCAACTTTTACCAGATCAAATTAGACGTGGAATTGAATGGCTAAAATTAAAAAATTTGGCTATAGTTGATGAATCAAAATCAAGTACTTTGAGTTTAGGTAAAAATGGTGTTGATTCTTTTGAAAAAGGATTACCTGAACGAAGATTGTTAAATTTACTTACAAATGGACCTAGAAAATTATCTGATCTACAAAAAGCATTAGGATTTGTTTTTGGTCCTGCTATGGGATTATCTAGAAAAAATAATTGGATTGAAACTTCTTCTGACGAAATTATTCTTAAAACAATTCCTTCTACCCTCCCTGGTGAAAAAACTCTTAAACAAATTGGAAGTGGAACCTCATCTAAAGATCAAATTGATAAAATTGATCTAAGTGAACTTTTGAAACGACCTGATTTTATAATTGAAAATATTATGACATCTAAAAAAATTAGTTTAACTGACTCTGCAAAATCTATAGATATTTCAAACACTTCTGGAGCAATAGATGTTGAAGCTGACGTACCTGAACTCTTTGTTGCAAGAACACATCCATTAAAAGACACAATTGATGAAATACGTGAAATTTTTGTTACACTAGGTTTTTCAGAAATATTTGGAAATATGACTCAGTCTAGTTTTTGGAATTTTGATGCTTTATTCACTCCACAGGATCATCCTGCAAGAGAATTACAAGATACTTTTTTCTTAGATGATATTTCTGCTAAAAAAATTGGAACTGCAGAACAAATTAGAAACGTTTCCAACTCTCATAAAAAAAATTGGAGATACCAGTGGGATATCAACGAAGCTCGTAAAATGGTTTTAAGAACTCACACCACTTGTGTAACAATCAAACATTTAGCTGAAAATAAGCCTGATGAAGCACGAATTTTTTCATTGGGACGTGTATTTAGAAATGAAAAAGTTAGTTACAAGCATCTTGTTGAATTTAATCAAATAGAAGGTATTGTTGTTGGAAAAGATGCTAATTTGAGAAATTTAATGGGAATTCAAAGAGAATTCTATAAGCGAATTGGAATTACTAAAATCAAATTTTGGCCAACTTTTTTCCCATACACTGAACCATCTCTTCAAACTATGGTTTACAATGAAAAATTAGGAAAATGGATTGAATTATTTGGAATGGGAATTTTTAGACCTGAAGTCACTAAACCTCTAGGAATCACTAAACCTGTTTTAGCTTGGGGTGGTGGTATTGAAAGAATTGCTATGCTAAAGTATGGTTTAACTGATGTACGAGAATTTTACAATAATGATTTGGGATGGTTAAGGAGTAACACAAAATGCCAGTAATTGCACTTTCTTATTCTAGACTTCAAAAATTAGTTGGTAAAGTTTCAAAAAAACAAATTTCTGAGTCATTACCATTTCTTGGATTGGATGTAGAATCTGAAGATGAAAAACTTATTCGAGTTGAGTATAGTCCTAATCGACCTGATTATTCTACTGATTTTGGAATTGCACTTGGATTACAAGGATTACTTGGAATCAAAACAGGTGGAATAAAACTTAAAATAAAAAAATCTAACCAATACAAAATTAATGTAACTCCTTCCATTTCAAAAATTCGCCCATATGTGACTGGAATAATTGCAAAAAATGGAAAAATTAACGATGATGTTCTTGAACAGCTTATACAAATGCAAGAAGATCTTCATATGGGGATTGGAAGGAAACGGAAGAAATCTTCCATTGGTATTCATGACTTGAATAGAATTTCTTTTCCTCTACTCTATACCACAACAACTAGAAATCATAAATTTATTCCATTAAATTCTCAAAAGGAACTTTCAATTTCTGAAATCATCAGTGATACTCAAACAGGTAAAGATTATGGTAATCTTCTTGGACAATCTTCTCAGGTACCAATAATTATAGATTCAAATAAAAAAACAGTTTCTTTTCCTCCAATCATCAATGCTGCAATAACTACCGTTACAACAAAAACTAAAAATCTCTTTGTTGAAGTAACTGGAATCAATAAAGATGATGCTGAAGATATGCTTTCGGTTGTTGCAACTATTTTACAAAGTGCTGGATTCACCTTAGAAAATATTCAAATTTCTGGAGCAAAAAATTCTTCACCCAAACTTCAAGAAAAGAAAATGAGTGTTGATTCTTCTTTGATTAATCAAACTCTTGGTTTGAATCTTAATACTTCAAAAATCATTGCTTCATTAAAAAAATCTAGACTAGATGCAGTCTCTAGAGGAAAAAATATTGTTTGCACAATACCTGCTTATAGATTTGATATATTTGGTCCGATGGATTTAGTCGAAGAAGTTGCTTTAGGTTACGGAATTCAAAATTTTGAGCCTACTATATCTCCATCTCAAACTATTGGTCAAACTAATCCTGTCTCTCTTCAGTTGAAATCTTTAGATCAAATTATGATTGGATTGGGATTTCTTGAAGCATTGAATTCTAGTTTGAGTAGCAAGCGCGTGTTATATGATATGACAAATAGAGATTCTAAAAAAATTATTTCTGTGCTTGATTCAAAAAGCCAAGAACATACCATTCTACGTGATTCTATATTTCCTGGCTTGATTGAAAATCTTTCAAGAAACATACATGCATCTTATCCTCAAAAAATATTTGAAACTGGGAGTATTTTTAATTTAGATAATCCAATATCTGAAAAAACTAATCTTGCTGTTATCAGTGCTCATAAAGATGCAAATTTTACTGAAATTAAATCTGTGTTACAAACTGCATTAAAAATTGGATTTGGCATTAAAATTGAAACTAAAACTGCAATTAATCCTAGTTTCAAAAATGGTCATTGTGCTAATGTTATTTTTAATAAAAATATTATTGGAATTATTGGTGAAATTGATTCTCAAATTATTGATAATTATAAAATTCGTGTACCTGTAGTTGGATTTGAAATTTCACTTTCTGATTCTATTTTTAAGTCAATTTAGATACTAATTAACAAATTAATTTTATTAGCCATTTTCATATTTTCAATGCTTTTTAGTAGGATGTCTAATATGAAAAAACGCCCAAGAGCAGCCACACAAACGGAATAGGATGACGCTGATCGTAATCGATACCAATGATTTCTAATTCACCCAGGTGTGGTACATTATGGGCAACCCCGGTTTCAGAACGTAATGAGGCGTATGGCTATGTCCAATGAAATTTTGCGAGTCAGAACCGGGGAACATTTTATCAATTCAAAAACCATTAAACGTTAGCCATAAGCAAAATATTCTAATGGTAAACTATTGGTTAGCAAAACAAGAACCTAGTGGACCCAGAGGATATAATTTTGAACAACTAAAAAAAGACAAGACAACTGTTTGGGACGGTGTTCATAATAATTTAGCACTAAAACATATGAGAGAAATGAAATCTGGTGATTTAATTTTATTTTACCATACTGGTAAAGAAAGACAAGCAGTAGGAATAATGCAAATTACTTCAAAACCTTATCCAAATCCAAAAGAAGACGTTGAGCGTTTTATTGTAGTTGATGTAAAATATAAAAAAACTCTAAAACGACCTGTAACATTAACTGAAATAAAAAATAATAAAAAATTTAAGGACTGGGAACTTGTTAGAATTTCAAGATTATCTGTAATGCCTGTACCTAAATCTATTTGGGATGAAATTTTAAAAATTTCTCAAGACTAATTGTAATCGGTTTATTGATATAGTAGAATTATCCTATTATTGTATGGCAACAGCTTATGTTTTAATAAACTGTGAACTAGGTTCTGAAGAAGCTATTATTGGGCAACTAAAGGGTTTAGAAGGTGTAAAAGAAGTTCATGGAACTTTTGGTGCATACGATATTTTGGCCAAGATTGAATCTGATACCGTTGAGAAACTACGAGAAACAATTACCTGGAAAATCAGAAAAATTGAAAAGATTCGTTCTACTTTGACCCTTATGGGTATCGAAGGCCAAACATAGATTCTTTTTTTTAATTATGCTTTTACATTTTATTTTTGTTGTAAAAGAAGAAGATCTTGAGAAAAAAAAAAATGAATTTGAATATGTCAAAAAAATGGCTCAATTTTACAAAGTATGGATTAATGAAAATTTTGGAATAGATTATGAAATTAAATGCGATGAATTAATTACAAAACCTAGAAGTATTTTTCAGAAACTTGATACACATACCCTTGTACGTGATCATGAACAACGAGGAAAAGATACTTATCATTTTTACTTAACTCATTTTAAACCTCTGTGGACTGATTGTACCTGTGAAGGATATCATGCAGAAAATTTTGGAATGATTTTTTGGCAATCTCCTAAAGAATCTCCTGATATTTTATTTTTAGCAGAAAAAAATTGTACCACTGTTTCACATGAAATTATTCATGAAATGTTGAGACTTAAAGGAAATAGAAAATATATTCATGAAGTTCATGATGTTTGGACAAAACATTTCTATGATCAATTAGAATTCCAACAATACGGTGAAAACTTTCAAAACACTGAAGGCAAACCTATGTTTTTAACTATGGACATTAGTAAATTCAAAAATTAATTTTTTTTGCATAGGGAAACTTTTTTTTATTTAAAAATTTTTTGCCAATTAAATTATAAAGATTTTTAT
>ENA-ORXF01002441-ORXF01002441.1-marine-metagenome-genome-assembly--contig:-NODE-2441-length-11092-cov-6.725919_pt1 | contig 11092 bp, 10 predicted proteins | sample MGYA00237864_ERZ511476 | MGnify/ENA primary metagenome ERZ511476 (study PRJEB26306, sample SAMN06343908) | marine metagenome | isolation source: coastal waters | place: Atlantic Ocean: West Antarctic... | reverse complement strand
ATTAGAAGACATTATATAAAGGATAAAAACATGGAATATGATAATTGTAAAAACTATTTTTTGTGTAACGCTTCTTGATGTCGATTTAAGACCAAAGCTGCTAAACATGCTCTAATAGTTTCGGTAATAATAAAAAGAGTACAATTAACTTGAAATAGCTTTACTTCAACTAACGGAGAGAACTATGAAAAAACAAAATGTACAGCCAATAACAAAGAAAAAAGAACTATCATTACAAGAAAAAGCAATAAAAGCGACTAATGCAAGGTCTGAAGAATCAGATACTCATAATTCTGACTGGAATCCAGGCTCTTTAAAGAGGTTAGATAAGGCTCTTAAAGAAGAGAGTTAAAGTTTAGTTGATGGGTGTTTAATTAAGAAGACAATGAAGTTGGCTTTAAGAAAAATGTTAGAAAATTAATACATTAATTTTCTGGTATGAAGGGCCTAATGCATTGGTTGACATAATCATCAGGAAGGTTGGCACTTTTAATGCCTATATTCATTCTTTCAATATACTCAGTTTGAGGTTTGCCAATATCATTACTGGAGGCAACATAAACCAAACAATCATAAACACCTTCTTCCGTTTCAATGTTCAAAATATATTTACTATACATACCTTCAGCTACATGTTCATAGAGGTCTAAATATGAAATATCTTGTTCACTTAATGAGAATATTTCACCCAAAACAAAGGCATTTGGGGAAAGCTTTACGCTCGCATAACCCCTACTATTAATCAACCAAGAGTAGCCCAATAACCTACCCGAAATTAGATAATCTGATTCTGGACAACGAAGAGACATTTGCGCCTTTGATAAGTTTGACCCGTAGGCGAAGTAATAGTTTTTTTGAGTAGCCATAATTTTTATTAAACGATTAATTATTTACCATCATTAAAACCTACTTGTTTTGCAATGCCCTTAAATTTAGGCATAGCCTTAAGTAATGACTTAGTATAAAGATGTTTTGGATGCTCAAAAATACTATCGTTACTTCCATTTTCTAGAGCCTCTCCATCTTTCATCACAATAACTTGGTCACACATCTGCCGAATGACTGCTAAATCATGACTAACAAAAAGTAGAGTTAATGAAAATTGTTCTTGTAAGTCTTTTAATAAATTAAGTAAATTAGCTTGAACAGAAACATCCAATGCAGAGGTTGGCTCATCACAAAAAATAAAATCTGGTCGATATCCTAGTGCTCTTGCAATTCCAATTCTCTGGCGTTCGCCACCCGAAAAAGCATGTGGTAATTTATCTGCATCATACCGCTGAAGTCCAACTAGAGTCATGAGGTCTTGAGCTAAAGATTTTGCATTCTTAGAGTCAATCAGTTTATGTACTTTCAAACCATAAGTGATATTTTCTCCTGCAGTCATACGAGGATTAAGTGAAGAGTAGGGGTCTTGAAAGATACATTGAATTGAAAGACAATGTGCAAGACGATCTTCGGGACTAGTAATGCTTTTAAGGTCTCTACCATTATAAATTATACTACCTTCAGTTATATCTTCTAATCCTAATATCATTCTTCCAATGGTTGATTTTCCAGAGCCAGACTCTCCAACGATTCCTACAGTTTCGCCACGATTAACAGAAAAACTTACATTTCTGACTGCTTTAAAGGCTTCTTTTCTTTTGAATAAAGTGGAAGACGTATAAAAAGTTTTTGAAATATTAGTGACTTTTAGAATCGTTTTGTTTAAATATAAATTCTCTTTTCTTTCTTCTTCTAAGTAGCCAAGGTGGTTAGTCATACCCTCCATCTTGTCTTCATTAGGCAGAGCAAATCGATGAAGTCGCTTCTCTATAAGCGGTACGGATGCCATTAAAGATCTTGTATATTCTTGTGTTGGCTTTTCTAAAACCTGAACAGTTTCTCCTTGTTCGATATGTTTTCCATTTCTAAGTACATACACATAATCACAGGTTTCTGATACAACGCCTATGTCATGAGTAATTAGAATAATAGCAATATCTTCTTCTTGGCTAAGTTTAATAAGGGTTTGAAGAACAGAACTTTGAACGGTTACATCCAACGCAGTTGTTGGCTCATCAGCGATAATCAGCTTAGGTTTTGCAGCAATTGCAATTGCAAAAACAATACGTTGACATAAGCCGCCTGACAGTTGATGAGGGTATTTTTGAAGTCGATCTTTGGCAAAACTTACGTCAGCTCTTTCCAGCAGCTGAATAGCATAATTATAAGCCTCTTTTCCAGTCATCGCAGTATTGGCTAGTATTGCCTCGATGACTTGTTCACCAATTTTTAAGACTGGATTAAGCGCTGTCATTGGATTTTGGTATATATATCCAATTTGGTTTCCACGAAAAGACTCATATTGTGATTCACTTAAGCCAATCATTGATGTATCTGTTAATGTAATTTCACCAGATACAATTTTTGCTGGAGGATCAAGAAGTCCTAAGATGGCTTTTCCAATAGTTGATTTTCCAGCACCACTTTCACCTACTATTCCTATGATTTGCCCTGAATTTACATTAAGAGAGATATTATCAAGGGCCTTGAGTACATCACTTCCTTCAGAATTCAAAGGGTAGGTGACTGTTAAGTTATTTATTTTAAGGAGTGGAATATTATTCACTGCTTATCCATTGATTTTAAATAGGGATTATTATGTTCACGAATTCTGTCTGCAACAACATTAATACACAAAACTAGAGAGACTAGAACAAGACCAGGAAAGATACTAATCCACCATTTTCCTGAAAGAAGGTAGTCATTTCCATTGGCGATCAATAATCCCAATGAGGGTTCGGTGATTGGAACACCCACACCCAGAAATGACAGCGTAGCTTCTGCACCAATAGCTCCAGATAGAGCCATTGGAACCATTACTAATACAGGAGCAATACTATTAGGTAGCAAAAATCTAAGCATAATTCGCCAGTTAGGAATACCGGATATTTTTGCTGCATCAATATATTCCTTTTGCATCTCTGAAAGGGCAGAGGATCTAGTAAGCCTTGCTTTACTAGCCCAGACACCGATAATGAGAGCGTAAATAATTTTATCAACTCCGGTTCCAAATACTGCTAGCAGCATGAGCGCTAATAGAATCCCAGGAAAGCTTACTTTTAAATCAACGGCACGCATAATGACACTCTCTACCCAGCCACCTTTAGTTGCAGCTAACAGACCAAGAAATACACCAATTGTTGTACCGATACTAACAGCTACAAACGCAACAAAAAGACTTAATCGTAATCCATACATAACTGCGGATAATATGTCACGACCAAGAGCATCGGTGCCAAGCCAAGAGGTAGTGCCATTACCAAGCTTAGATAATGGAGGTAATAATCCATCCATAATGTCTAAAATCATCAAGTCGTAGGGATTTTGTGGTGCAATCCATGGAGCTAAAAGTGCAGTTAAGACAAACACAATAAAGCCAATCAAGCCAGCAATTGCTATTGGATGGCCAGAGAAAATGGATTTTATTTCAATGCTTAATGTTGCTAATTTTTTTTTGTAATCAATCATAGGTAGTTATTTTTGGTGCCGAATACGTGGGTCTAAAATTGCATACATAACATCCACAACAAAATTAATAAAGACAAACATCAGAGTAATCAAGATGAGATAAGCAACAACAACTGGCCTATCAATCATATGGATGGAATCTAGTAATAATTTACCAATACCTGGCCAAGAAAAGATTGACTCGGTCACGGTAGAGAATGCTATAAGCCCTCCAACTTCAAGGCCAGTAATGGTAACAATTGGAATTAAAATATTACGCAATAAGTGTCGTCTAATGATTCGATACCTGCTTATGCCTTTGGCTCGGGCATATGTCATGTATTCTTGATACAAAATTTCTTGGGTTCCAGACTTAGCAAGCCTTTGCTGCATGCAAATTTTGTAAATCGCGAGGTTAACCGCTGGGAGAGCCATGTGCCGTAAGCCATCAATGGATAGCAAGGACCACTCGACACCAAACATTGAGTTGGTAAGACCTCTACCAGAGGCTGGAAGCCATTGCAAAAAAACCGCAAATACCATAATCAAAATTATGGCTTGCCAAAAATTGGGCGTCGAGTAGCCTACAGTTGTGAAAAAGCTTATTATTTTCGAAGCTCTAGAATTGTTTTTTATACCGGAAAATATTCCGAGAGGGATACCAATAGAAAGGCCAATAACCATCGCTAAGAGAGAGATTTCTAATGTGGCTGGAAGGCGCTCAATAATGAGATCAAGTACTGGTCTATTGTAGACAAACGAGGTGCCAAAGTCTCCTTGAAGCATATCACCTGTAAAGGTAAAGTATTGCTCATAAAGTGGCTTATCAAGTCCAAGTTCAATGGCTAAGTCGATTTTGTCCTGTTCGGTAAACTCGTCATCCGACAACATTTCAACTGGGTCACCAACCACGTACATGCCAAAAAAAACGATTAACGACATGGTGATTGCTAGTATGCCGCTGTGCCAAAGACGTTTTAAAATGAAATTAATCATGAATTGTGCATCTCTATTTTGTAGTTTTCATAATAATTAGGCTCTAAAAACGTTCTGGCTAGGTGGAGGAGTCCATTATGCGTTAATCTTATAAAAGGGTAGTTATAATTTTTATATTAAGCTTTAGATACAAGAAGTTCATAAAAAAACCCCTCACACAAGTGTATCAAACTACTTGTGTGAGGGGCTAATTTTTAGTGCCTTTACAGGTTTCTAATTTTTACTCGCCATGTCAGCAAAGGTACGCTCGTCTGGTCGACCACTAACGCTTATATCGCTTGTGTGAGCCCAGATACTATGCTGGTAGTATAGAGGTATTCCTGGTAAATCCTCAACAGCTACACGCATGGCCGCTTGATTATATTCAAAGGCCTTAGCTTCGTCCGTTTCTACTGCCCAAGCCGTCATTGCCGCATCAAAGTCTGGACTAGAGTAGTTAGAGTAGTTACTACCACCTAGATTGAGAGGTTTATTCCTAGTTCCAAATGCATATGAAATCATCTGGGCAGGACCTTGAGGGTGACCCCATCCGTACATAAACACACCCAACTCACGAGCTGAACGACCCTTTCTAAATACAGACCAAGGCTCGGCAACTAGATTGACCTTAATACCGATACGAGACCAGTATTGAGCAATAGCTTGACCAACTCGTTTACCATTTTGATACTTATTAGTTGGCATTCTGAGATTGATAGTAATACTATCAGAGTAACCTGCATCAGCGAGTAATTGTCTTGCCTTATCAACATCATAAGCTAACTCTGGCATTGACGAATCAGCACCATTTTGATAGCTAGGTGCAAACTGGCTAGCAACAGTTGCATTACCACCCATCAGTTTATCTACAATTGCATCTCTATTGATAGATAATGAAAGCGCCTGTCTCACTCTTATATCTTTTAGTGGGTTTGTTCCGTCTGCAGCTGTCACGCCTGGTGCGACATCACTACCAACATCTAATACTAAGAAGATGGTGCGCCATGAAGGTTCGGTTGAGAAGCTATAGGCAGAGTTACCTTCCAAAGCCAGTAAATCTTCACCAGTAGGGTTCTCAATCAAATCATAATCTCCAGCAAGTAGTCCAGCCATACGTGCACCAGAATTTCCTACCGAACTAATTTCTACGCGTTCCCAGTTACCTGGGTTGCCCCAATAGTCATCGTTACGAACCAAAACGGCGTCGCCGGTATTGGAGAAAGACTCGTATTTGTACTTACCCGTTCCGTTTGCATATTTCCCGGTTGCAAACTCATCTTTAGTTGGGTAACGTGTTATGCCACAGTCACCAGTATTATCAAACTTAAGTGTTGACCCTAGATCAGCATCACCACTATCTAATATAGATAAAGATTTAAGTTTTTGAATGAGTATTGGGTAAAGACCTACAGTTTTGAATGCGACGGTATAGTCATCAATCGCTACCACATCAGTCACTGGACCCATCGCACTTGTGAGCATGTTTTTCTTGCCACCAACTCTGTACATCATTCGACATGAGCTATAAACCACATCCTGAGCTGTAAAGTCAGCACCATTATGGAATTTAACACCTTCTCTGAGATTAACTACAAGAGTTGTATCGTCAGTCCAGCCGTAAGATGTAGCCAAAAGTTTGTCATTGGTACGCGAAACAAGTGCTTCATAAAGATGCTCATTCAATGAAGCGGTTCCAGAGGCACTGCTCTTAAATGGATCTATCGTCGACGGTGCGACTGAAAATGCCATTCGCAGTGTATCTGCGGACACGGAGCCCATCATGCTGGCGCTGATCGCAACAAAACAGGCAGTTTTAAAGTTAATATATTTCATAGTATTTTTCTCCTTTTTATTTTTTAGCAAGTCATTTAAAAAACATTACAATTCATCATAGGTATATTTCTAGTTTAGCACAATCTTATTAATTCAAGCTTTATAGGTATAAGTTGTAGTTATAGTAAGTTATCACTTGAAGTTTTTAAAATTTGGTATTGATCATAAATTAATGACCAAACTGGGCCCACTAGTCCATCCTTTATTTGTTTACCATTTATACTGGTAATGGGTATCACTTCACGAGTAGAACTGCTTACCCATACTTCATCTGCATTAAATAATTCTTCTTCACTAAAAGATTCTTCATGAAGCTGTATTTCACATTGTTTAGCACACTCAATAATGAACTCTCTTGTTATTCCTGGTAATATTAAGGTTCCTTTTGGGTGGGTGTATATATAATTATTTTTAACAATAAAGACATTTGAACTTGAGCCTTCAGTGATTACGCCATTACGACAAAGAATTGTCTCTTCGGCGCCATTTTCTTTTGCTTCTTGAGCGTACATTGTATTGGCTAAGAGAGATGTTGCTTTGGTATTGCATTTTGACCACCTTATGTCATCACGACAAAGCGCGGCTCTACCATTTAGCAAGTGATCCTTTGAAGAGGGCCTAATATTACTAGATTGGATATAAACAGTCGGAATCAGTTCAGCATGTGTATGCTTTCTATCCTCGTCACATCCACGAGAAATTTGTAAGTAGATTGCTTGGTTATCACTATCTTTATTAATTAAAATTATTTTGTTAATTAATTTTACCCACTCATCATTAGAATGAGGATTTTGAATATTAATTGTGTCTAAACCTTTCTGAAGACGGTTTAGGTGGGAATCTAAGCCAAATATAAAGTTGTTGTAGACTGGGAAAACTTCATAAATACCATCACCAAAAAGGAAGCCTCGATCCATTACGGAGATAAATGCTTTATTTTTTTGAATATAACTTCCGTTTAGATAAACCAAAATTTATATAAAAAGAAGTTTGACGTTGTCAATCATGCTTGATCCACAAAAACTTTTATTTCTCTAAGTGCAGAACTACAATCATGCTGCATTTTTGTAAAATGCTCATTTCTTTCTCTAGTATCCTCATCCATATACAAGTCTCGTCGAATCTCGATTTGAAGTATATGTTGGTTAATCTCTGGCCAACCATATCGCAAAATTATTTCCCCTCCAACGAAGCGACCATTAATTGTTACATCGTATCCTAGGCTGCTGAAGGTGTCTGCTACGCACTCTGAGTATTCTAAGCTACAGCCTTGACCATTTCTATCTCCTATATCAATTTGAGGTCGTTCCTTACGACCACGTTTTTTGCTATCAAATTGAGTCATTGAATGGCAGTCAAGGATAAATGCCTTACCATGGTTTTGGTGCATTTTTTGGGTGTGATAAGTCATGAGCTGATGATAGGGTACAAAGCATTTAGCCAATCGCTGCTTTAATTCGTTATGACTCAGTTTGCGTGAATAGATTTCGAATATTTCTTTTGTTTTAGACCAAAATAGAGTGGTTCCAGTTTCAAGCCCTGCTGGATGAATTCGACCATACCAGCTTTCACCATCCTTGAGCATATTTACATCTATATTGTGTTGGTGACGATTAACATCAATATACGACCTTGGAAAGTTTGCATGAACTGATGTCAAGTTTAAATTCTTACGCTCTATGTAAAGCTCGTTTACATATTTATCATTTGGAAAGTCAAGAACATTAAATTCCAGCTCAGGATTAGTACCAAAGTCATCAGGATAATTCTCACCACTATGGGGAAAGCTAAGAAGCAAGGGAGTCTGTATTTTCCCATCTAAAGATTCAGAGTTATTCTCGACAATAGTGGATGGATAATTTTCTCCATTGACTTGTATTGTGGTCATTTAATTGATAATTAATAGTAATTTACATAGATTAACCTACTCAACTGGATGGTTACAACCTTATTAAATGTAATTTTTAACATATAAGATTAAGTTATGGCTCAAAAAGGTATTAAACTATATATAACTAATTTTTTTGCAGTAATATGAATGAAAATCCAAAAATTAACCGTTTTAAATATATTGAAGCCTTTTCAGAGGTGGTGTCTCATGGAAGTGTTTCAGCAGCTGCAAAGAAGCTGGGTGTTTCTCAGCCTGCGGTTAGCCAATTAATTAAAAAACTTGAAGAATCAGTAGGGGTTCCACTTTTTGTAAGGCGTAATGGTTTAATTTTCCCTACAGATAGAGCCAATAGTTTGCGGGATGATGTAGAGCAATTATTGATGCAGTTAGATAAAATTCAAATGCAACTTAATTTTGGACGAGGTGAGGGGTTGATACTAAGCCCGCTGAGATTTTCAGCCAGCCTCTCAGTTGTTAATGAAATTTTACCAAGAGTTATTTCAACTATGCATAACAAAAAGCCAGACATGCTTTTTTATGTAAACTCTCTTCCAATTGCAAGCATGAGTCAGGCTATAAGAAGTGGCAATGTTGACTTTGCCTTAAGCATAAGAGAAATTCAACACGCTAGTATTATAAGCAAAAAATTATTATCAGCACGAGAAGTCTGTGTAATGCCTAAAAAGCATCGATTGGCCGCTAAATCAACTTTGTCAGTCTATGATATTCATAATGAAAAAATGATTATGGCATCAAGAACTGATCCATCATATGAGACCCATAGGGCACTCCTATATAAACATAAAATTCGTTATCAAAAGATTTTAGAATCTCCTTTTTCAACATTATCCATGGCAATGATTCCAGACTTAAATGCACTGTCAATTAACAATGTATTAATTGCTGAATTAGTTTGCCAACATAATAATCTTTTAACTTGGCGCTATGTTGATGAGTTTATTGATTGCACTGATTTTTACCTTTCAATGCCACCATGGCTTAATGAATCTCCTACTGAAGGTTTATTTTTAGCTAGTTTTAGAGAATCTTTGAAAGTCATTACGCAAAAACTCAATATAAACACTATCTAGTTAAGGATAAATTAGCCTGGACATCTAACTAGGAAGCTTATAGTTAATTTTCAATTACTTTTATGCAGTGTTAAAAATTTAGCCATCCATTTGCCTATAATTTTTCCTTGATGTTTGGTGTTTAAGGATTCAAGCGCTTCAGTATAGTTATCACCAATTCGATCTTTTCTCTTAGTAATAAGATCTCGACAAAGCTCAGGAGTGAATTCTGGATGTTGCTGGATTGCTAGAACTTTATTGTCAATATAAAAACCAGAGTTACAACAAAAGTTACTACTTATAAAACGAGTTGCCAAGGGTGGAATTTTTGTAACTTGATCTTGGTGCATAGACAATAAATTTACTGTTTCAACCATTGGCTCCATCCACTCAGCCCTTTCTACTACATCGAGTGTTGTTAAACCAATGCCCCATCCATTATTAAATCGTTCAACTTTTCCACCTAAGGCATGTGCAATAGCTTGATGACCATAACAGACTCCTATTAACGGGATATTAGCATTATAAATTTTATGAATAAAGCTAAATAAGTTGTCTTGCCACTCAAGACTTTCAAACACTGAGTATTTACCACCAGTTATTAAATATGCATCAAAACTTTTAACCTGTATTGGTAGATTATCTTTAATGCAATTAATGGTTACCCAGCTTGAGTCATTTAGAAATGGATCGAGCAAGTTTATAAATCTTTCTGGAGAAGGTTTATGGATGCTTTTATGCTTTAAATCTTTTGTCCCAATATGGAGAATACAAATTTGCATAGTTTGTTTGCTTATTAATGTTACTCAAAAGATTACAATGAATCATAAAGATATGCAATATTATTATTTAATATTAATAGCCCATTAGATTGAGTTATATTTATTCTTACTTAGTAAAAGTTAAAGTCCTCTCTGATAATTCACATTGTTATTATTTAAGAATTATAAAAAATGACTTTTCTTTAATAATTATTTATCAGTATCTACTCAAAAAAAAATCTTATATATAATTTATATATAATTTATGTATAAATATAACTAATGAATACCAAAGAAATTACTAAAGATTCTAAATGGCAATTTTGGATAGATAGGGGAGGTACATTTACTGATGTTATTGGAAGAAATCCATCGGGGAAAATCTTAACTCACAAGTTATTATCTGATAATTCAAGGCAATATCCAGATGCTGCCATTCAGGGAATACGAGATCTGTTAAGTTTGAAAGACAGCGAAACAATTCCGATGCATAAAATTGACGCAATAAAAATGGGAACAACTGTAGCCACTAATGCCCTTTTAGAGCGTAAAGGTGAAAATACTATACTAGCAATTACAAGTGGGTTTGGAGACGTCTTACGAATTGGTTATCAACAAAGACCAAAATTATTCTCATTGGATATTAAGCTTCCAGATATGCTTTATTCAAAAATTGTTGAAATTGAAGAAAGGGTCGATATCAATGGAAAAATACTCACAAAACTAAACACACAAAAGACTGAAAAAAGACTGAAAAAAGCTTTTAATGAAGGATTCAATTCAATAGCAATTGTTTTACTTCATGGTTATCGATATAAAGATCACGAGCAAAAAATAAGTGTTATTGCAAAAAACATTGGGTTTAAGCAAATTTCAGTAAGCCATAGGGTGAGCCCCCTAATGAAAATTATTCCAAGAGGTGATACTACTGTTGTAGATGCTTATCTCTCTCCAATTTTACGTCGTTATGTTTCTCAGGTTAAAAATGCCCTTGGATCAACTCAACTAGACTCTGGAAAATTAATGTTTATGCAGTCCAATGGGGGCTTAACAGATGCAAATTATTT
>ENA-ORXF01002439-ORXF01002439.1-marine-metagenome-genome-assembly--contig:-NODE-2439-length-11098-cov-5.304691_pt1 | contig 11098 bp, 16 predicted proteins | sample MGYA00237864_ERZ511476 | MGnify/ENA primary metagenome ERZ511476 (study PRJEB26306, sample SAMN06343908) | marine metagenome | isolation source: coastal waters | place: Atlantic Ocean: West Antarctic... | reverse complement strand
TCCATAGTTGTGACGACAGAATAGTCTGATTCAAATTCTACTGTGAACATCTTGTTGTTTATTCCTTTTCTAAGTCTATATCAGTAACATTAAAGTCACTATAATCTAGTATATCAACGCAACTATAGTTCCTCACAATCTGGCTCGCCTCTTCCGGTGTATCTGCCTCAATAGTAAAAGAGTTGTATATGACAACACCAACTTTATATGTGTTCATTATTACGCCGCCTTTTTTGTTGGTAGGTTTAGCTTAACTACTTTTTTCAAAGCTTTTTCGGCGGCGGCAATAATCTTTTTCATTTGTGCAAGTGTTTCTAAATCTTGTTTTGCACAAGTGGCGACGAATGATTTTGCATTAAATTGCTTTCTATCAGTATCTTTAGCAACTAAAGCTTCATTCCATTTATTACCCCGCAAAGAGACTTCATTTTTTACTAAATCATGTAAACTTGATACCGCTTTATTATTTAAAGTAGCCTCTTTTATTTGTATGCTGTGGGTTGTTTTATCTTTATTTACTTTGATTTTAGCACCTACAAAAACCGCCCCAAACGTTAGCTTGATTTTAGCCATTGCGCTAGTATCACCCTTCTTAAAAGCGGAATTAATAAGTTTTACAATAACTGTAGTATCTCTTGCAGTTATTACATGGTCAATAGCTTGTGCCAGCAATTGCCCTGCTTTTTTGCCGTTTCCTAGCGATGTGCCAAAAGGTGTTATAAAAGTTTTTTGAATGTTTACGTTTGTCATTTTTTTCCCTTTCTAAAAGAAAAATTGGTTTCGTTCTGATTGAACGGCAATAAGGCCAGCGATAAACCAGCCTTATAAATTTTCAATCATTAATGTTTTTTATACCTCTTAATCAATTAAACCTTTCAACATAGCTGTCAGGAATTAATTGCTATACATATTGATAAGGGCATGTCGCCGTTTACCGCCATTTAATATAGCCATATAAATTATTCACCTCTTTGGGCTTTCCCTTTTATATAAAGAGAATTTAGAAAGCTCTATCTATCATTCTAATAGTATAGTCTAAATTCGTTTACCTTATTCGGAACGTAAAAAGTATTCGGGTTGCTAATCCTAGTACTTCTTAAGGGAATTGATTTGACTAAGTCTCTTTATCCAATCCGAAAACAAAGAGGTAGGTTTTTAAACTATTAGGTTTATTTTGAGAAAGCCCAAAACCACCTGATAAAACCTTATGTATAAAAGAGCACAAACCCCGATTTGGGTTATCTTGGATTTAATCTATCAGTTTAAATAATGGGGTCAAGCATATTATTGTATATTTTTATATTTTTATAAAAAAAAGACTAACCTAATTCTATATATTATAATGTCTAACAATCAAGACTAATCAAAGTAACGGCTCATAACGTGAATGTGGTCTCTTCCCGTTTTGTTGTTGGTGTCCGTGATACTGTAGTAGGCGTAGCGGATTGTTCGTCCTTCATAGGTAAGGTCGCACCACCGAGACCCCATGAATCCATTACTCCAATTCCCATTCATACCATTAACCATCATTTTTCCAACTCCGAGAATCTTAATGAAAGCTATCAAGTGGGGGCGGAATCTCATAATCTCGTCGTCGTCGTTCGTGTCTGACCCAAATCCTACCTTCCCCATAATCCATTTAGGATCATGTCCCCTACATGAACTAGTGAAATCCACTAGTTCTTGTTCTCTAAGAGCCATAGCGTCTTCGGTAGGAAAACTGGCCACTCGGACGTTTCCAGTTCCACAGTCTCGGATAACGCTGTTTGGGTTGTTGGGCGGTGTATGGTCGTTGACGGTAGCTCCTGACTTTTTAGCCTTGGCGGTTGCACGACTGAGCTTACGAGCGTTGGAGGACGGCATGAGAAACGGTTGTTGAGTGTTGTTGAGTTTTGAGAAACGGTTCTTGTTTCAGAATGTGTCGAGCTTTGGGTGTTGGTATTTCTAAATCTAAAAATCAAATTTTTTGTCTTGATAGTGAGACGTTCTATGACTATTAGAAAAGTGTAGTCTCTTGAGAAGGTATAAGAAAAGTGTAGTCTCTTGAGAGTGTATTGGAAAGTATAGTCTCTTGACGGTCTCAAAAATTTGATTTTGATATTGAGTCAAGTCATATCCCAAGTCAACCGTTTCTAGAAAACCGTTTCTCAAAACTCAACCGTTTCTCATGGCTAAGTCAATCTCGTCTAAAATGTCTAAACAAGAGCTATTGGAAATCATAGCTGAAAACCAGCGTTCTATGGTTGACCTGAAAAAAGAAAATAAGGAGCTATTTAACGCTTGGCTATACTATTGGAGCAACGCCACACAGGGAGCTGAAAACCCTAAGACAATGGATAAATATGAAAATGGTAAATACCAGCGTATTCTTGACGGTGAAATGGAAGGTGATGAGTGTTGGACTTGTTGTAATACAGGAACACATAAGACTTTTAGGGATTCCCTTGGAGAATATGAATGGACTTGTGATGCATGCCACAAAGAAGAATACCCTGAACAATACCTTATGAAACCTACACCACAAGGTAATTAGTCTTATTATTTAGACGTTTAGAATATAGATTATTTGAGGATTACCTCCGACTTTATTATTAAAGTCGGAGGTCGTCTTCACCGAAAAATCATAAGATGCCGTCCGTCCTTTCAAAATTCGATCGCATCGGAACCAAAATGAGAGGTGATGACCCTAGTCTCAACAATTCCACAATACTATATTTGAGTTGTGAGCCAATCAACAAACGATTTGGGGAATATATTATACAGACCACACATGGTGAGGTGATGGAACTGATTGAAAAATTCAAAAAGGAAAAATCTTATACGGTGATTAAAGGGTTCAAGAGTGGTGGTAATAGATATGTGGGTATAGGGGGGGTATGTGGAGATAAGTGCTTGAAATCTGTTAAGAGTGAATTGGAAAAACACAACGATAGGTCACTCAATAGTCATTATAAAAGATCTAGTAGTGCTTGGAGGGATTGGTGTAATGATGTTCTGATATATCATTGTTATTGTTGTGTCTATAACAATGAGATGATACCTGTTATTGAATTAAAAGGATCATCTATGCGTGTCCATTAGTCTTATTATTTAGACGTTTAGAATATAGACTATTAGAGGATTACCTCCGACTTTATTATTAAAGTCGGAGGTCGTCTTCACCAAAAATTTGATTTAAATATTTTCATTTGTCTTAATATTAAGAATATGGATATGTTTGAAAAGATACGGTCACACGTTCCTGAAATATATGGATATAAAGCAACTGAAAAAGAATCTCATGTTCCTGGATATAATCATAGGACAATTCGTAATAAGAAATATGAATTAAAGAAAAAAATGACTTTATTTGAAAAAGAGGGTAAGGATTGTGATTTCTTAAAATATTATAAGGCTATGGTTAGATACGAGGATTATTCTGCTGAAGATAAACAACTTATAGAGGATTATGAAATTGTATATGATGATATTACTAAACATGGTCAATATGGTGAATTAACAGATTATATGAATGCTAGTAATGTATTAGATAAATTGTTATTTGTTATAGAGGATGATCCTATACTACAAAAGTCTGATAAAGTCCTACAACAAGAAAGTATGAAGAAATATTTAGATGATACTGATACTGAATTAAGAAAAGAGATTAATAGATTGAAGAGTCTTAAATTATAGGACAAAAAAGTATCAATGTCTAACTTCTTTTTTCATCCATTTCATTTCGTTTCATTTTATTTTTATTTGAAATGGATTATTTTTTAGGTTCGAAGATGAGACTTTTTTGTCCCACATTTTAAGACAATATTTTAAGACACTAGATATAAGGATGACTTTATTCTTTTTATTTAATATATGTAATATTGTATTGTTATGTATTTTAATATATGTTATTATTTATTCATTATTATTTTAGGGTTCAGGTTCAGGTTCAGGCACCTGCGGAAGAGGTTCGGGTTCTATTAATGTAGGTAAAGGTCTTGGAGTAAGACCGCTGGGTCTCCCCATTTCTAGACGTTTTTCTTGTATAATAGATTCTGTATTTCTATCACAATCTAAACATCCAAAACACACTTTTATATGCTTACATCTACTTTTATTTATACTTATACACAAAGCTGATAAAGCTCCTGCAATTCCTACAACTACTAATAATAGATCATTCATTTCATAATTTTGTAAAGACATTATGTTAGTTTAAATATTTTAATTAATATATATATTTAATTATAAATGACTACTATTAAAGAATATAGAGAAAATGATATTCATAATGAAATTATTAATATACAAGATGATATGTTTGATTTAATATATACTTCTCCTCCATATGGTATTACTAATGCTGAATGGGATAAACCACTAGATTGGAAGAATTTATTTCCTGAAATGTGGAGAGTTCTTAAACCTAATGGTATTATTGTTCTTCACGCATCTATGCCTTTTACATATGAATTATTAAAATATGAAACACCGAGATATCATTATTTATGGAAAAAAAATACTGTAACTAATTTTTTTAAGGCAAAACTACAACCACTTCGTAATGTGGAAGAGGTATTTGTATATTATAAAAAACCTGGAACATATAATCCTCAAATGATTGGTAATGAATTTCATAAAAAAAGATTAGTTAAACATGGAGGAACACAGAAATACTTTGGAACTAGACAAAATATTAAAAAAACAATGGATGGAGAGGGTGGGCATTATGGTAAATATCCTACTACCTTTTTAGAATATCCTATTCGTAAAGACTCTACTGGTATAACTAGAACAGATGATATGATGGATTTTTTTATTAAAACATATAGTAATGAAGGTGATCATATTCTTGATATTACCACTCACAATAATTATCTTGGAGATAGATGTGAATTATTAAATAGAAATTTTTTAGGTATTGATATTAAATTATGTATGAATTAATATATATATTAGTTATATAGATGTTTGATATATTAAAAGATATTACTTTACCTAAAAATTCTAATAGGAAAAATGTATTAGTTGGTGATGAATTAGAATATAGAGGGGTTGCTTTGGGTATTGTATATAAATGGGTTGGGGGGGGCAGACACGAGGAATGTAATAAAATGAAAATCCCTAAATACAAATTATTATTCGAACAGAGTAGTGAATATTTTAAATTAAACAGTCCTGAGCCTGATTTTAAATTTACTACAATACAATATAATCAGAATCATAAATGTGCTAAACATATAGATGGTAAGAATATAGGGGACAGTTATATTATTGCATTCGGTGATTATGAAGGTGGTGAATTGATTGTATACGATGAAAATGATAAACCTACATATATTGATATTAAGAATAAATTCTATAAATTCAATGGTTCTAAATTTTATCATGAGACTGCAGATTTTACAGGAACTAGATATTCATTAGTTTATTTTAGTGTAATTTAAACCTCTAAAAAATAAGTCTAAAGTTTTTTTATATTAATTATATATATAATATGCCTCCTCCTTCTCATGCGAAGATTAACAAGTTTATTTTAAAATATAACAAATTATTTACAATTCAGAATTATTCTAAATTGGATGTATTTGAGAAACAAAAATTGATAGAAAAACACTTGCGTGGTCTCAAGAATGAGAATGTAACAGCTATTCGTCAAGAATGGTCTACATTAATGGACGGAAAGAAACCTACACCTGCTCCTAAAAAAGCTGTTACTCCTCGTAAAGCCCCAAGTAAAGCGTCAAGTAAAGCGTCAAGTAAAGCGTCAAGTAAAGCTCCAAAAGGATCTCATGTAATGCCTGATGGTAGTATAATGAAAGATAGTGATATGCCTAAAAAAACACCTAGTAAAAAACCACCTAGTAAAAAAGCGTCTAGTAAAGTATCTAGTTATGCTGGTAGTATTGAGATTGTTGCCTCCTCCGATGATGAGTCTATGTCTTCTAGAAGTGTATCTAATAAAATGGGTATGACCACCCAGCTAGCTGTAGCTGACTCCGTAAGGGGTAAAGTATTAAGTAAAACATCTTCATTTGAGGAAGCTCCTTCAGAACTATTCGAGACGGAGGACTCATATGAATCTTATTAGGTCTTAAAAATTAGAAAACTTTACTCCATCTTGTATTGTCCCATCATCATTTACATAATATATGTATTTGTTTGTTTTAAAAATTAGTTTTGGTGTTCTTGTTGGATCATTAAATAGTCTCTGAATATAGACGTTTCTAATTGGATGTATTCTATTATAATGTTTTATGGATTGATTATAAATCCATACAACTTGATTGTATTCTAAATCTAAATATGTTGCTATATCTTTTATTTGATTAAAATAATGATAATCTCCAACTTTATCTATCAATAAGTATTCGTTCATATTATTTAAAATAAATATGTTTAATATTATAAACGAATGTATAATAAAATAGCTATTTTAGTTCCTGTAACAAGTAATAAATGTAATTTTAAGAAATTTAAAGATACTGATCTGTATGAATATTTATTTAAATCTTTCTTTACGACTTATAATCAAGACCTTGATAATACAATTTATTTAGGGATTGATCATGATGATTCATTTTATTTAAAACCAAAGATTATAAATGATATTAAAAATTATGTTGGTGTTATGAAAAATACTAAAATTGTTATGAAATATTATAATACTGAAAAAGGTGATGTATCTGATATATGGAATAATTTATATAGAGATGCTTACAATGATAATAATGATTATTTTGTTCAGATAGGGTCTGATGTTCAGATTATTGATAAAGGTTGGTGTAGTTATGGTATTGAGAGATTATTATTAAATGATAATATTGGTGTTGTTGGATTTACTGATCAAGGTAGACAAAATATGTGTCCTCAAGATCGTCTATTTACTCAGACGATGGTAAGTAGGAAACACATGGATATATTCGGTTTCTATTTCCCTCCTGAATTAAAGAATTGGTTCATAGACGACTGGCTGACTGGTATTTACAGACAATATAATTGCGACTATCTTATTGGACATCGTATCTATAATCTAGGTGGTTGTCCACGATATGAAATTTTTGGTGATAAAAATTTATGTAATGATTTAATTGTTAAATATTTTGATTGTATTAGCGACTACATTTCTAGACCTTTTCCTGAAAGACATACTAGTGAACAAACTATTAAGAAATTAACTGAATTCGGTTTTAATTGTTCGTTTTAATTTCTATTTTTTTATAATATTATAAATATATGCCCTATTTAATGAATCAAGAAGAACAAATCAAAGAATTAGATTATCCGTCCATTTCCTTAATTTTACCGATAGCTGATAGAAATAATTTTAAAAAATTAATTGTTAGTAATATACTTAAATTAGATTATGATAAAAGTAAATTGGAGCTAGTAATATTAGACGATGGTTTGGTTAGAATGGTATCAGATAATATGGAACTAGACGTCTTAAAAAACTTATTATATCCAATAAATGTAATATATAAATATGATAGTGTTAAAAAAGAAATAGGACATAAAAGAAATATCTTGGTTAAGATGTCTTCACATAATATAATAGCTTGTCTTGATTCAGATGATTATTACTTATCTAATTATCTTAAACACAGCATGGATATTATGCAAAAGGGTAAACACGGTATTGTTGGTAGTCCTCAGATGTTGTTCATGTATCCTAATGATGATTTCTTGATTACTGGTATAGAATGTAGTGCTAAACGAATGATCCATGAGGCAAGTATGTGTTTTAGTAAGAAACACTGGAAGGCAATGGGCGGATTTACTAAAAAAGGATCAGGAGAAGGGGTTAAGCTAATCGACAATATGAAAGAAGATAGAATAGGTAAAACAGAAATTAAAGAGGTTATGATCTGTATTGCTCATGGAACTAATACTGTTGATAAGTCTTTGTTTAAGAAATCTCAAAAAATACCTATAACATTACCTAAAGAGGATAAGGACTTAATATTAAGTTGTTTATTCGTTTAAAATTAAAGATTTTTATATATTCTATAATAAACAATGGAATATACAGATGATAAGATAAAAGAAGTATTAATGAAATATGAAAGAGATAAGAAATATCGTAGGGAATATTATAGAAATAGATACCACAGCAATGAAGAGCATAAAGAAAAATGCTTACAAAGAAGTAAGGATAATTATATTAAAAATAAAGAAAAAATACAAGAAAAATATCAGATTGAGAAAGAGTTAGTTAAATTTAAAAGAAATTATTGTAATTATGTTAAAAAAGATATGGTTGATGAATTCATAGATAAATATCCTGAATTATGGGAAAAATATTCTCATCATGTATTAGGCGTCCTTGATGTGGAAGATAACAGTAGTCTTTCCAGTAACATCATCAGCTAAAGTTTCATCAGCGTTTACGATGTCTACTTCTATAGTCGTGATAAATTGATCTACAATATTATTTAATTTAAGATATACTCTTTCAGAAGGTTCGAAATATAACCCTCCAGTTGATGTTCCATCATTACTGAATGCTGGTAGGTGATATAATATTTTAGAAGTTGCAGATTTAGAAAAATTAACACTATCAAAAGTCATATTCCTAACTCTAATGAATAATGAAGATGTTGCTTTTAATGATGGGGCTTCGTCTGATATAAAACTTAAAGTAAAAGGTGATGCTCCTCCAATAGCTGTAGGCGTCTTAACAACTGGACGATTATTAAACCCAAATAATAATTCTGTATTTAGGTCTTCGGTTTCTAAATATTGATCGGATAGTCCGCACATTATACTGGGTTTTTTATCAATTTGTCCACTAGAGTTTAAACCTACTTGACTTAAAAAATTACCTGTGTTGTCGAAGTGAGTCCACTCTGTATCTATTTCGTTCGCTTGAGTTGTGTTAAAATTTTGTGGCCACCAATTGATAAATGGTGTTAATTCAGTGGGTGGTTGCCTTTCGGATAGAAGATCATTACCATACACATGATCTAAAACATCAACACCATTATATTCAGCAATACCTACTACATCATTATCTTCTAATGTTATTTTTGGGTAAAGAAATCTAGTATTCATATTAATTGATTTAACATTACTAGCAGATACAGTATTAGTTCCATCAGTTAACGTGTGAGTCGTTGCTCCTTTATGTAATAGAATAGAAACTCGTTCGTTTTTTAAGACGAATGATACTTTATCAATACCGTCTACTTTAGTATCAAAATAAGCACCCGAATTCATCCATCTATAATCATATTCTACCATCTCATACGAATCAGCAGTAGATTGTATAGCATGAAATACTTGTATTTCATTATCACTTTCTATTTCTACTACCCAGTCATAAAAATCAGTTTTTGCGTCACTAAAATAACTAGGGACAAATTTATATGGGTTACTATAGTCCGTTGCCTCTGACTGAGCCCGAGTAAGTCCGATCATTTTATAGGTATCAAATGTAGTTATAGAAGCAGAAAATACTCCACTAGCTTGAGATAAAGGATAATCAATACCAATACAAAATTCGGTATCACCAGTATCATTTTTTAAAACTCTTGTCCCAGTATTATAATCGAATTCGCTACCAAGACCGTCGTCAGCAATCCAACTAGCTGAAAATTTTGATATATTTTTAGTGTTATCTGTGTTAGTCATACCAAAATTAAATCCCTCAAAATCTGTATTATTAACATTTCGTTTTACTACACAAGTAAAGCCAGGATTAACAGCAGGTGCTACATTTTTACATAAATTCGGGTGGTTTAATACTTTATTCCCAGCAATCTCTATTTTCTCTGCTATTGATTCGGCACTACCAACAAAAGACGTTCCATCCTTTTCCGCTAGAATAGATGTAGGAACTGTAATATCATTATAGTCCTCATTAGTTTCATCAGCAGGTATAGGTGTTCCGAAATAAACACCAAATCTATCACTGCTACTAACACTTTTTACACCGCTTCTATTAATCTTTACAGACTGAACAGCTATTTCAGAATTTGTAGGTATTCTTAAAGTATCCTGTAGATTATTCATGTAACTGAAAGGTCGGTTTATACCACCAGAATCTACTGATCCAATCTCATTAGACGGAGTATTACTTGTAATTAATAGACTCATTTATATATAATAAGTATATTTTTTTTATGAAAAAATTAAAATAAAATAAATAATATATATGACCACAAAGACTAAATTTCTTAAACCTGTAATAAACAATGGGACACCTGAATCCGCTTTACAATTTAAAGTCAAGAAAGATTTAGAAGCTAGTAAAAAAGTAAAATCTAAAAACGTATTCGAATATAATAAAACTGTAAAGGCGAAGCCTCTAGATAAAACTAAAAAACGTCCTAAAAAGAAGGCGTCTAAATATTAATCTTCTTCTTCTTCTTCTTCTTCAGATGAATGTGTTTCTAATAATAATATAGATTTTTCTTGTTCTAATTTTAATGTTTTTTTTAATACCTTTATTTGTTTTTCTAGGTGTTTAATTTTCTTAGCATCATCACTATTAGAAGTATTTTTCTTTACTTTAACTTGTTTATCTTTACTTTTTTCTAAAGCCATATCTAATAACAATTCTCTATGCTCATCATATTTATCACTATATTTCTCTTGTAATTGTAGATTTTCTCCATATAATGTATTATATTTGTTTTGATATTCTAAATATTTGTTCATAATTTGTTTATATGGTTGTGTATCACAAACATGACCTTTCATTTGCTCAAAATTAATATTTCTTTCATTACATATTTTATCCATACATGATTTTTTTACTTCTTTTATTTCTTCTAATACGTCTTGATATTTAGACGAAATATACTCCCAATCAGCCTGAGTTGGAGTATTTTTTAATTTTTGTTTAACAACATTATGATTTTGTCTTAATTCTTGTAACTGTAGAAATAAATTTAAATAACCATCCATAAAGTATTGTGATAGGTTTTTATCTTTAATAGTAAGACATTCATCACCAGCTATAACACTACTATATTTAATATTAGTATTTCGTTTTTGATCTTTAGTATAGTCTGTTGAATAAAGTGATTCTGTAATATATTCTAATAGTTGAGGATTCATAATTGTGTATATTATATTATCTATATATAATAAAAAAATAGTATTTGAACGAATG
>ENA-ORXF01002436-ORXF01002436.1-marine-metagenome-genome-assembly--contig:-NODE-2436-length-11104-cov-8.030743_pt1 | contig 11104 bp, 8 predicted proteins | sample MGYA00237864_ERZ511476 | MGnify/ENA primary metagenome ERZ511476 (study PRJEB26306, sample SAMN06343908) | marine metagenome | isolation source: coastal waters | place: Atlantic Ocean: West Antarctic... | reverse complement strand
GTAGGGGATGCGAGGTTCGAACTCGCGACAAATTGATTAAGAGTCAACTGCTCTACCAACTGAGCTAATCCCCCAAAATCGATCTTTTTATTATACATCTAGTCTTATTGAAAAATTTTTCGGAGCCAATAATAAATAATTAACTTTATTTGTTTTCACTTAAAACTCCTAATATTTCTTTGACTGACTGTGAAACATTTTTCACATTATAACCACCTTCCAACATATACAAAGTCCGTCCAGAAGAATTTTTTTTAGCAATATCTTTTAATATTAAAGCTGCTTCTCTATACCCATTGGAGGTGTATTTTAATTGCCCCAATAAATCACCTGTGTGAGCATCAAACCCTGCAGATACTAGAATAAATTCAGGTTTAAACTTATCCATAGCTAAAGTTAATTGATTATTAAAAGCATTTAGTAATTCCTTATCTCCTGAGCCTTTTAGGAGGTCAATATTCAATGTAAAACCTTTTCCTTTGCCGCTCCCAATTTCACTTGGCCGGCCACTTTGAGGGTAAAAAGGATGTTGATGAACACTAAAGTAAAAAACAGAATTATCTTCATAAAATATATCTTGTGTACCATTACCGTGATGTACATCAAAATCTACGATTAATATTTTCTTGAGACCATATTGTTGCTGTAAATGGCGAGCAACAATAGCTACATTATTGTATATACAGAAACCCATTCCCCTTGTAGCTGTTGCATGATGACCGGGAGGTCTAACCAGTGCAAATGCTGAATTTATTTCTTCGGACATAATCATATCAACGGCTTTTATACCTGCGCCAACAGCAAGTCTAGCTACATGATCAGATTGCTTAGAAATAACTGTATCGCCAGTACTTAAATAAGAGATTGAGTTATTTTTTAATAAGTCAGTTTCTAGTCCAACAGTTTTAATATAATCTTTTGTATGAGCTAACTGCAATTGATCAGTTGTGGCAGGGGTAAATTTAGGCCAAATAAGATACGGTTTAAGAAGGGGATTAGAGATTAAATCTTCAACTACAGATAAAAGTCTACTTGGATTTTCGGGGTGATTTTTACCTGTATCGTGTAATAAAAACTGATCACTATACATAACTGCTACCTTATTTTTTTTGTTTAAATTTTCAGCAATAAGGCTATTAGCAGTAAAAAGTAAAATTAAACTGAGTAATAAAATTTTCATTTCTAATATTTTATAACAAGCTAGTACGATTTTTTTTTATTTTAATGGTTTAATTAATTAATTCTCATAAGTCGACCTTGTTCTTTTCTGATAACCTCAGTAAAAAATCTGCTAACAGCTTGAATACGAGCTAATTGATGCATATCTTCATGAACAACCATCCAATACTCTCGAGTAGCAAATATTTTTTTAGGTAAAATTACTTCCAAGTTTTTATCATCTGCAGCTAAAAATCCATGAAGAAGTGCGAGACCAATGTCATCAATTACGGCCTGGTACTGGGCTTGTAATGAATTACTCCTGAATACAATATTTACTTCATGTAGTAAATCTTGCGTATATTTTAATTGTGGGAATTCAATAAGATCATCTATATAGCTAACAAAAGAATGGTTCGTTAAGTCTTTAATTGATTTAATTACGCTACTATTATTTAAATATTCTTTGCTAGCATACAAAGCCAATTTATATTCACCTAGTTTCCATGCAACCAATCTGCCCGTCTTTGGCCTTGCTAAAGTTATAGTAATATCAGCCTCGCGTTTTGATAAGCTTCTTGATCGGGTATCAGCAACTAATTCAAGATCAATTGCAGGGTGTTGATCTTTAAATGCTTTGATATGTTTTGAAATAATACCAATCCCAAGTCCTTCAGGAACAGCCATCCTTACTGTGCCTGTTAATATTGTATCTGTGCCTGAAACAGATTGGTAAATTGAGTTAATTTTAGTCTCAATATTTTCCGAATGGGTTACTAACTTATAGCCATTATCATTTAGCGAGTAGCCTTTTGGTGATCGATCGAATAAATGAACCCCAAGTTCTTTTTCTAACCTAGCTATATGTCTTCCAACCGTAGTTGGTTCCACATTCAATCTTTTGCCTGCTAAAGTTAACTTCCCTCTACGTGCAACTTCGAGAAAAGATCTTAAATCGCTCCAATCAAGCATATTTTAATTCCTTATTATTTAGACGATGTTCACAATGTAAAAATAAAAGCGATATTTTAAAATGCATTTATGCATTATGAATACCAAATTATTTTCATTGTACTGCATAAATATAAAGGTTACTATTTCTTCTTATTTAATACTTATCAAATAAGAAGGAGAAATTATGCCGTTCGTAACTGTTAATATTTTAGAGGGAAAAGGTAAGGAGTACATAAAAAAAGTTTCTGATAGTATAAATGAAGCGGTTATTGAAACGATGGCTTTTCCAGACGACGATAGATATCAAGTGATAAACCAATTATCTGATGATTGTTTACAATATCAAGGTAGAGAGGGTGATAGGGTGATGATGCACCTAGTAATGCGCTCTGGGCGTTCAAATAAAGCAAAACAAGCTTTTTATGCAAAGGTAGTCGAATATTTAAGTCACAGGGTACAAATAAAGCCTGAAAATGTTTTTATTACTATCACTGAAAATCATGATGTTGATTTTTCTTTTAAGGATGGCGTAGCTCAGTTTGTTGTTTAATATTTTAAAAGGGATAAGAACTATGAAAAAATTAACCGTAAGCAAAATTATTATTAGTGTTTTAATTCTTACATTATCAACCATTTCAAATGCAGCACCGGAATTAACTAAATTATGGGAAACAAAAGCAGATTTTAAGTTACCAGAGTCTGTTATTTACGACAAAGAGAATGATGTTTTGTATGTTTCAAATATGCAAGATGATCCTTTTAAAAAAGATAAAAATGGATTTATTTCAAAAGTGGATCTAGATGGAAATATTTTAAAACTAAAATGGGTTAAAGGTTTAAATGCACCAAAAGGGCTAGCTATTTCAAAAGGTAAACTTTATGTTGGTGATGTTGATCAACTCGTAGAAATAGATATCAAGAAAGGCAAAGTAAGTAACAAGTATGACGCTATTGGTGCTGCTTTATTAAATGATGTTGCAGCAGATACCAAAGGTAATATTTATGTTTCTGACACCTTTACAGATACTATTTACAGATTAAATACTTTTGGGCAGCTAACAAAATGGCTTTATAGCCCTGAACTACAGGCACCAAATGGCTTGCACTACGAAAAAGGTCAATTAATAGTTGGTAGCTGGGGTCATCCAACTGACGGTTGGGCAGCTGCAGAAGTAGGTCATCTTAAAACAATTTCATTAAAAACAAAAAAAATAAAGTCTCTTGGTAATGGAAAAGCTGTCGGTAATTTAGATGGAGTTGAATCTGATGGCAACGGGGCATATTATGTTGCAGATTGGGTTGGTGGTAAATTACTTCATATTCAGCGTAATGGAAGATTTAAAGAAGTATTGAAGCTATCTCAAGGTGTTGCAGATCATGAAATAATTCATGAGAAAAATATAATCATCATACCTATGATGCTTGAAGGTAAGCTAATTACCTATAAGATTAACTAAACAACTATAGAAAGTAAAAACTCATGCTGAATTTAAAATATATCAGCATGAGTTTTTTTAAACCAATTAGAATATTATGAAATTATTTCAAACATTAGCACGTCCATTTGTTTCATTTGTTGAACGTTATTACCCTGATGCTTTTATATTTGTAATTGTACTTTCTCTAATAACATTTTTATCAGCATTATTTCTAACAGATTCTACGGTTACTTCAACATTATTAGCCTGGGGTAATGGTTTACCCATGCTACTTAAATTTACAGCACAAATAACTATAATAATGGTTGGTGCGCATGCTTTAGCCCATACTAACCCTGTCCAGAAATTTTTGACACGTATCGGGCAATTACCAAACTCTGCCAATCAAGCTTACTCACTTGTGGCATTTACGTCTGGAATTGCTAGTTTATGTGCTTGGTCATTTGGGTTAGTCATAGGCGCTATTGTTGCAAGAAGTGTTGCTAGTGAATGCGCTAAAAAATCTTTTAAAATACATTATCCGCTATTAGTTGCATCAGCTTATTCAGGTTTTGTCATCTGGCACATGGGTTATTCATCATCAGCCGCCTTATTTGTTGCTACACCTGGGCACTTGCTAGAAGATCGGGTAGGGATAATTCCGGTTACTGAGACAATACTTTCATCAACCAATATAGTTATGGCTTTAATGGCTCTCGCAATTATCACCATTATTTGTCCACTTATGAGGCCTAAAGACAAAGATATAATCGAATTTACCCCCAATACAATTGATAATATTGAAAACAGTGCCTTAGATAACCAAAGTGATCTAACTTTAATCGAAAAGTTTGAAAATCATAGGGCTTTAAATATTTTTCTTGGCTTCGCACTTGTGTCATACATCTTTGTAACATATACACAAAATGGATTCTCATTAAACCTTAATATTGTAAGTTGGACTTTTTTAGCTTTTGGCTTGATTTTGGCTGCTTCGCCAATGCATTTTATAAAGCTAATTAATAATGCAGCGGCTACAGTTGGCCCAATAATTCTCCAATACCCATTTTATTCAGGAATTATGGGCATGATGGCGACAACTGGTTTAATGAAAGTGATTACAGACTGGATTATTTCTATTTCAACGCCTGAAACACTGGGGTTTTTCGCTTTCTTATCTGGAGGCCTTGTTAACATGTTTATTCCTTCAGGGGGAGGGCAATGGGCAGTTCAAGGCCCTATTATGATTGAGGCTGCATTATCACTTAATGTTAATCCCTCAGTTGTTGTCCTAGGCGTTGCATATGGTGATCAATGGTCTAATATGATCCAGCCTTTCTGGACAATACCGATACTTGCTATTGCGGGACTTCATATGCGCCAAATATTGGGGTATACATTTGTTATATTCATAATGACAGGATTTCTCTATGGCGGTGGAATGCTTTATATGGGCTCAGGAAATATATAATTATTTACTTCTTTAACTTTAACTTCATTAACTTTATTAGATTTATATTTTAAATAACTGTTTTTTATAATTTTTTATATATTTATTAGAGGAGGTATCATTGATATCTAATGCATATTACTTCGTATAATGTATATTATGTAAAATAGAACATATTACTTAATCGATTGTAAGTCTTTTGCACCAATGGAATCTGCAATAGCTATACCTTTAGTAAAAGCAACATTTGCTTTTGATATATCGCCTTTAATCTTCAATACCAAAGATTGCTCTAGTAATGCTTTAGCTTCGTAGTACTGACTTCCATTTTCAAGAGCAAATTGTTCAAGCTTAATTAAGATTTTTAAAGATCTGTTTGGGGCCAAATCTTCAAGGTGCAAAGTTGATAAATCTAAACGTAAATCTGCGTATTGACCTAAGTCACCAATTTTAAGAAACATATTTGAAGCTTTCAAAGCGTACTCAATCGACTTGGCTAGCTTATTCTTTCCATAATAAGCCCTAGAAAGGCCTTTGTATCCATCAGCCCTATCATTATCATTAAACGAGGTAACAATGGACTTCGAATAATAATCAACAGAATCGTCATATCTTTTCTCTGCTAGGGTACTTTCACCCAACTGAAATAAAAATCTGTGCTCCATTTCAATATACTTACTATTACCTAGTTTTGCTGTTTCAAGCCCTCTACTTAGTGTTTTAGATGAAGTACTTATTTGGCCAGAATCTCTCTCAGCTATGCCTTTATAGAGAATTGAAAACATTTGGTCTGCTGGTAAATCGGCATATTCCTCGCTCTTTTCAAATGATTTTATTGCAGAATTATATAAATTTTCTCTGTAATATGCCTTGCCTAGACAAAAGTTTTTATCGTACTGGTTTTTAATATCACCTGCCTTTTTAATCGCAGCTAAATATTCTCCATTCTTAATTAATTTTTCACATGAATTATCTAAATTATATCCATAAATATTACTTGTAAACAATAATATAATTATAAAACTTAAAGTATTTTCTATTTTCATTATGATCCAATATTTTTAGTTAAAGTTAATAATTCTAACTCATTGATTACCTTTACATCGAGCTTTACTGCTAAATCTAATTTGCTTCCAGCATCATCACCTGCAACTACGTAATCAGTTTTCTTTGACACACTGCCTGTAACCTTGCCACCACGGCTTAATATCAAATTCTTTGCTTCTTCCCTTCTTAATGAAGGCAATGTACCAGTTAGGACAAACGTTAACCCATTCAGTTCTTTACTTCTTGTAGTGTCAGCCTGTATTTTTTCAAATACTACTCCCATATCCAATATAGCCATTAATTGTTCGTATTTACTTTCATCATTAAAATATTCATTAATTGATTTTGAAACAGTTGGTCCAATGTCTGGAACTGCTTCAAGCTCTTCTAGTGAAGTTGCTTTGATTTTTTTTAGTGATTTAAAGTGCTCGGCCAAGTCCAAGGCTGTCGACTCTCCGACATTTCTGATCCCTACTGCATAAATGAACTTACCCAGCGTTGTATTTTTTGAGCTTTCAATAGCTTTGATAAGATTTTCTGCTGACTTTTCTGCAAACCTTTCTAATTGAACTAATTGCTCTTTTTTAAGCTTGTATATGTCTGAGAAGCCATCAATAAGGTTTTCATCTATCAATTGGTCAACAATTCTTTCTCCTAGCCCATCTATATTCATGGCTTTTCTCGAGCAGAAATGGATTAATCCTTGTTTCTTTTGGGCGCTGCAGGATAATCCATTAAGGCAGCGTAAGACTGCCCCATCTTCATCTTTCGATAATCTTGACTTACATATAGGGCACTCACTTGGCATATTGAATATTTTGACTGTATCAGCTCTTTTTTCTTTAATCACTCTAACTATCTCAGGGATAACATCACCTGCCCGCCTTACTTTGACATAGTCTCCAATATGCACATCTTTCTTTTTAAGTTCGTCCTCATTATGCAATGTTGCGTTTGTTACCTGAACCCCTCCAACAATAACTGGTTTCAATCTAGCTACAGGAGTAATTGAGCCAGTGCGTCCGACTTGGACTGTTATATCTAACACAAGCGTCTCTGCCTCTTCCGCTGGGAATTTATGAGCAGTAGCCCATCTAGGAGCTTTGGAGATAAAGCCTAGTTCATCTTGATGATTTAATGAATTTACTTTGTATACGATTCCATCAATATCGAATGGTAATTTGCTACGAATTTTAACTATTTTATCGTAATAGCTTTGAAGACCATCAACTCTCTTAGTTACCAATGCTAGATTGGACGTCGGAATCTTGAAATCACTTAGCAATTTTAAGCCTTTTGAGTGAGATAGTAATTGGTGCTGATCTTCGAACAAAAAAATACTATAAGCAAAAAAGCTTAAAGGTCTTTTTGCAGTGATACTTGAATCAATTTGACGCAGGCTGCCCGCTGCTGCATTTCTTGGGTTTGCGAATAATTTTTGACTTAGTTCTGCATTTTTTAGGTTAAGCAATTCAAAATCTTTAGTCAGCATCACAACCTCCCCCCTCACCTCAATTTTTTTTGGAATGTTCCTGCCTTCCAACTTTAAAGGAATAGACTTTATTGTCTTAAGATTATGAGTAACGTCTTCACCAACAACACCATCACCCCTAGTAGCGCCGAGGATGAATTTTCCTTCTTCATAAATCAAAGAAACTGCTAGGCCATCAAATTTAGGCTCCGCAGAATATTCTATATCTCTAACCCCTATTTCGTCACATACTCTTTTATCAAAAGCAATTAAGTCATTAATTGTAAATACGTTACTTAATGAAAGCATTGGCTGTAAATGCTTTACTTGCTTAAAGGCTTGGTTTGTTTCAGAACCTACTCGTTGAGAGGGAGATTCAGGAGTGATCAAGTCAGGAAATTCAGCTTCTAGTTTAACCAGTCGCGCATATAAAGAATCGAACTCTACATCCGAAAGATCAGGGTCATTTTCAACGTAATACTTATAAGAATGATCTTGTATTTGAATTCTTAACTTCTCTATTTCTTTTTTAGCTTTTACTTTAATTTGCATTTTATGAGAATAATTTTTTTGCAATACCACTACCAGGCATTATATTTTTTTTTATCATCTTATCCTCAATAGTCTTTACTGAGGCATAAATCATACTTATTTTATCTTCGTCTAATTCATTGCTTTTAACATCGACCAAGACACCATTTAGCTTTTTCTTACAAAGATCAATTAGTTTAATCATTTCATTAAAAGAGTAGGTGATATTTTTAGTATTTGGAATATCCATCTTGAATAAAATTCCTTGTAAAAAAGTATCAGGATTAATATCAAGTTTTTTTCCAGACAAAGAAAGTAACTGGCAAACATTATCCGCTCCGGGGGTTGAATTTTTTAACTCATGCAATCCGTTCTTATTTGAAACTATTTTAGGATCTTCAAAAAATTCCAATAAAGCCCCTATTTGAAATGATGAATCTGATTTTGGGATTACTTTTAGGAATAAAGACTGGTCTACTTCAATTCTAAACTTATTTAATTCAATGACCTCTTCAGCAATGTCTTGATTTGCCAACCAAAAAAGAGTTCCGTCAACACTGCTTTTTATTTTTTCAACCAGGGATTGGAAGCTTTTAATATCAAGTTCACTCTTAACCCCTTTTCTGGATGTTAATAACAAAACTATCAAAATTTGATTAAAACTAATGGTCTCATCAAGAGCTTCCCCAGTTCCCCAAATTTCATCCCCATTTCGGACATAAATCCTCGCATCTGGTATTTTAGATAATTCATCTATCAATAAACTCTTGGTGCCATTTTGGACTTCTTTTGAGGTAATAGAGGCAACAGCTTCAATTTCCCTAAAAATACCATTTGGTAAATTTTCTCTAATAAGTTGTTCAGACGCATACCCTTCTAATTCTGGGTTTAGCGCTCTCTCTCTTTCAAATATAGGATTGGCTGGATTAAATAAGGGGTCATTCTCATCTGTAATTTCTGATTTCTGAGATGTCTTGTTAGGTTTATTCTTATTATGCTTTCTGAGTTGAATCCAATTATGGATAAGCATGATTAGGATTACAAACAAACCAAGAGATAAAAGGGTTAATTGAACTTCACTCATAGTTAGTTCGTTACTTCCACTTTTTCAACGTCTTTTAAATTGACCTCAACAATTCTTGAGACCCCCTTTTCAGCTGATGTAACCCCAATTAATTGATCTGTCATCTCCATAGTTGGTTTTTGGTGGGTGACCAATATAATTTGAGTCGATTCTGACATAGTCTTAACAATATCGCAGAATAGATCTACATTTCCATCGCTTAATGGGGCATCAACTTCATCCATAATACAAAAAGGTGCCGGATTAAGTTTAAATAAAGCAAATACTAAGGAAATACCTGTTAGTGCTTTTTGTCCACCTGAAAGATTAACAACTGTTGTGTTCTTTAAACCTGGGGGTTGAGCTACTACTTGAAATCCGGAGTCTAATATTTTTTCACCTATCAGCTCTAATTGAGCACGGCCACCACCAAATAACTTCTGGAAATAAAAATTAAAATTTTCATTCACAGTGTCATAGGTTGTTGCTAATTTTTCTCTAGTTTCAATATCTATCTTTCGTATTGCTTGTTCAAGAGTAGAAGAGGCCTCAGTTAAATCATCCATTTGCTTTTGCAAATAGCCTTCCCTCTTTTCGATAACATCTAATTCTTCGATAGCAGCTAAATTTACAGGCCCTAACCGCTCTATTTTTTCTGAAATTTTTATAGACTTTTCTTCAATATCTTCAATTCTATCTTCCGCAGTAAGCTTACTTAAAAGCTCCTCTTCATTCAGTGATGACTTTTCTAGCTCATTGCAACATTGCTCGAAAATAATTTCTTCTTCTCGCTCTTCAATTTTAATTTCCTGTAAAGCTTCTTGGAGTGGGCTGAGTGAATGTTGCTTCTCTAAGCGAGAGGACTCCAATGTTTTTAACTTCTCTTCTTTCGTTGATAACACTTCTCTAATTGCAGTTAAATCTGCTTCAGCTTTTTCTTTTTCGGTTATCTTTATTTTTAGGTCAGCTTCGAAGCTTTCAATACTATTATCTTTTAATTGAATAATCGTATCTTCAATTATTTTTTCTAAATCACTTTTTTCATTTTTTATACTTTTAATTTTTTCAGATAAATCTTCACTTTTATTCGTAGCTAATTTAATATTAAATTCAATTTCTTGTTTTAATTTATCAGATTCAATAAGTGCATTTCTTTCATTAGCAAATGTCTCTTCTTTTAACTTAGACTCCTCTTGAATTTGATTTAATTCCTCATTTGCTTGATTAGCAAATGTCTCTTCTTTTAACTTAGACTCCTCTTGAATTTGATTTAATTCCTCATTTGATTTTTCAAAAGATTTTTTAATTAATGGCAAGTTGGATGATAATTCATCTAGTTGTTTTTTACGTGCAAGCACATTTACGTTAGCACCATTTTTTGATCGAATAATTTGATATGTTTTTCCATAAATATCTCCATTTTTAAAAATCAACATATCTCCGTAACTCATCGACTCTCTATGCATAACTACCTTACTTTCATCTGATAAATATACATTAGATAACCACTCGTTTAGTGAATTATTGATGTGGTTATCTTTTGCATTAACAACGCTCGTTGCTGAAATTAACTTTTGATTCGATTTAAATAAATTTTCGTGCGAATTCTTATTTATTAAAATAATAGATTTATTTGGCCGCTCGTTTAATGCGTTAATATCAAAATTCATGACTTCGTATGCATGTATATGCTCTTCAAGAAAGTAACCAAATGCGGTATCCCAACCGTCTTTAATATTAATTTGATCTATAATTGGTTGATTTTTTTCAATACCTGAAGTGTTTAACCATGCATCAATATTTGCTGCACTTTTATCCTCATTAATAAAGTCATTAAGCGAGCTAATTCTAATTTCAGTTTCTTGTAATTCTTTTGACTTCACATCCCTTTCATTTCTTGCTTTTTCAATCTTCGACAATGACTCCTCATGCAACTCTTTTGACTTCACATCCCTTTCATTTCTTGCTTTTTCAATCTTCGACAATGACTCCTCATGCAACTCTTTTGACTT
>ENA-ORXF01002435-ORXF01002435.1-marine-metagenome-genome-assembly--contig:-NODE-2435-length-11117-cov-3.641486_pt1 | contig 11117 bp, 16 predicted proteins | sample MGYA00237864_ERZ511476 | MGnify/ENA primary metagenome ERZ511476 (study PRJEB26306, sample SAMN06343908) | marine metagenome | isolation source: coastal waters | place: Atlantic Ocean: West Antarctic... | reverse complement strand
AAGGTTTAACAGATGAATATGTAGAAGATGTTGCTCTATATAAATGTATATAAACTTGTCTTTCTTTTAAAACTGTTCTTAATTGAGTTATAAAAAACTGAGTACCAGCACCTTGAACAACAAATGGTAATTCTAAAGAAGAGCTAATAATACTTGAAAATCTATGCTCGGAATCTGTATCATATTTTATTAATGGCCCTCCAGCTCCTAGAGTAATTTCAGAAGCATTTCCAGAAAAATCTTCAACCCATATTTCACAATAATAATCAATGTTATTATTACTTTTATAAGAAGAAAAATATTGTTTAGTTAAAGCCATATTTTAAACTGATCTTAATCTGCTGTTAGTACTTTTACTGTTTGAAAGGAAAATATCATTTCCACTAATTCTTCCAAATACTTCTACTGTTTGTTTACCATTATTATTTATCATGTTTTTAAGCTTGTCTAAAGGAGCAACAACCTCAGGGTTTGAAGCTGATGTGCCAGCACCTTCACCTACAAGAGCCATTGTTGGGCCAGTTACTAAACCACCACTTGCTAAACCTAAAACTTTACCCTTAGCTAATGTAAATGCTTCTTTAACAGTTGAAGCATCCCCAAGTAACAATTTTATTGCCATAATAACTGCTAATTGTACTAATAATTGTTTAATAGCTATTTTTAAATTATCAATAAAAGATTTAAAAAATCCTTCCGCACTATAAGCTGCACTTGTCATAGCAGATGTCATAATGTTTTCAAACATTCCAATAGCAGCATTAAATTCTAATTGTTCTTGTGTTAATTTTTTAATTGTTTCTCCAATTTGATTTAATGGGCCAATAAATTTTTGAGGATTTATAGCACTCATAAAAGGAACTCCACCATCATCACCAGAGCCAACACCACCACCTCCTCCACTAAAAATATTACTTATGCCAGTTAATTCTTTAAAATCCTTTGCTAAATCTTTAATTATATCACCAAATGATTTAAATTCTTCTTCTGGTAAATTTTTACCAGTTGATACAATAGCAGCCATTTTAGATCCTAATGAAATCAATTCATCTCCACCTAAATTAACACTTTTTAATGCAGCACCTAATGCAACAAATATACCAGCAAAATCTTCATTAGCAAATTCATTTGCAATTCTTGTAGAAACTTTACCTAAATTATTATATAATAAAATAAATGCAGCTGATAATCCAGCAATTAAACCAGTAGTAGTAAATAAAAAAGGAATTAATTTTCCAGCCATTAAATTAATAAATGTTCCAAATATATTTAATACTGGGCCAATAGCACCTAATATTAAACCCCATTCTATCACATTTTGTTTTTGAGCAGAATTAAGATTAGAAAAAGTATTTAACATATCTCTTGCCCATGTCAATATTTTTTTAGCTACTGGTAATAATTTTGATCCTATTTCTACTGATAAATCTTGTAATTCTCCAAATAATATTCTTGTTTGATTTGCAAATCCTTGAGATGTTCTTGAAAAATCACCAACTGCCTTTGCACTTTGTTTTAATGCTAATTGATAAGTTAATGTTGCTTTTGCAACTCTGTCTAATTCTTTAAATACTAATCCCTGATCTTTAGCAAATAATTTTAAATCAGCTTCAGTTATTGCAATACCTAAAGATTTTATTGATTCTCTTTCTCCTAACAAAGCTTTTGTCAAAGCTAATGAAGCTCCTTCTGCACCACCGCTAAAATTTGTAAAAGATGCTAAATCAACAGCTAATTCATTTACCTGATTTGATAAATTTAAAGCTTCTTTTTCAGTAAATCCAAAACCAACTAATAAATCCCCAGTATCACCAAGCATTTGTTTTGCAGCTTTACTTGATAATCCAAATGATTTTTTAAAAACTTTTGCTGTATGTTCAGCTTCTCTTTGTATACTACTAAATACTGTTTTAAATTTTGTATCTGTTTCTTCAAAATCTGAAGCCATTTTAATAGCTGCAATACCTAAACCAGCTATTGGAATAGTTAAATTTCTAGTTAAATTTTGACCAGTTCTTTGCATAGAAACACCAAATTTCTTGATGCTTCTTTGAGCTTTTTTCATTGCTTTATCAAAACCTCTTAAATCAGCTCCGAAAGCTATTGTAAGTAGTCCTACACTTTTATTTGCCATGAGTACTCATTTTTTTTAAATATTCAGCTTTAGCTTTTAATTTATCGTAATTAACTTTTTTATCTTTTTTATCCCATTCAAATTCTATCAAATCTGTTGGTTTTATTTTTTTACCTTTTCCGATTTGAATATTTAAAAGCAATGTTGTTTGCCATCTTGTTCTTTCCCATTTACCCTTTTCTCTAATATTCTCAAGCTCATAAAAACCATCCAAACGATTCCAAAAATGTTTAGGTAAATAATTATAAAATTCTTCTACTCCCAAACCTAAATATCCAAAAGCTAATCTTTCTAATTTTTGCCAAGTAAGAACATCTACTTCTTCTTGGCTTTTAGCTTTTTTGATTTAGTATTCCCTCCCATTTGTTCAGCTAATATTTCCATTGCTCTTCTAATACTGTCAAAATCTCCATCTATTAAATCAGCTAAATCATCAATAGTTAATTTACATTCTTGTTTTGAAGCTCTATATCCATCTTCTATGCCACAATGAATTAAAGTTAAAGCATCGTCTAATGTCATATCTGTTCCAAGTTTATCTAAATCTTGCAGAGATGTATTTGTTTTTTTACTGTATTTAGCTAGAGCAGCAAAACCAAATTTAATTGGATGCTTATTCTCATTTATTTCTATAAAAGTATAATTCATTTTTTCGTTAGGTTAATAGAATCATAGCAAAGACACCCAACGAAAGATGCCTAAGCTAATCATCTATATTAATATTAATTTATTGTTTGTGTTAAAGCCGCAGTACCTTCCAATGTTAAGCTATAAGTTGCTGTATCTTCCGTACCGCCAGTCATTGATGCACTTGTAATGTAAACTTTACCAGCATAACTAATATCAGATGTTGATTGAGTATCTCCAAAAATAACATCAAATTGTACTCTGTTTGCAAGAATGTTAGTTTCAATTAAATCATCAACTCCATTAGTTAATGCAGCACCAGAAGCATTTGTCCAAGCATATGCTCCATCTACATCTATTGACCAATCTCTTAAAGATTCTAAAACCTCTTTATATCCTGCGCTTTCTTTATTTGTAATTTCTCTCGTAGTATTGTTAACTGTAATAGTACAGTTTTGAGCAAATGCTACTAAGTTTGTTGTTCCTGAGCTGTAAATTTTTAGCTCTGTTCCGTTTAATATTGCCATTTTCTTTTATTTTATTAATTAATTAAATCTATTATTTCTGTGATATCTTCATCACTTTTTTTCTTTTTTTTCTTTTTAGTTTCTATGAAACCATTTTGTTTTAGAAATTCTAAAATTTTTTCATCTCTTATTTCTAAACTTTCACCAGCTTTATTTACTTTTCCAAAAGCTCTGTAATTTTTTTTTAATTTTATTTTCATATCTATTTAACTTGTAGGATTAATTTGTCTTATTTGAAAATCTAATGCTTTTCTATATATTCCAGCATCACCACTTGTATCATCAAAAATATCATTATAACTTTGAAATTGAGATGATTGAATTTGTTCTGTTCCATATGTTCCCTCTGGTATTCTATCCATTGCAACTCTTATATATTGAGCTAATCTTGATGCTTCTGTATATGTTTCACTATAACAAGATATCATTATATCATTAGTATCTAATGTAGAAACACCATCTTTTGTATCATTTGGCTGTACTCCAGTAACATCATAAATAATAAATGGAAATGCAGTTGTTTGAGGAGCTACATTTGGGAATATTCTTGTACCAACTAAATTACTAACATTAGTGTTAGCGGCTAAAATATTATATATTGATTTACCTATTTCCATTTAATAACCAAATTTACCAAATTTTTGCAATCTTCTTTCATGACTTTTAATTGCTTTTGCAAATATAATTTCAGCATCTCTAAAAGCATTATTCATCATTTGAACTTTAGTTTGTTCAAATGCTGGTTTCATAAAAGGCTGTGATTTACCAACACCTTTACCGCCAAATTTAACTTCACTACCATACTCCACCCAAGCTCCATAAAATCCAGAATTTATATATATTTTGCTTTTATTAGATCCCTTATAGTCTTTATCTTTATCATTCCATTTACCAGTTCTAACTCTTGGGCCAACATAACCTCCTAAAAATTTATGACTTGCTTTAGTTCTAAAATAACCAATACTTTTTGCTAATTGACCAGTTTTTTTTGGCACTAATGATTTAGCTTTATTAACTAATGGTTTAGAATTTTTTATAAAAAATTTATTCCAAATTTTATCCTGATTAAGTTGTTTAGGTAATTTTCTAAACATTTCTTGAATTGCTTTTGCACCAACTAATTCAACACTATTATTTTGTTTGAACAATGCCATTAATCTTTATTTTCACATATGACTTCAAGAAAAGCATCTCTTCCATCAATCTCATTAATAACTTTTGGGAAATATTCTTTACTATCATAATCTATTCTTGATTGTAAACTTAAATTTCCCATATCCAAATTTCTTATATAAACATGAAGCTTTGTCATTCCAGTAATTTTTTCTGACTGATCTGTTCCTTCACTTCCTCCTTTCCATTCTACTTTAGCCCAAACCTCTCTAAATAAACTATATGCTCTAGTAAGTTCACCATAGTTATTAGCTGTTGTTGCAACAGAATAAATACTAACCCTTCTGTCTAATTCACCTATTAACATATTACTTGTACTTTATAAGTTTCTAACAACCATAAAGCTGACTGAGGAAGCTCACTTGTTATTCTACCTATAATAACAGATTCTCTATTTGCATACCAATTACCAATTGTTAAAAGAATAGCTTGCTTTATAGAATTTGGAACATCACTTGCAGCACTACCATAACCAACAGTATATCTACATTCAACAGCATCTATTCTATCAACTATATTAGGATAACTAAAATTTATAGCTGGATTTATTTGTGCTGGTTCAAATTGTACACTTGCAACATAATTACTTGAAGATAATGTTTGTAAAGTATTATCTGAATCATAATATTTAACATGAGCAACGCTAATAACTTTACTTTTAAATAATGATTTTAATTCAAAAAATGTTGTACAAGTTTGATTTATCACTGTTTCAATAAAAAATCTATTAGTGTACTCTTCACTTAATTGAGTAGCTGCAATAATAAGATTAGTTATTAAATTATCATCTGTTGAAATATCCACTTTTAAATGAGCTTTAGCTTCAGATAAAGTAATAGGATAAGTTGATGCTGGAGTAACAACTTGAAATGTTTTCATTCCTAATGAAGAAACATCATTTGTATTAGAATAATAACTCATTTTTATTTAGTTTAAAAAAAAAGAGGTGATGGATTTCCACCACCTCTTTAATTATTATTAAATATTAATTACGCTTCAATTAGATTTGCAAAAGCAGCTCCATTTTGAACAGCATTACCATCAACTAAAGATGTTATAATCATTCTTGGTTCACCAGTTGCTCCGTTCGTATAAGGATCATAAAGAACATCTAAACCTCCAAATTGCGCTATGTGTACTTTAGAGAAATCTCCAAATAATACATGATCTTTAGTGTTTGTTCCACCATGCTCACCTACATTCTTACTAAAGAATGAGAAATAAGAGTTAACCAGTTTTTCTCTCATATCATATGCAGGAGAAACATTAGAAACCATTGCAGCAGCTTTAATTGCTTGATAAGCAGAAGAATTCATTAAGTAAGCCATTCTAGCGCCTTCTAATTGAACACCAGCATCTAATACAGCAGCTTCAAGAACTAAAGCAGTAGCAGCATCAAAAGCAGCAGTAGAACCAGCAGCAGCATCTAAAAATATAGATGTTGGGCCATTAGTAATATCAGTTTCACCTAATAAAGCTTTCTCTAAATGAGCAGCAATACTTTGCGCCATATTTCTTCTTAATGCAGCTTCTAAAGAAACATTTTGAGTTAAAGCTTCATTTGATACATTTACAACAGAAATAAGTTTTTTAGGACTTAAAGTTATTGCAGATGCTGTACCATTAGCAGCTCCAGCAGTACCACCAGCTTCTGGCTGAAAATAAGAATTAACTCCAGAGATAACTGGGAATTTCATATCTTCTATTCCAGAATAAAAATTAGCTCCAGCAGAAGCCATTACTAAATTTGCTTCTAATTGATCTGTAAAGCTCATTGTTTCTGTTGAATTAACAGCAGCAGTTCCAACAGCAGCTCTTGTTAATATAGTAGATGGAATAGCTAAACCTTTGAAAGTTTGACCAGTATTTCTAGCATTACTTCTTGCTTCTTGATCCATTTCCTTTACAAGACCTTCTATGTTTCCAGTATAAGCAGCTCTCATTGCTGATTGGAAAGAATAATCTTCGATTTCTTTTGGTACGTTTGTTGAAACAACTCCAGATATAACAGCACTATTTCTTTTTATTGTTTCAAGTTTTTCAGCTCTAACAATTTTAGAATCAAGATTATCTACCTCAGTAATTAATCCATCCACTTCATTGTTTTCTTCAGATGAAAGATCACGACTCTCAGTTGTTGCAACATCTTTTATTGCTTCTAACTGAGAAATAATGTCAGATCTTTCTTCTTTTAATATGATTGATGTTTTCATTTTAAAAATTTTTATTATTATTTTCTCTTTATTAATTCAATTTTTAATGATGTAAGAGATCCCATCACTAAATTGTTTTCTTTTTCTTCTTTTATATCTTCTTTAGTTTCTTCAACTAAACTTTCTTGATATTCTTTTAAACCTCTTTGAGCAACTACTAAATCAGATTCAGCTTGACTATATGCTGGATATGTTACTGGTGAAACATCATATAGTCTATCTATTTTTGTTATAGTTCTAATATTTTCACCTAAATCATTTGTTGACCATTCATCAGCTCCAACAGTAAAAGCAAATGAACTTGATGTAACATCTCCACGCTTTAATGATACAGCTAAATCTCTTGCATAAGATAGCTCTGGATCTAAATCAAACTCATAGCCCAAACCTTTATCATCAGCTTTTAAGTTTAATGTTCCTTCACCATTTTTTGATCTTGCCATTATTAAAGAAGCATCATGATTTATTAAAGCTCTAACATCTGATTTATCAATTAACTCTTGAGTAAAAGCTCCTCTTTCAATATATTCAAAAAAACCACCTAAATCATTTGATTTTGAATCATAAACAGAAGCATGACCAATAACCATTTCTTTTCCATCTTCATTAGTGTCTACTCTTGTTTCTATGTTAAATGTTCTTTTTTCCATTTTAAATATTTTTATGATGCAGTATTTTCATCAGCATCTGTTCCTATTTTTTCAATTGTAGTCATATTCATTTGCATAAAATGTTTATCACCTCCTTCAATTCCATTAAGATTTTCTTTTCTTCTAACCTCATTGATTGACATATATCCGTTTGTTATTGCAGTTTTATATGATTCATTTCTTGTTTTTGCATCACCTCTTAATAATCCATTTACATTAAATTCAACAAATGTCTTGCCTAATTCATTTGATCTAAATAATTTTAAATTTAATTGAGCTTCTATTCTGTTAATGTACGGCATTAAAGTGTAAGTTAAAAACTCTTGACTTTGCATTTCTATGTTATTAAAACTTGACTTTGTAAGATCCATTAATAAATGCGGCTGAACTCTATAAATTCTTGCTACCTCTGCAATTGAAAATTCTCTAGAAGCTAAAAATTGTGATTGATCTGGACTTAATGATATTGGTTTAAATGTTAATCCCTCTTCTAAAACAATAGTTGAATTACTACTTTTTAAATTTCCATAAGTATTATTAAAACTTGACTTTAATCTTGTTAAAGCAGAATCAGATAAAGCTCTATCTGTTTGTAATATTGAACTTGGCTTTGCTCCATTTGCAAAAAATGTATTACCAAACTCCTCTAAACTTTCAGACCATTTAAGAGATTTTGCACATTGTTGTAAAGGTGAGATTCCAGTTATTCCATCATCAGTAAGAGTTTTAATATGAAGAACATCACTAGAATCTAAAACTCCAGAGCCATCCATTTGATAGAAAAGCTCATTGTTATTTACTACAACAGTAACATCATTTGGATTTAATGGAATTAATTGTGTAGGAGTACCGCTATTATTTCTAATAATTCTAACATATGAATTACCTTCTGTTAAAATTGAAAGCATCATATATTCAAAAAATGTTACTTTATCTTGATAGAAATTTGGCTTAAATTTTAGTAAATTATAAATTGGATTTTTAACATCTTCTAATTTATCTCCATTAGCTTGTTTTGTATAAACTGAAATAGGCATTGCAGAAACACTTTCAGCTAATAATCTAATTGCACACCATACTGCGGTTAATGTTAAAGCCTTATCATTGGTTATATCATTACCAGCATATAAACCATTTGTAAAATTTAAATTTCTATTCTCTACTTTATTCGGAATAGGAACAAAAACATTTTTAATTCTATCTAATAAGCTCAAAGTAAAATTTTTATTTCAACAATAATACGATTATTAATATCTAATAAAAAATAATTTGATTGGTTTTTATTAACATTAAAAAGATAAAACTCCTCTTGTATCATAGACACTATCACCAGACTCACAACTCATATAATCTGCTAATGCTAAAATCATTGCTGCCACAAAATCAATCTTGGATTTTGAACGACTTTTGCTTATTTTGATATTTCCAGCAGGATCTTCTTGAAGGCTAACATTTGAAAGCATCCAATTTGCAGCAGGATTATTATTATGTATTATTTTTTTTTCTAATATTAATTTTTCAATCTCTTTAGTAGGTGCTGATTGACTAACAAATCCCATTCCCAAAGGACTCATATTTATACCATAATCTTCAATTAAAGAGCTTACAAGCATTGATGCATTCCAACGATCATAACTAATGCTTTGAATTTTATACTTATTACCAAGCTCATTTATCTTTGCTTTGATAACATTGTAATCTATTACATTTCCTTCTGTTGCAATAACATGATTATCTCTAACAAACATTTCATAATCAACACCATCTCTATCTCTTCTGTTTTTTAAATTGTCTTTTGGTATAAAAAAGAAAGGTAATATAATAAACTTTTCATTTTCATAAAACAATAATACTACTGCACTTATATCTCTTGTAGTACTTAAATCAATCCCACCCCAACATTTTTTTCCTTCTAAACTTTTATAATCATATTCTACATAACAATCATCCCATTCTTTAGCAGTTAACCAAGCAGAATAAGAATCTGTCCATTGACTTAACAACAATCTTCTAAAAGTATTTTGATAAGATGGAACATCAACAGCTCTTTGTGATTCTCTCTCCATGTATTCTTTTCTTAAACTAATACCATAATTTGGATTTGCTTTTTTCCATGTAGATTCTAAAGTAATATCATCTTCTTTTCCAGCTTCACAAAGAAAAGAATAAAATGAATCATCTTTAATTACTCCATCTGTAACTTTTTTTGCATAAGAATAAACCTCATAACAAATAGATTGCTTATCATATCCTGCTGTTGTAATAGCAATTGTCAAAGGCTGCCTTCTTGATCCAGTTGATGTTACTAAAGTATCCCACAAATCTCTGTTTGGCTGTGTATGTAATTCATCAAATATAATGCAGTTAGCATTAAAACCATGTTTGGTTTTTGAATCAGAACTTATTGCTTGATAAAAATTTCCTTTAGATTCATTGACAATTGAATTTCTAAATACTTTTCCTCTTTCAGATAATTCTGGACTTTGTAAAATCATGCCTTTAGCAATCTCAAAAACTATTCCAGCTTGTTGTCTATCACCAGCAGCACTATAAACTTCTGATCCTCTTTCTTCATCAGCAAATAACATATACAATCCTATAGCTGCACATAAAGTTGATTTACCATTTTTTCTCCCAAGTAAAATAAATACTGTTCTATATTTTCTTAATTCTGTTTCTTTATTTTTCCATCCAAAAATATCACCAACTATTTTTTTTTGCCAATCTTCAAGCTTTAATTTTTTACCAGAAAGCTCTCCTTTTGTATGAGTTACAAATTGCTCAATAAAACCAATAGCTTTATTTGCAGCTTCTTTATCAAAATAAAATTTATTCAAAATAATTATTTATTTGAGTATTATTATTTGTTTTTATTGGTGCTGATATGTTAGCTCTTGCAACTGGAGTTAATCCAAATTGTGTAGCTAATTTTAAAGCATTTGCTAAAGCATCATTTTTAACTTTGACTAATGGTTTAGCTTGACTTCTTATCAAATCACCATTTGAATTTTTAAAATTATCTATTCTACCATTTTGCCGCAACTCTAATTCGCTTTCAATATACAAACTCATTTCATTGCAATATGCTAAAATTAAAGATTGATCAACATCATGCAACATTTTTAAATTGAATAATTGTGTAGTTACTTTATACCATTCAGCTACTCCAATAGTAGATAATAATTCTGGAGCTTCTGGTATATCAGAAACCAAATCAACTTGCATTTCATTTTCTAAAACACGATCAGCTCTAACTGTTCCATACATTTCCTTTAAAACTGTTGGAGTTTTTTTTCTTCCTTTTCCCATTATTATTTTTTTAGACTTGGTTCAGTTCTTATTAATTGTGGAAATCCACCGAAATCTTTTTTTTCAATTTCTCTCATTTCTTCACCACATTCACATTGAGCATTCTTTGTGTAAACAGATCCATTTCTAATTTCAATAATTGATTTAGAAAGCTCTTTAGTTTTATTGCATTTTTTACATTTAAATATAAACATAATTATTTTTTATTTATTTTAATTCTTTGTTTACCATATTTTTTAGTTCTTTTATCTATTCTATTTACTGTTGAAACATACAAAGGAAGAGAATTTTCAAAACCAAAATGCATAAAAAAACTTGATAAATTATTTGGATTATAATTGTTTTGATTATTTTCTTTTTGATTTTTTTTATCCATTTTTTTTATTCTTTTTTTTTCTAAATTGAACTTAAACTGTTGGTTTTAGTTTGAACTTAAACTTATGTTATACTTAAATGTCCAATTATGACATTGATATAACGAAAG
>ENA-ORXF01002434-ORXF01002434.1-marine-metagenome-genome-assembly--contig:-NODE-2434-length-11119-cov-4.699692_pt1 | contig 11119 bp, 10 predicted proteins | sample MGYA00237864_ERZ511476 | MGnify/ENA primary metagenome ERZ511476 (study PRJEB26306, sample SAMN06343908) | marine metagenome | isolation source: coastal waters | place: Atlantic Ocean: West Antarctic... | reverse complement strand
GCATCACATCTAAATGAACCCTCTTGCATATTCCCATCTGATATTTTCAGATAAGTTACAATACTGTGGACTTTCTTCATATATAAAACTGCTTCTTTTGCAGAACACATCTCTGGCTCAGAAACAATTTCTAATAAAGGTGTTCCGGCTCTATTGAGGTCAATATACGTACAATTACCCTCATTACTATGAATTGATTTTCCAGCATCTTCTTCTAAATGAGCCCTGGTTACATTAATTCTTTTGCTTATATTTTCCTCTGTAACTATATCTATATAACCACCTTCTACTATTGGAAAATCTAATTGGCTTATTTGATAGTTTCTAGGTAAATCAGGGTAAAAGTAATTTTTTCTTGCAAAGATTGAATGTTTTGAAATATTAGCATTTATTGCTAAACCAAATTCTACAGCTTTCTTGATTACTAACTTATTTAAAACTGGGAGTGTTCCGGGTAGCCCTAAATCAACATAAGAAGCCTGTTTATTTGGCTCACTCCCATAAGAAGTAGATGACGCAGAAAAAATCTTACTCTTGGTTGAGAGCTGCGTATGAATTTCTAACCCTATTACTGTTTCCCAATCACTCATGGCTAAATGCCTCGGGAACCTGAAGATGCCAGTCTGTTTCCTTTTGAAATAAATGGGCAATCTCTAAAATTTTATCTTCTGTAAAATAGTTACCTATTATTTGCATACCCACAGGAAGATTATCACTATAACCTACTGGTATTGATAAAGCAGGTAAGCCGGCAAGATTAACTGGCGTTGTATAAATATCTGACAAATACATCTCCGTAGCATTAGACGTTTTTTCTCCAATTTTAAATGCAGTAGATGGGCTTGTGGGTGCAAATATATAATCCACTTCATTGAAAGCGGATAAAAAATCATCTCTGATAATTCGTCTAATTTTTAATGCTCTCATATAATGCTCATCATAATATCCTGAAGAAAGGGCGTAAGCTCCAATCATAATTCTTTTTTTAACTTCTTCTCCAAATCCTTCTTGCCTAGTTCTTGAATATAAATCAATAAGATTTTTTGGGTCATTACACCTGTGCCCAAACTTAACGCCGTCATACCTAGAAAGATTTGATGATGCCTCTGCAGAAGCTATAATATAGTATGCTGGAATTGTATAACTATGATTTGGTAAACTTATTTCTTTAAAATTAAAACCCATTTTTTTAAAGACATCTATGGAATCTGATATGACATTAGAGATATTCTGATCTAAATCTTCTGAAAAATACTCTTTTGGTATTCCAATTGTGATATTTTTAGCCTCATCTTTGGGTAATCTTAAATCAATATTATTTTGTTTAACCTCATGGTTGCTAGTTGGGTCATTTTTATCAAAACCTTTGATCTCATTATACAAAATTGCGCAATCTTCAGCGCTTTTTGCAATAGGCCCACCCTGATCTAAACTTGAGGCATACGCTATCATTCCATACCTTGAAACTGAACCATAAGTCGGCTTTAAACCTGTTAACCCACAAAAAGATGCCGGTTGTCTTATTGAGCCTCCAGTGTCAGAACCAGTAGCAATAGGTGTTAATCTGGCTGCGACAGCTGACGCTGAGCCTCCTGACGAACCACCAGGAACCCTATCAAGATTCCATGGATTTTTTACTGGTCCAAAATAACTTGATTCATTTGATGACCCCATAGCGAACTCATCCATATTGGTTTTACCTATATTCACCATCCCTAGATTATTTAATTTACTGACTACGGTCGCATCATATGGAGGAATATAATTTTCTAACATCTTTGAGCCACATGAGGTTAAGATGCCCTTAGTTGAAAATAAATCTTTATGTGCTATTGGAATTCCGGTTAATAAATGATTTTTCTTATTTGCTATCATTGAATCTGCAAAAGCGGCCTGCTTTTTTGCTTGGCTTTCATTAATTGTAATGAATGAATTAAGCTTTGAATCAAATAATTGAATTCTTTTAATAAAATAATCTGTCATCTCTACAGACGAGAGAACTTTTTTACTTAGTAGGTCTGATAGCTCAGTGATTGATTTGTTATATATATCCATAATATTTTTAATCTATTACCTTTGGAACTATAAAATACTTTCCATCATGATGAGGAGAGCAATTAATCCCGTCATTTTTTGCGTCTATATCCACCTCATCTTCTCTTCCCATTAAAGACATTTCAGGGGCATGATATAATGGGGTTATTTCTGACAAATTTATTGCGTCCAATTGCTCTACCATTTTTAAAAAATCTAAAATTTCAGAAGAAAAATAAGATAAATCATTATCGTCTACAGCTATCATCGCTAATTGAGCAACATCTTTAATTTTATTTTTATCAAACATTTTGACTTACCGTTAAATAATACATTTAATGCGTATATCCTTGAAGGTTTAGTAATCCTAAGTTAGAATTATGTACACACATAATACCAGAAAAACTGGAGGTTTTAATGTTATTAGACTTATTTTCTGATGATTTATCTATAGATTTAGGTACAGCCAACACAATTATTTTTGTTAAAAACAAAGGATTGGTTTTAAACGAGCCTTCGGTAGTTTCAATAGCATCAGATGAAAATGGTAAAAAAAGAGTTAAAGCTGTAGGTTTGGAAGCAAAGACTATGCTTGGAAGGACTCCTACAAATATTGAAACCATAAGGCCTCTAAAAGATGGTGTAATAGCTGATTTCACTACTACCGAGAAAATGCTTCAACATTTTATTAAAAAAGCGAGTAGTAGAAATTTTTTATTAGGGCCAAGAGTTTTAATATGTGTTCCTTCGGGAGCAACTCAAGTTGAAAGACGAGCTATTAAAGAGTCTGCGGAAGGCGCAGGCGCTAGAAAAGTATATTTAATTGAAGAGCCTGTGGCGGCAGCTTTAGGAGCTGGCTTACCAATAACAGAAGCTATCGGCTCTATGGTGTTTGATATTGGCGGTGGCACAACCGAAATAGCAGTTTTATCTTTAGGCGGCATTGTTTACTCTGAATCTGTCAGAGTTGGAGGAGATAAATTCAACGAAGCTATTTTAAATTATATTAAATGGAATTACGGAATCTTAATTGGTGAGGCTACAGCCGAAAGAATTAAGCATACAATAGCAACAGCATATCCAGGAAAAGAACTTCAGGAGATGGAGGTAAAAGGTAGAAATTTATCTGAAGGAATACCTAGAAGCTTCACAATCAATAGCAATGAAATTCTAGAGGCTCTACAGGAGCCCTTAAAAGGCATTACTAATGCGGCTAAAACTGCGCTTGAAGCAACACCCCCTGAACTTAGTACTGATATAGCTGAGAGCGGCATAGTCTTAACAGGTGGAGGTGCGCTTCTGACAGGGCTAGATAAACTTATACAAGAAGAAACAGGTATTCCTGTAATTATTGCGGATGACCCATTAACATGTGTGGCTCGAGGTGGTGGCCTAGCTCTTGAAATGATAGATAAAAAGGGCGAGGATATTATTGCACTTGAATAGTAATTAAAGAATAGTGAATAATAACTTACATTTTAGACAAAACCATTTTACGCTTATTAAGCTAGTTATATTTTTAATTATTTCAATATATTTAATATATTTGGATAAGCAACTAAAACTAGGTAACGAAGTTAGAAATAATTTCTCCCATATAATTCAACCAATTTACATAATTGCTGAGTCACCTTTAAAATTATATAAGAATACTTCCCTCTATATAGATACAAAAAAAAATATAATTAAAGAAAATAATGCTTTGAAAAAAAAAGTGCTAGTACAGTCAGTAATTATTCAGAAAATTCCACCGCTAAAAGAGGAAAACAAGAGATTAAAAAAACTACTTAGTTCATCGAGCTCCATTGATACCTCCAAAATTCTAATTGCTGAACTTATTAAAGTAAACTTAAGCCCCTTTACTAATAAAGTAATTATAAATAAAGGGAGTAATAATAATTTATTTTTGGGTCAAAGTGTAGTTGATAGTTTTGGTGTTCTAGGTGTAATTTCTGAAATAAACAAGAATTTTTCAGTTGTAACTTTGATTACAGATCCTGGGCACGCAATACTAGCTGTTAATGTAAGAACAGATAAGAGGATTGTTTTATCAGGGACAGGAGATAATAGAAAATTACAAGCAAAATACATATCATTAAATGAAGATATAAAAAAGGGCGATACATTAGTCACCTCAGGTCTAGATAATATTTTTCCAGGTGGCTACACAATTGGAGAAATTTCTGTAATTAAAAGAAAATTAAATCAGGATTTTTTGGACGTCAAAGTAAAGCCAAGTTCTATTTTATCATCTAATCGAGAAGTAATGCTGCTATGGTAGTAATAAATAAAATTTATATAGTTTCTATCCTCTTATTACTGTTTGCGGTAATCTTAAATATACTCCCATTACCTAATATTATAGATTCATGTAGACCTCCAATACTGCTATTATTTTTAATATATTGTGCTTTGGCCTACCCTGAAAAAATTAATTTAACATATGCTTTTATTTCAGGAATTATATTGGACATTTTGCTAATTATGCCCTTAGGATATAACGCTTTATGCTTTACAGTGACAATATATTTAATAATGCTTTACTACCCACAAATCAGGCTTCAGTCTAACTGGAATAAAATGTTTTCACTCTTGTTAATCTTAATTCCATACTTTTTATCCTCTACGCTCGTAAATAACGTATTAAAAATTGACTACAGTATTGTTGATGTAATTATTTCTATAGTGTTATCCGTTATAATTTGGCCTAGTTTGTTTAACATGCTAAGATTCATTCGACAAAAATACACGCAATAAATAAATGCAAATTAAAAAACTTCTTGGAAATGAAGAAGAAATTAAAGTTTTCCTAGATTCAATTAAAAATACAAAAGTTATTTCCATAGATATTGAGTTTATGAGGAGAAATACTTTCTTTCCTGAGCCCTGCGTAATTCAAATCTCAAACGGAGAAGATCATGCTTGCATAGATCTTATGATAGATGTAGATTTTAAAAATATCTTTAAGGATATATTTAGTCAAGAGAAAGTTATTGTTCTACATTCATGCAGGCAAGACTTGGAAATTCTTTATATGATATTAGGGTACATACCAAAGAATATATTTGACACTCAGTTTGCAGCATCATTTTTAGGGTTCAAATATCAAATAGGATATGCCGGTCTAATGAATGAAGTTTATCAAATAGAAATTGATAAAACAGAAAAAATGACAAATTGGAAAAAAAGACCTTTAACTGCTGAGCAAATTGACTATGCATTAAATGATGTTATTCATTTAAATAAACTACATGCGGAACTTGAAAAACAATTAATAGCGACTGGTAAAATAAATTATTTTAATGAGGAATTTAAAAATTTTATAGAAGATATTGAATGGGAGCCCAAAACAGAAATGGCTTGGAAAAGAATTAAAACTATAAATAATTTAGATGAGGATGATAAAAACATAGTTAAGTTAATTTCCGTATGGAGAGAAGAAAAAGCTATTAACTTAAATGATCATAAAAAATTGCGTTCGCTTCTAATAAAAGCAATCCCAGAATTTAAGCCTCAATCTGAAATTCGAGATATTCTCTATACAGATATCTAATAATATTTGATGAATTTTTATATAATTCCATATAGTTTAGCAAAGTAATTAGTTGCCTCAATATAGCCTTTTACACTTCCACAATCGAAGCGATTTCCATTAAACTTATATGCAATTACTTTTCCAAGTTTAGCTTGAGTAAGAAGGGCATCAGTAAGTTGAACTTCACCACTCTTTCCTAGCTTAGTTTGTCTGATAATATCAAAAATATCTGGAGTTAAAATATAGCGCCCAATAATTGCTAAATTTGAAGGTGACTCATTTTGATTAGGTTTTTCAATCATCTGGTTAACTTGATAAAGATTTGTTGTTCCTTTAATAAGTGCTCCATCAATAATGCCATAATTTTGAACTTTGTCATTATCTACTTCTTGAATAGCTACTATTGAACATTTATACTGATTATATATCTCAATCATTTGATGAAGAACTCCATGGCCTTTGAAATGACATAAATCATCAGCCAGACTAACTGCAAATGGTTCATTTCCAATAAGTGGCTCACCGGTAAGAATAGCATCTCCTAGACCTAACATTTGTCTTTGCCTAACATAAGTAAAAGTAGCACTATTAATCAGTTTTTTAATAGTCTCAAGATAGTGCTCTTTAGAAGTGCCTTTAAGTTGAGATTCGAGTTCAATTGAACTATCAAAGTGATCTTCAATAGACCTCTTACCTCTCCCTGTTACAATTGCCATATTTGTTATACTAGCTTCTAAAGCCTCTTCTACCGCGTATTGAAGCAAGGGCTTTGTAAGAATTGGAAGCATTTCTTTCGGAACTGCTTTAGTCGCAGGTAAAAATCTTGTACCATAACCTGCAGCTGGAAATAAGCATTTGTTAACACCCATATTTTATAAATTATTGAAAAATAAATTACATGATATCAGATGGCCTTCAAAAATAACTAAATTGATTCACATAAATAATTTAAGAAAATCTATTAACCTTTATTAATTTTTCTTAAAAAATGTTTTATTCCATTCTTAAAAGTTTTAAATAAACCTGGAAGTGATTCGGTATTAGTATAAATTGTATTATGAGATTTAGTAAAATCGATATCGTCACGGCCTTTAGTATAATAATATATTGATAGAGACTTCCTTGATTCATTTGGATTAATTTTTAAGGGTTTTGGGTGCCCATGAAAAGATACTTCATTTGTTTCAAAAATAACACAACGGTTGAAAATAGGAGGAATATTTTCAATCCTATTATTTTTTTTCATATCCCAAAGCTCCAGAAAGCCACCTTTTTTTGACGACCAGTTTTTATTAAAATAAACAATTAAATTTAATCTTCTATCCAATGAGGATTTTCCGCTATTAAGCTTATTGAAATCGATATGGACGTTTAAAAAACCACCATTTGTAGATTGATGGTATCCTGCACCAGATAAATCTGGATCAAAAATTAAATCTGGAATTAAAGTTATTTTTTCAAGGTAATTTAAAAATTCTTTTGACTTAACTTCAGTCATAAAATTACTTGCTATTTTGTCTTGAATAATTGGCAGAGCCCATTTGTTTTGAGTATTATGGCCTCTGGAATCTTTCCATTCTTTATTTATTAAAGGAAATTCATCTAGTATTCCCTCTGCAAAATCTAAATTTAGAAAGTTATCAAGAACAATATATTTGAAGGGCTTTTTATGCTGATATAAATTTTTATTTTTTTCTAAGTTTGTAAGAAGTTTTTTGTAGTCAATAATATGCATTTTTAAATGTCAAGAAATAAGTTTATTATTTCGTTGCCTCTATAAAAAGAGATGATAAATTTCTTTCAGATTCTATACCATCTAGTATCTTAAAATTTTCTGTGAAAATTTTGCATGAAGATTCTGTTGGACTAGCTTTAATAACTTTTTGAAATCCACTCTTTAATAGCAAATCTTTCATTCTTTTTTCGTTATACCATGCTTTATTAGTATTAGGTAATATGCGCCTATTATCGGTTTCTTCATTAACTCGAGATTCAAAATAATTAAGAAAGTCTTCTCTATTCATTTTTCTGTATAAATCATAGATTTCATCATCACTAAACTTATCAACAACTATTTCAGCAAATTGCCTGACAATTAATCTCAGCCAACTATCCTGACGATTTATCCCATCTTTGTTAGCGTATGTAAAAAATATTGTATTTCTACTCTCGTATGCATTAAACCACTTTTCTATATCTGGCACAGCAATTCTAATCATTCCACCAACATCTAGACATTTATATAACTCTTTTAATAGCTGTTCACAATCATCATACTTCAAATGATTTAAAACATTTGATGAGTATATATTTTGAAATTGGTTGTCTTGTAAAGGAAGGAGGCTTCCTTTTGACAAATTAACCTCCATAGTTGTAGATGAAGATTGATCTATAGTCACAAATAATGGATGCTCCCATTTAGGTAAAGCACCAAAATTTAAATACTTTCTTTGTTCCAATGGAATAAATGGAGATTGACTATAGCTTTTGTATGGAAAAACAATAGACTTCATAATTCTAATTTTAGAAAAAATATTTGAATTGATTTCTAAAAGTAATTTCTTTAAATTACGAAGAAATTTCTTTTGTCCTTTTCCCATGAATGTATTCTCGATAAGCTTTTTTTCATTAATATAACTAGCAAACTTATTACTATCTTTTTGATAGGGCCTAAAAATCTCTTTATGATCTCTATTTCCAAAGTTACAGTTTAGAATCGTCCTACCTTCATCGCTTGTATTTGCTGTTGTTGCATGAAGAAGTCCATTATGAAATGCTATAGTAGTTCCCTTATCACCAATAATTTTAATTGGCACTTCTAAAAAATCTGGAAGCATCTCTTCATACATACTGCTTTGATCCATCAGATTTATATCATTAGAAACATTGTTATTTTTACAAATATAATCATTAATACGTAAGTACTCATTGTGAGACCCAGGAATAATTCTAAGTGGAGCTAATTGTTCTGTTACATCACTTAAATATGTAAATACATTAACTACATACCTATTATTCTTTATTGAACCTATGGGATCAGAAGTAAATCCAGCTGTATCGACATGAAAAGCCTTTGATTCTCCTTCAGTCCCAGGATAAGTTCTAGCAACACTTCCATTATGAAAACTTAATTCATTTGCATTTAATAAAAATTTTGCAATGGATTGTATTTTATTATTTTCAATAATGCTTGCCATTTCTTTATTCCAAAAAAAAGTTAAAAATACTGCACGCTTACCAAATAACCAATTATTGTTTTCTTCTGAATAAACGCTTCCAAGGCCCCTTTTAAGTCGGTGTTGTAATGGGCATCCATAATATCTAACATTATTATCAGTGTGTAGATTTACAAATTTATTTTCCACTTGTGAAAAACTAGAATTTATATCGACCTCACCTTCATTCCAATGAATTAGGTTTTTGTTTGATTCATACAAAAAATTATCGAGTGATTTTTCATCAATAAACCCAGGTGGAAATGTAAGGAAGCCATTTATATCAAAAAACTTCTTTGATGCTTTATCAATATTTCCATACTCATCATACTCAGCATAAAACTCTGAAGCATGCTTAATTACTGTATTTTTTGTTGCCATCTTAATTTATTCCATGTATATTGGTAAACTTCTATACTTAAAATCATTCCACTGTAACTGATTTAGCTAAATTTCGTGGCTTGTCAACATCTGTTCCTTTTATCAATGCCACATGATAGCTTAGCAATTGAAGTGGTATTGTAAAAATTATAGGGGCTGTTATTCTTCCTAAGTTTGAGGTAATTGGAATTACTTCCATTGAGTCCATTGCATTCACTTTAGAATTTTCATCTTCAAATACAATCATTTGGGAGCCTCTAGATTTTACTTCTTGTAAATTAGATTTTAATTTACCTAAAAGTTCGTCATTTGGTGCAATTGCAATTACTGGCATATTTTGATCAATGAGAGCAATCGGGCCATGTTTTAACTCACCAGCTGGATATGCTTCAGCATGGATATAGCTAATTTCTTTTAGCTTAAGAGCTCCTTCCATTGCAATGGCATGCATTGTCCCTCTACCTAAGAAAAGAGCGCTATTTTTATCTTTAAATCTAATAGCTAGTTTCATAATTTGTACTTCTTGAAGTAATGCCTCATTAACTAATCCTGGTAAACGTTTTAATCCATCAACAATTCCTTTTTCCTGGTCTTTATTAATTGATTTTTTTAATTTACCAATAGAACAAGTTAATAGAGCTAGAGCAACAAGCTGGGTAGTAAAAGCTTTTGTACTTGCCACTCCAATTTCAGGACCAGCATGAGTTAAAAAGACTAAATCACAAAGCCTAGTAAGGCTAGATTCAGGGGAATTTGTTATACAGAGAATATCAATATTTTCATTAATTTTCTTGGCAGCTTTAAGAGCCTCAACAGTATCAGCTGTCTCCCCACTTTGTGATAAAGCAACAAACAGAGTGTCGTTTAAAAGAATGGGGCGACGATATCGATATTCACTTGCCACTTCAACATTGCATGGTATTTTGGCTATATCTTCAATCCAATATTTAGCAACTAGACCTGCATTATAGCTTGTACCACAGGCAACAATTTGAACCTGCTTGGCTTGACTAAAGGCTTTTTGAGCCTCATATCCAAAAGCTGATATCAAAACAGTATCATTTGTAATACGAGATTCTAGTGTGTCTCTAATAGCTTGAGGTTGTTCAAAAATTTCTTTTTGCATAAAGTGATCATAATCGCCTAAATCTGTTTGACCAGGTTGTAAATTAGAGGTTTTAATAGGGCGATCAATTAAATTTCCATCTATATCATAAATAGTAATTTTGTCTATTTTTATTTCAGCAATATCCCCTTCTTCCAAAAAAATAAATTTCTTAGTTACAGATAGAAGAGCCATCTGATCTGATGCAATATAATTTCCATTTTTGCCAATTCCTATTACTAAAGGTGAGCCCTTTCTTGCAGCAATAATTTGATCTGGATATTTAGATGAAATAATTCCTAGTCCATATGACCCAGAAAAAGATTTAATTGCAAGTTGAACTGAAGAAATTAAAGTAGCACATGATTTCATAGCAAAATCAATTGCATGTGCAATAACTTCACTATCAGTTTCAGAAGAAAATGAGTAACCATTTGTTAATTGATCTTTTTTAAGTTCAATGTAATTTTCAATAATACCATTATGAACTAAACTGACGGAATTTTTTGAAATGTGCGGGTGTGCATTGTGGATTGCAGGCTCACCATGAGTTGCCCAACGTGTATGGGCAATTCCAATATTTCCATTAATCGGCTTATCTCTTACTTTTAAATTTTCTTCTAGATTTTTAACCTTACCAATTGACCTTGCTCGATCAAAAGTATTATTTTTAGATAAGACTATAAGTCCAGATGAATCATAGCCTCTATACTCTAAACGGTTTAGCCCTTCTAATAATAGTGCTGTAATATCTTTATTTGTAACTCCACCAACAATTCCGCACATAAGTACTTTCTAATATAATAATGATTAGTATTATAGTTAATAATCAATTTTGAGCTATGGGTA
>ENA-ORXF01002433-ORXF01002433.1-marine-metagenome-genome-assembly--contig:-NODE-2433-length-11121-cov-4.091452_pt1 | contig 11121 bp, 25 predicted proteins | sample MGYA00237864_ERZ511476 | MGnify/ENA primary metagenome ERZ511476 (study PRJEB26306, sample SAMN06343908) | marine metagenome | isolation source: coastal waters | place: Atlantic Ocean: West Antarctic... | reverse complement strand
AATATAAAAATAAGGACTGTAAATAATGTTTCATGTAGTTTATTCTAGACACTATTGGGACCATCAAAATGGCAGTTATGGTACATTCCCAAATACTTATACTCTATACAGAAATGTAACATATTCTCAAATAGAGATTATGCAAAATAAATGTGCTGAGCTAAAAGTAAATGCTGATAAAGTATATGCTGACTATGAAAGTAAACAAGATTCCAAATCGGATCCTGAACAATTTGATAGGTCCGAAGTTTATATCATAGATAACAGAGACTATTTTAAAACATATAGGGATGTATATCCTGATGTTTACATTGGACCTGCTGGTCTGATACCAGCAAAAGAAGATTATTACTATAGTTATGGTCAAAAAACTGATTTTATGTTAATAAAAGATTTTGATGAGTTTTATACATGGTACGCTAAAGACTGGACACAAGAACAGATACAAACAGAGTATAAAAAACGAGATAAGGAAACAGTTAACCGCATCATCGAGGTTTAGCTTGACAACTATACTATAATAGTATATAATTATATTATTAACAAGGATATATTATGGGTTTATTTTATGTACATATACCTAAGAGTTTAGGTATGAAGAAGAAGAAACTACCTAAAGCGTTAGGTATGAAGAAGATGAGCAAATCACCTAAAACAAAGAGATTATTAGAGGCGAGAGCCAAACACAGAAAATTTCTAATTGGTCACGGTATTAATCCTGATAAAAAACTTTCTGATATCAGAAAAGAAAGTCAGAATCGTTCAGTATTTCGTGATACATCTCTAGTTCGAAAATCTACTGTTATTAACAGCACCATAAAATCACTTGACACATCTAAATTAGAAGGTTCAGGCGGTACTAAACCACTTAGTAACTGGCGATTAGAAGAATCTAAAAAGTTTACAGTTGCACCTGCTTATAATAAAGGTGCATATCAAGTTATTACTAAAGACGGTATTAAGGATATAGGGAGATAATATGTTAGCTAAATCTTATGATGTTGTCTATTATGACGAAAGTGGTAAGAAAGAAATTGTCAATAGTTTGCCTACATTAAAACAAGCAATGGAAGTTTATTTCCAATGTATGGAAGGTGATAAAGAAGCACAGACAAATTTTAGCTATGATATTGAAGAAGGCTTCGTAGGAGTTCCAGGTGTTTAGAATATTAATAATACTAATACTATTAGCAGTATTAGCTACATTAGTAAATGGTTGTAGTAGTAAACAAATACTACCAACACCTTTTGGTGAGATAAATGTAATTAGAAACTTAATAGACTTAATAACTGGTGATGAAGAAGAAATAGAAACAGAGACAGAAGAAAAAGATGTTTCGATTAAAGCTGAAAGAATGGTAATTGGGGAAGACGGAGAAGTTTATCTTATGGGACCTAAAAAAGAATCATGGATTGTTACAGGAGAAGAAGATGATACACGATAACGAAAGACGAGACGAAGATTGGATTAATCCACCTGAACCAAAAGAAGATATTGAACCTGATGTAGATGCTATCAATGATGAAATATGGTTAAGAAAAAAAGAACAAGAGGAAAAAGAACAAAAGGAAAAAAGTGAAAATACATGAAAAAATTAATTACTAAAGTAATGAAATGGCACGAAGATAGAAATTTAATTGAAGGTTCTACTGATAAAGACCAAGTCTTAAAGTTGCAACAAGAGCTTGGTGAGTTGAGTGATAGTGTTTGTAAACAAAAAGATGTGAAAGATGACTTAGGCGACATGATGGTTATTATGTTAAATATAATGAAAAGAAATAATGTTACAATGAAAGAATGTTTAGAGACAGCATATAATGATATCAAAGATAGAAAAGGTAAAATGGTCGATGGTATTTTTATTAAAGAAAAACCTGATTTTTTTAATGCTAAAAGATATGATTTCTCAAACTGGTCGGAAGAGTAATGCGAGACCCTCGAAAATCACAGGTGCTACAATCAATGCTACTATTGATAATTTTGTTATTATTATTTAAGTCTTGTGCAGTTGCAGGTGAGAAATCAAAATGGTTGAATGAGAATCCTTGTATGATAAAAGTTATAATTAAAGAGAAATGTTTAGATAGTGAATGTTTAATAACAGAGACAACAAAAAAAGAAGTATTGGAATGTCAAGACGGATATGACGGACCTAACTATTGGGAACTATTTGCCCAATTTTATTATGCAGACTTAACTACTCCTGCTTATTGCAGGCAGTATGCGAGACCAGACCATCCTTTTAAAACACCTGGGATGATTTGTTTAAGTGAAAATGGTGTTTGGGAGAAGAAATAATGTATAAATTGTTAGTTACAATAACTTGTATAGTTGTTTTAACGATACATTGGGGTGAATTTTCTAAGAAAGTAAACATTAGCAAAATTTTTAAAATTACAGATAATGTAATAAACGAAGTGAAGGAGTAAAAAACATGATGAAAATTATATTAATAGCTTTAACATCAATGGCTGTAATAGGTTGTAGTAATACTTATGAAGTCAAACAAGAAGCAAACATAAAAAATAATCGTTTATTGAATGAGGTGCCTCAATGGTATATTGACGCTTCAATTGATGAGGGTATTCTTTTTGATAGAGATGCTGAAAAGTATATCTACTCAGTAGGTCAAGGAACAAGTCCTGATTTACAATTAGCAATTTCTAAGGCAACACTAATTGCAAAAGCAAGTCTTGCTGACCAGTTGAAAGGCGAAATGAATCAAAGAAGTGAACTATATACTACTGAGGTTGGTTCAAACAAGAACATACAAGTTGCTTCGAAAGTTGAAGACACAATTGTTAATATTGTTGCAAAGACTATGGTTCAAGGTTATGAACAATGGGAGAAGGCAGTATATGAAACACCATTAGGACAATATAGAGTTTATATTGGTTTAAAAATGGGTGTTGGTGACGCCAACAGATTAGCAGAATATATTGCTGAAAATGCAAATAATGATGTTAATATTGATGTATTAGCAGAAGCGGCGATACAAGAAGTAATTATTACAGATGAACCAGTTAATTAAAATGATTACAGTTTACAGCAAACCAAACTGCCCTTATTGTGAAAAGGCCAAGTATTTATTAAAGAATCTTGGTCTACAATATGAGGAAAAAGTGGTCACTAAAGATTTATCTATTGATGAATTATATAAAGTGTTGGGAAAACAAGTTAGAACTATACCACAAATAGTTATGAATGATATTCATGTAGGTGGTTATAATGAGTTAAAAGAACACTTTATTAATGAAGGTAAGATAAATTATAAAGGTGAAAAAATCTAAAAAGGTACATAAATAGTAGCATGATAAATTTTCAACAATATATATCTGAGGGCGTGTACGACCCAAATATATTCAAAGCGTTCTTTCTTGCAGGAGGTCCTGGTTCAGGTAAATCATGGGTTTCTGAAAGAACATTAATGGGTATGGGATTAAAAGTTATTAATAGTGATAATACTTTTACGGCCGCCTTAAACAAAGAAAAACTGTCATTAAATATGGCAACAACAGATGCTAAAGAAATTGCAAGGCGTGATGATATAAGAACAAAGGCAAAAGCAAGAACTGGTGTACAGTTAAAACTTGCATTAGAAGGCCGTTTAGGTCTTATACTAGACAGCACAGCAAGAGATATTGCAAGAATAGAATCAGAAGCAAACACAATGAGACATATCGGTTATGATGTACATATGGTATTTGTAAATACAAGTTTAGAAGTTGCTCTTAAAAGAAATCAAATGAGACCAAGAAAAGTGCCAGATGCTATTGTGATATCAAATCATAAACAAGTACAACAAAACATAGGTAAATTACAAAATCTATTTGGCTCAAGTAATTTTATTATTGTAGATAATAATAAAGTTGCTGAAGATGTAAACCCTAAAGTATATAAAGCAATACGAAGAATGGTGACTAAAAAACCTACATCATATCAAGCAATCTCATGGATAAAAAGAGAACTACTAAAGAAAAAAAGAGGTTAGATGGAAAAGAAATCAAATGTGATAAAGTTTCCTACAGATAGAGTTGTTCATAACAACAAACCTGTAAAACCTCAACCATCAGAGGAAGAAGCAAGACAAATTAAAGAAGATATATTTGTTGAGCAAATAACTGAAAGTTTAATCCTAGATATCATTCATGTGCTTCAAGAAAATGTTGTTGATACTAAAACAGATGTATTTTTAAGAGACCTAGCAATAGTGATTGAAGCTACTAAAAGTTTATTAAAAAGAGACTTTGGTAGAGATTATCCAATGCAGACTATCTCTGATTCTATTGCCAAAATTCACATGCTCAAAGATGGTAGAAAAGTTACTGATATTAATTATGGTAACATTATTATTAGAAAGACAAAAGAATCTAAAAAACAACAAAAAGAAAGACAAGAAGAATTAGATATAGAATTTGAACCTGATATTACACTGGATTAATGCTTGACAACAGGTCAATAACCTGATATAATATAATTATGACATACAAAGTAAAGTTAGATGATAAAATCAAAGCACTAAATTCTACCAGAGTATTTAAAAAGGTAACACCAAAAGGTGGTCTATCTTGGTATGTTAAATGGGTAGCATGTATATTTTTACTTATTGCAGCTTGTTTTAGAGCAGTTGGTGAGTTTAATATATTTGACTTATCTTTTAGTTTTTTAGGTGTAGTGGGTTGGCTTTGGGTAGGAATACTATGGCATGACAGAGCAATAATAATGTTGAACGGTGCCTTATCTACACTTTTATTAGTAGGAATATTAAAGGCGGTTATATAATGATTATAGTTGACATAAATCAGATAATGATATCGAACCTAATGGTTCAAATCAATGGCAGAGATGCACCTGAATTAAATGAAGACCTTGTTAGACACATGGTCTTAAATTCACTTCGTGCTCACAATAAAAAATTCAGAAAAGAATACGGCAAAATGGTTATTGCTTGTGATAGTAGTAATGTATGGAGAAAAGAAATCTTTCCTAACTACAAAGCAGGTAGAAAATCAAATAGAGCAAAATCTGAACATGATTGGAGTATGATATTTGATATCATATCTAAAGTTAAAAATGAGATTAAAGCATTCTTGCCTTACAAGGTTATAGAAATAGAAACAGCAGAAGCAGATGATATAATTGCTGTACTAGTGAGAAAACATCAAAGTATGATAGTGCCTAACCATGAGAAAAAGGTATTAATACTATCTGGCGACAAAGATTTTATACAATTACATAATGAATGGGTTAAACAATATAATCCTGTGCTTAATAAATTTGTAGGACAAGATGAAAATCCAAGTCTATATATTAAAGAACATATATTAAAAGGTGATAGAAGTGATGGTATACCAAATGTATTATCAGATGATAATGTGTTTGTTGAAGGTAGAAGGCAAAAACCTCTAAGTAAAAAACGCATAAATAGTTGGGTAGAGGAAGTTTTTATGACCTTTACCGAAGAAGAGCAAAAGAATTACGACAGAAATCGAAAATTAATTGATTTAAGTTGTATACCTCAGACACTTGAGGATAAAATTAATAATGAGTTTTTAAATGTAGAAGTAGCAACTAGGGATAAAATACTAGGTTACTTTATAAACAAAAAACTTAAAACTTTAATCGAGTCAATAGATGAATTTTAGACTCGAAAGAACTGTTAAGGAGAATGTAACATGGCAATAATAAGAAGAAATCCAGATGGAACAATAGCAAGTCAAGAAGGATTTGAATCACAGCAACAAGTAAGTCAACCAACACAATCACACCCAGCATTAGCAAATAGACGAGGTATGGCTGCAATGGCAGAAGCAGGCAGAGCTATACCACCTTTAATGAGTGAGATTGCTACAAAAATAAACAACGCAAAAGATAAACCTAGAAAACTAAAAGTATTAAAAGATAATGATTCTGTATCATTAAGACAAGTTTTAAAAGGTGCTTTTGACCCAAAGATAGAATGGTTATTACCAAAAGGTGATGATATTCCATTTACTAGAAATGACGCACCAATAGGAACAGAACATACTATACTTAGACAAGAAGCAAAAAGGTTATATCTGTTTACAAAAGGTGGCGATAATACTTTGTCTAACAATAAAAGAGAAACAATTTTTATTCAAATGTTAGAAGGATTATCTTCTGGAGAGGCAGAGTTTTTAGTAGCAGTTGTACAGAAAAAAATCAATAATAAGTACAAAGGATTTACTGCTAATCTAGTAAAAGAAGCATTCAATTGGAATGACGATTTTATGAAAAACGAGTAAACTGGCAACACTACTAACTATCGGGATTGGTCTCAAGTACGAATTTTAGTGCTTGACATCTATCCCGTTATAGTGTATTATATAAGTATATTAACAAATTATGAGAGATAATGCGTAGTTTAGATGAAATAATAATTATGTTGGGACTTGCAATAAGTGACCCATCACTATCAATTGAAAAACCAAATACTGATTATGTAGACCCAATTCAAGCAACTTGTCTTGCCGACAATGTTTATCATGAATCTAAAAATCAAGGAACTGCTGGTTGGAATGCAGTTATTTCAGTAACAATGAATAGAGTAAAAGACAAAAGGTTTCCAAATACTGTCTGTGGAGTAGTTAAACAAGGACCTACAAGAGAGTCTTGGAAACAGAATGGAACTTTCTACCCTATCAAACACAAATGTCAATTTTCATGGTACTGTGATGGTAAGGCAGATAATATACACGAAAATAATAAAAAGATATATAAGAAAATATACAAACTATCATATCTATCTTTAATTGAAAATACTCCAATACTAGACATTACTGATGGTGCAACTCATTATCATGCAGATTATGTAACACCAGCATGGGCTCGAACTAAAACAAAGACCATAGAAATCGGTGACCATATATTTTACAAATGGGAGAAGTAAATGAATTATAATAACACTTTAGAAATATTTTGGCGAAGAGCTGGAAGTTTGCAGAAGGCATATCGAAAGGCCGAGGATCCAGACTTTAAAAGAATATGGGCAGATAAACTACAAGCTCTTATGCAGAAAATTAAAAGGGTTGACAAAAAAGAATTAAACTGATATAATACTGATATGAATATATTTTATTTACATAATGATACAAAAACTTGTGCTGAACTTCATGTTGATAAACATGTGGTCAAAATGATTGTCGAATATGCACAATTACTATCCACAGCAAAACGAATGACAGACGGTATTAAATATGAAGCAAAATCAAAAACAGGCAGACGAGTGCAAAGATACCGACTCGAAAATTCTAATGAAGAAGAAATAATTTACAAAGCGGTACATTACCACCATCCTAGTGCTGTGTGGGCTCGTTCTTCTTCTCAACATTATAACTGGTTGTACTCGCTGTTCATCGAGCTTGGTAGTGAATATACCCACCGATATAAAAAAGAACATAGTACTATTAGACTGCTCAAAGACCTTTTAAAACAACCACCAGTTAATTTAAAAGATAACGGTTGGGTAGAACCACCTCCTGCTATGTCTCATTATCCACAATGCATAGTACCTGGTGATAGTATTCAATCATATAAAAACTACTATATAGAAGCAAAGGCTTATTTTGCAAAGTGGACTTCTAGACCTATACCCGTATGGTTTAGCGAAGGAGTAGACGATTTTTAGGGGGGTACTATCGTACTAAGACAGCTGTAAAGACCGCCTAGCGGGCGGCTATGAGACTACAATTTAGGAGATAAACATGGATGCAGTAGATAATAAGATGGATGATGTAGAATTTGAAAATTTTATGAAAGATGAACATTTTATGAGTGATAACGAATTTAAACTATTAAGTAAACAAATAAATCAAATAGAAAAGATGATAAACAATGCCAACATATAGATTTAAAAATTTAGAAACAGATATAGTTTATGAAGACTTAATGTCTATATCTGAAATGGAAAAGTTTATTAAGAATAAACATATTGAATTATTAACACCAACTCAGATGAATATTGTATCAAGTGTCGGTAGTGTTGATAGTCATACTGATAATGGTTGGAAAGAGAATATGGCTAGAATTTCAGAAGCACATCCTAGTAGTCCACTTGCTGAACGATATGGTAAAAGAAGTGTCAAAGAATCTCAAACTCAAAACATAGTAAAAAAACATAGAGACCGTAAGTCTAAAGGCGAAGGAAGATAAATATAAATGATACCTAAAGGAAATGTATATGTCAGACCTTGATTTTTTAGATGGCTTTGAAGGTGACGGTGATTGGGGTTTTACCTCAGTCAAAGAAAAACCATCAGATGCACAATCTAAACAAACAGAAACAGTAGTAAAACAAACAGCAGATAGTACTGCCAAGGCAGTCTCTAGCGATATAGTAAGCAAATTAGATACTAAACTAGATAGAGTTTTATCTCTAATTAATGCTACTAAAACAGCAGTAAGCGACAAGAATCAAGTTGACTTAGACATTGCTAAAAAGCAAATGGATGATGAATATGATTTGAGAAAAGATAATTTGGGCAAAGAACAAAAAGAAAAGTTTGCTCAATTAGAAAAACTTATAATACCATTATTAATTAAATTAGCAAAATCACCAGAAGCTTACATACATTGGCCTAACAGAGCTCAAGTAATTGAAGCTCAGCTTAAAAAGATAGTAGAAATTACAAGGGGAAAATAATGAAAAGTAATTATGATAAATGTTTGAAAACAATCTTACATCACGAAGGTGGATATGTAAATCACCCTAAAGACCCAGGTGGCGAAACAAACCTAGGTGTTACAAAAAGAGTTTATCAAGAACACAACGGTACTAAAGATATGAAAGATTTGTTAGTTGAAGATGTGGCACCAATATACAAAAAAGGTTATTGGGATAGAATGAAAGGTGACGATTTACCTGGTGGTCTAGACCTATGTGTATTTGACTTTGGTGTAAATGCAGGACCTGGTCGTGCAGCTAAATTCTTACAATCAATGATTGGCACCACAGTTGATGGTGGTATTGGTCCTAATACTTTGGCAAAAGTCGAAGAATATATCAGAGAAACTGGTGAACATGAATCTGTAAAAAATTATCAAGAAATGAGACAAAAATATTATGAACGATTACCTACTTTTGCTACTTTCGGCAAAGGTTGGACTAGACGAGTTGAGGAAACTACAAAATTAGCGCTTGACATCATCTAGAAAACCTGTTATAATATAAGTCTAAGTTAAATAAACAGGAATTAAAATTACTATGAATAAAATGAACGCCTTTCTAAATGACAAATACGATATGAAATCGTTTAATCATATTCCATTAACAACACAACTACCTGAAATACTTACTGAAACAATCAACAAAAAAAGATACTATGTAACGCCAGATGGTAAAAAGTATCCTTCAATTACAACAGTTTTATCAGGTAGAAATAATGAAGGTCTAGTTAGATGGCGTGAGTCAGTTGGTAATGATGTTGCAAATCAGATAATGAGAACTGCGGCTAAAAGAGGTACTGCTGTACACCAATTAGTTGAGGATTATTTAAATAATGAAGAACTATCTAATCAAGATGTTTTACCAACAGCACTATTCACTATACTCAAACCTGAGTTAGATAACATAAGTAATATTAGATTACAAGAAGGCGCTCTATACAGCGACTCTTATGGTGTTGCAGGTCGTGTTGATTGTATCGCCGAATACAAAGGTGAATTATGTGTAATAGACTTTAAAACCTCTACTAAAGAAAAGAAAGAAGAATGGGTAGAAAACTATTTCATTCAAGGTTCTGCCTATTGTGAAATGTATGAAGAAAGATATAATCAACCAATAGATAAAGTTGTAATTCTTATAGTTACCGAGACTGGTGGTATACAAACATTTACAAAATCAAAACAAGATTATTTACCTTTATTAAAAACAGCAATAAAGGAGTTTAATGGCCAAATGAGACTGGAGTTTAATGAAAAGAACGAATCAAACACTGGTTCTTTTTAGAAGCGTTTATTGAATCTTACATTGAATTAATGCTTGACAACAGGTTAATAACCTGATATAATATGATAACATGAATAATTACATACAAATTTATAAAGATGTTTTAGACCCAAGTTACTGCAACGATTTAATTCATAGGTTTGAGAAAAATAAAGAACATCATGAGACACATGACCAAGGACCTATGTCATTCACACAAATTAATTTTAATCAACATTTAGAATATCAAGAAGATATAGGCCAACTAACAAATGTTTACAAAAAATATGTAAACAAGTATAAAAAAGACTGTGCTATACATTCAACACAATGGCCTAAACAATATGCCTTTGAACAAATCAGATTAAAAAGATATTTAGCAGACGATAAAGACGAGTTTGCACCTCATGTAGATTCAATGAATGTTGAGTCTGCTAAAAGATTTCTGGTATTTTTTATATACCTAAAAGATAATGAAAGAGGTGAAACTAACTTTCCCCAATTAGGCCTAGCATCACCATGTAAGCAAGGCTCTATGTTAATGTTTCCACCTTTATGGCCATGGGTTCATGCAGGTATGAAACCAGTTGATAAACCAAAATACATGATAGGGAGTTATTTACATTACACATGAGTATAATTACACCAAATAAATTTGCTTTACTTGTTGAAGATATAGTAAGAAAAAAAAGAGTTAGTTATATGGACGCTGTAATCATGTATTGTGCAGAAAATCATATAGACCCTTCAACAACAAAGTCTATGATTAACAAGAGTCTTAAAGAAAAGATAAAATATGAGGCACAAGGTCTTAATATGTTAAAAGAAAAAGAAGCACAGTTACCACTAATTGATGTCGAGGGGTAGAAGTGAATGGCTTTGAAGTATATAAAATCTATTTGGCAATCAAACTCCACTTCACAAGTAAAAACCAATCTTACGACTTTCATAAACACAACGGCCGAACGACTGCAAGATTGGAAACCTTTACTAAAAGAAGGGATAGGTATTTCTTTCATAAGCTTTCTAAATCTTATAGTGATAAGTCTATTGTTGATTATTTCCTTAGTAACTTTGTTTCTAATACTAACATATGGGTTGGTGACATCATTGGACAAACTGGTGACGAAACTTACAAACAATGGTCAAAAAAATTAGAAGCATTACATTATTA
>ENA-ORXF01002430-ORXF01002430.1-marine-metagenome-genome-assembly--contig:-NODE-2430-length-11129-cov-16.934763_pt1 | contig 11129 bp, 12 predicted proteins | sample MGYA00237864_ERZ511476 | MGnify/ENA primary metagenome ERZ511476 (study PRJEB26306, sample SAMN06343908) | marine metagenome | isolation source: coastal waters | place: Atlantic Ocean: West Antarctic... | reverse complement strand
ACGAATCAAATATTGGATTGAAGGCTTATTAAAATTCTTAAAATAAAAAAATCTATACATTAGTATTGGTTTTTTTACGTGTTGATTGATAATTACTATTTAGGTTCTTGATAATCATTATAACTATACAAAAAAGAAATATATTTGTATTAGATATTGAAAACGAATTTTATATGACATTTAAAGAGCAAATTAAGCAAGGAATTCCTGATGTTTTACCAAAGATAAAAGAGTATGAACTAGATATAAATCATGCACCAAAACGTAAAGAGATTTTATCGGTAGACGAGAAAAAGTTAGCATTAAGGAACGCTTTACGATATTTTGATGCTAAACATCATGAAGTATTACTTCCAGAATTCATTATTGAATTAGAGCAGTATGGTCGTATTTATATGTATCGTTTTCGTCCAGATTATATAATGAAAGCAAGAGCTATTTCTGAATACCCAGGAAAGTCTGATCAGGCAAAATCAATAATGCTAATGATTCAGAATAATTTAGATTATGCAGTTGCTCAGCATCCACATGAATTGATAACCTATGGAGGTAATGGATCTGTATTTCAAAACTGGGCACAATACTTACTAACGATGCAATATTTATCAGAAATGACAAATAAGCAAACACTAACGATGTATTCTGGTCATCCAATGGGTTTATTTCCGTCAAATAAAAATGCTCCAAGAGTTGTAGTTACTAATGGGATGGTTATACCTAATTATTCTAAACCAGACGATTGGGAGAAAATGAACGCATTAGGTGTTTCTCAATATGGACAAATGACAGCTGGAAGCTATATGTATATTGGTCCACAGGGTATTGTACACGGAACAACGATTACGGTATTAAATGCGTTTAGAAAAATAAAAAAAGAGCCAAAAGGAAACTTATTTGTAACATCTGGATTAGGCGGTATGTCTGGTGCGCAACCGAAAGCAGGTAATATTGCGGGTTGTATTACAGTTTGTGCAGAGGTTAATCCTAAAATTACCCAAGTTCGTATAGATCAAGGATGGATAGATGAAAAAATTACTGATTTAGATCAATTAGTTGCCAGGGTGAAATTAGCAAAACAAAATAAAGAGGTTGTTTCTCTGGCATATTTAGGAAATATCGTAGATGTTTGGGAAAAATTAGATAGGGAAAACATCCATATAGATTTGGGTTCCGATCAGACATCATTACATAACCCATGGTCTGGTGGTTATTATCCTGCTGATATTTCTTTTGAAGATGCAAACATAATGATGGCAGAAAGCCCGGAATTATTTAGAGAAAAAGTAAAAGACACATTAAAAAGACATGCTAATGCTGTAAATAAACATACAGAAAAAGGTACTTATTTCTTTGATTACGGGAATGCTTTCTTATTAGAAGCAAGTAGAGCAGGTGCTGATGTAATGGCTGAAAATAATATTGATTTTAAATACTCAAGTTATGTACAAGACATTATGGGGCCTATGTGTTTTGATTATGGATTCGGTCCTTTTAGATGGGTATGTGCAAGTGGAAAACCTGAAGATTTAGCAAAAACAGATAAAATTGCGTGTGATGTTTTAGAAGTTATAAAAAAACACTCTCCAATTGAGATTCAGCAACAAATGGCTGATAATATTCAATGGATTAAAGGAGCACAAGAAAATAAGTTAGTCGTAGGGTCCCAGGCAAGAATTTTATACGCAGATGCTGAAGGTCGTGTGAAAATTGCAAAAGCATTTAATAAAGCAATAAAAAAAGGAGAAATTGGAAATATTATTTTAGGTAGAGATCATCATGACGTTTCTGGAACAGATTCGCCTTACAGAGAGACTTCTAATATTTATGATGGATCTAAGTTTACAGCAGATATGGCTATTCAAAACGTTATTGGAGATAGTTTTAGAGGCGCCACATGGGTTTCTATTCACAATGGAGGTGGAGTTGGCTGGGGAGAAGTTATTAATGGAGGTTTTGGCATGCTTCTTGATGGTAGTAAGAAATCAACAAAGCGTATAGAATCTATGCTTTTTTGGGATGTAAATAATGGTATTTCAAGAAGAAGTTGGGCTAGGAATAATGAAGCTATTTTTGCTATAAAGCGAGCAATGGAATCAGAAAAAAATCTAAAAGTTACATTACCAAACATGGTTGATGATAAACTAATAAACTTAATTACTTAAATTAAAAATTATGAAAAACAGTATTCTTTTATTATTCAGTATGGCTATTTTATCCTCTTGTAATCCGATAAAAGTAGTAGCAGACTATGACTCTAACGTTAATTTTTCAACTTTTAAAACATTTGCTTTTTATAAGCCAGGTATTGATAAATCTGATATTTCTGATCTAGACAAAAAGAGAATATTACGAGCTATAGAATCAGAATTATTATTAAAAGGTTTTAAGAAATCAGAAAACCCTGATATATTAGTTAGTATTTTTACTAAATCTAGAGAAAAGGTTAATATAAATCAGAATCAGAATAATTTTGGATATGGTTATGGAGCAGCTTGGGGCTGGACACCTTGGATGATGAATGGTATGAGTAATAATATGAATGTCTCTCAATATTCTGAAGGAACTCTTTTTATTGATTTTATTGATAAATCAAAAAAAGAATTAGTTTGGCAAGGTATAGGAACTGGAGCTTTACGTATTCAAAATCGTCAAAAGAAAGAGAATAGAATTAATGAGTTTGTTAAAGAAATTATTTCTAAATTTCCTCCAGGGGCATAAAATAAATAAGAAGAAGACGTTCTTTTTTAGAGCGTCTTTTTTATTGATAATATTTATCTTTTAGAAGATGTATAATAAAAGAATACCCTTAGAAGACGGCGATTATTACTTAAATAATCAAGGTTACAAAGTGTTTACTGATAAATTTCATTTAAAAAGAGGGTATTGTTGTAAAAGTGGTTGTAAACATTGTCCTTATGGTTACGATAAAAAAACAGATAAATTCATATAAATATCTTTATTCATATGATTAAAACGAATCTGAATTCTTTCTTATAAATAAAAAAAGCACCTTAAATTCCAACTAAATAATATAAAATTAATGATTTAATTTTATATTTGTATTGTTTTTGTATTGGTTCTTATTTTGCATTGTGATCAATAAAGTTATTTATTTGAAAAAAATTTCCAATGAATTATTATTTTTTCATTTTATTATTTATTAGTATAATTTCTACAGCTCAACAAACAGTAGAAGATGATTTTGAGGGTAATGGTACAATTTCGACATGGGCAGGTGACGATTGTGAATTTGACGCCTCCTTTTCTAACCCATACAAGACAGGAATAAATACTTCAGATACTGTATTAAAATATTCAGATACTGGTGGAACTTATGCGAATGTTTTTTTTAATACTGCATCAAATTTTGATTTATCAAATAATAGAACTTTTTCTATAAAGATATATGTTTCTTCATCTGATATTTCTGGAAGTCAAACAAATCAAATATCATTGAAGCTTCAAGACGGTTCATTAGGAGCTCCTTGGTCTACACAAAGTGAAATTATAAAAACAGTTAATTTAGATCAGTGGCAAACAATAACTTTTGATTTTGCAAATGATTCATATATTAACCTAGATTCAAATTCTCCAATACCAATAAATAGAACAGATTTTAATAGAGTTTTATTACAAATTAATGGTGAAAATAACTCAGATACTGTTGTTGCATACATTGATGATTTTTTATATGACGGAACGATAAATGATGGTTCAGGTTCAGGTTCAGACCCGGTATTTGATAACTTAGTTTGGTCAGATGAATTTAATGGCTCAGGAGCAATTGATTCTGGTAAATGGCACCATCAAACTCAATTGCCAAATGGTTGGAGTTGGTATAATGGTGAAATACAGCATTATACAGATAGAACAGTGAATTCTTATCTTAGCGATGGAGATATGCATTTAGTTGCAAAAAAGGAAACTTTTACAGATCAAGGAGTTACAAAAGAATATACATCTGCAAGATTAAATTCTAAATTTGCATTTACATATGGAAAAGTAGAGGTTAGAGCAATTTTACCAACTGGCGTTGGAACTTGGCCAGCTATTTGGATGTTAGGAAAAAATATTACTGAAACAGGTGGTTACTGGGCAGCTCAATATGGTACTACAAGTTGGCCAGCGTGTGGTGAAGTTGATATTATGGAGCACTGGGGTAATAATCAAAATTTTGTTAAGAGTTCAATACATACACCATCAAGTTATGGAGGTACTGTAAATGGTGGAGGTCAAAACATACCTAACGCATCATCAGAGTATCATGTTTATTCATTAGAGTGGTATGAAGATAGGATGGTCTTTAAAGTAGATGGAGTCCATCATTATACTTACAATCCAGATGTTAGGAATTCAAGTACATGGCCTTTTGATTCAGATCAATACTTATTATTAAATACAGCTATAGAACCAAGTATATCGTCTTCTTTTACAGAGAGTGATATTATTGTAGACTATATAAGGGTTTACCAAGAGTCAACAGCGTCATTAAATGATATTGATAACATAACTAAAGTAAAAATATATCCAAACCCAGTAAAGGATAAAATAACTATCCAAATCCAGCCTAGTCTTTTTGGTGTTAAGGGAACAGTTTATTCTCTATTAGGTGAGAAGATAATTTCTTTTGTACAAAATTCATCTAAAAAAGAGCACGACTTTTCTGAACTCAAAAAAGGAATTTATTTTATTAAATTTGCTTCTGAAAATAGTTCATCCGCTTACAAAATCATTAAAATTTAATTACTTTTTTTTAAGAAACCTTATTTAAGATAGTTGACATTTGAGTTTGTATCTCAGTAGCTTTGTCTAATGATGCCTTTGCAAAGTCTTTATCATTGGAGGCGTAAATTATTCCACGAGAAGAGTTAATAAGTAAACCAACATTATCTGTTAACCCATATTTACAAACATCCTCTAGATCTCCTCCCTGAGCACCAATACCTGGAACTAATAAAAAAGAATTCGGAACAATTTTTCTAATTTCCTTTAAATATTCAGCTTTAGTACCACCTACTACATACATTAAATTTTCTGAATTCTTCCAAGTCTTCGAAGTCTCTAAAACTGTTTTGTATACTTCCTTTTGATTTATTTTTTTAGTCTGAAAGTCAAAAGCTCCTTCATTTGATGTTAGGGCTAAAAGGATTGTGTGTTTGTTTTTAAAAGCTAAAAAAGGCTCAATAGAATCTTTTCCCATATATGGAGCAACTGTTACAGAGTCAAAAGCTAAATCATTAAAAAAAGCTTTTGCATACATTGAAGAAGTATTACCAATATCTCCACGTTTTGCATCTGCAATTGTAAATATTTCGGGGTAATTATTATTTAGATATTCAATAGTTTTTTGTAATGACATCCAGCCTTTTATACCATAGGCTTCATAAAAAGCAGTATTTGGTTTGTAAGCAACACATAAATGGTGTGTCGCATCTATAATAGCTTTATTAAAGGCAAATATAGGATCCTCCTCTTTTAGTAAATGTGGTGGAATTTTATCTAAATCTACATCTAGACCAATACATAAAAAAGATTTTTTTGTGTGAATCTCGGTAACTAATTGTTGTGTTGTCATCTTTACTAATAAAACTTTTACAAAGGTACATTTTTTTAAGACTTTCTACTATCTTTGTTTTGATGATAGGTTATGTTTTAAATAAAATTTTCTACGGATTTCTAACATTATTTGGTGTTGTAACCGTAATTTTTTTTCTTTTTAACCTTTTAGGAGACCCATCTAGAATGATGTTGGATCAACGACAAGATTCAGCTCAGTTAAAGTCTATCCAAAAAAAGTATGGCTTTGATAAACCTCTTTCTACTCAGTTTTTTTATTATTTAAATGATCTTTCACCAGTTTCTATTCACAGCAGCTCAATTGAAAATTATACATATTTAGCTGAAAATAAATATAGCTACCAGAGATTATTTTCAATAAATGATAAAATTTTTGTTTTAAAGTTTCCATATTTGAGAGATTCATTTCAGAAAAGTGGTAAAAAAGTTTCTGAAATAATTTCAGAAACCCTACCAAATACGGCAGTTTTAGCACTTTCTTCTATAGTAATTGCTATTTTTTTTGGTATTACTTTAGGTGTACTTTCTGCGGTTTATAAAGATTCTTTTTTTGATAGAATTATTGCAATTGTAAGTACTTTCGGTATGAGTATCCCATCTTTTTTCTCTGCAATTTTATTTGCTTGGTTATTTGGTTTTGTACTTCAGGATTATACGGGTTTAGAAATGACAGGGAGTTTGTATGAGGTTGATGATTTTGGTGAAGGGAGTTCAATAAAGCTTAAAAATCTGTTACTGCCCGCAATTGTTTTAGGAATTAGACCATTAGCTGTTATTATCCAGCTAATGCGTAATTCCTTATTAGAGGTTTTAAATCAAGACTACATAAGAACTGCAAAAGCTAAAGGATTAACCACTTATAACGTTATTTCAAAGCATGCTATAAAAAATGCTTTAAACCCTGTTATAACTGCTATATCTGGTTGGTTTGCTTCCATGCTTGCTGGTGCTGTTTTTATTGAATATATATTTAATTGGAATGGTCTAGGTAAAGAAATTGTTAATGCATTAAATACTTTAGATTTACCTATTATAATGGGAAGTGTTTTAGTTATTGCTACCTTGTTCATCATTATTAATATTTTGGTAGATATTATTTACAGTTGGTTAGATCCAAGAATTAGATTAAATTAACCATGAATAAATACATCATTTTATCAGTTATAATTTTAATTTTTAATTGTTGTAATTTTGAAAATCCTTCTCGATTCTCCCAGGATGCTTATGATGATATTCTTTACTCAGTTTCCGATGAGAAGGAAACTTTTAAAGATATAATTGATCAATATAAAGGAAGAAAAGTTTTGATTGATCTTTGGGCTTCATGGTGTGCAGACTGTATAAAAGGTTTACCCAAAATAAAGAATTTACAGATTGAATATCCAGAGGTAATTTTCTTGTTTATTTCTGTGGATAAAAATAGAAGCTCTTGGAAAAAAGGTATTGCTCGTTTTAAAATCAATGGGGAACATTATAATTTACCAAAAGGTATGAGTAATGGAAGTTTTGTCAACTTCGTTAATTTAAACTGGATTCCAAGATATATTGTTGTTGACGAAAGTGGAGATATTTCAATGTTTAAGGCCACTAATGCATTAGATAAAAATATAGTTAAAGCTTTGAAGAAAGTTAAATAAATCGTTATAGTAACTATTCCGTTTTCTAATTCGTTTTTCTTTTTTCATTTCCTAAATTTACAGCTTAACAAAAATTAATAATACACTTAAGTATGAGAGCTAAAATTGTTGCAGGAAACTGGAAAATGAATAACAATAAAGATGAGTCTAAAACTTTGATTAATGAACTTAAAAACTCTTTAAAAGATTTCTCTTTTAATAATACAAGAGTTTTAGTTGCTCCAACATTTGTAAACCTTTCTTCTCTTGTGAAAAGAGCAAATAAATCCAAAATTGAAGTTGTAGCTCAAAACATGCACCAAGCAAAAAATGGAGCTTTTACAGGTGAAATCTCTGCAGATATGTTAAAAAATATTGGTATTAAATCTGTAATTCTTGGACACTCTGAGAGAAGATCTTATTTTGGTGAAACGGATGCTATTTTATCAGAAAAAGTAAATACCACTTTAAAAAATAATATGGAGGCTATCTTTTGTTTTGGAGAGTTATTGGAAGATAGAAGTTCAGAAAACCATTTTAAAGTTGTAGAAAGTCAATTAAAAAATGGGTTATTCCATTTGGAAGCTTCTGCATGGAAAAATATCGTTTTGGCATATGAGCCTGTTTGGGCAATTGGTACAGGGGAAACCGCTAGTCCTCAACAAGCACAAGAGATGCATGCGTTTATAAGAGCAATCATAAAAGAAAAATATAATGAAACGTTAGCTAATAATGTCTCCATCTTATACGGAGGTAGTGTAAAGCCATCAAATGCAGAAGAGATTTTTTCAAAGCCAGATGTAGATGGAGGGTTAATTGGAGGAGCAGCTTTAAACGCTCAAGATTTCATAGCAATCATAAAAGCAATTTAACTTTCTTTTAATTAAAAGGAATAAATTTGCGTCAAGATTAAGGTCTTGATGCATTTTTTTATAACAATATTACTCATTTATGGACAATATATATATAGAATATAATTTTACAGTAACTCCTAAAGAGCCCGCAACAGAAATTCTAATAGCAGAGCTTGGTAATGTTGGTTTTGAGAGTTTTATCGAAAATGAAAATGGGGTAATTGCATATATTCAAAAAGTAAGTTGGAATGATTCTATTTTAGATTCTATTTTTGTTTTAAATTCAAACGAGTTTTTAATTGATTATATTAAAAGTGAAGTTGCACAAACTAATTGGAATGCAGAATGGGAAAAAAATTTTGAGGCAATTCATGTTGATAATTTAGTTAGTATTCGTGCACCATTTCATAAAAACCCTCATTTAAAATATGATATAGTTATAGAGCCAAAAATGAGTTTTGGTACTGGACATCACGAAACTACTCATATGATGATTCAGCATTTATTAAATTTAAATTTAGATAATAAGAAAGTATTAGATATGGGTTGCGGTACAGGTATATTAGCAATATTTGCTGAAATGAAAGGGGCTAATCCTACCGATGCAATAGATATTGACAACTGGTGTTATTTAAACTCTTTAGAGAATATCGGCCGTAATAATTGTCAATTCATCTCAGTATTTGAAGGTGATTCCTCTCTTTTAATAAATAAAAAGTATGATGTTATTATAGCGAATATTAATAGAAATATTCTATTGGCAGATATGGAAACGTATACGAATTGTTTAAACCAGAATGGTGTTTTGCTATTAAGTGGCTTCTATAAAGAAGATATTCTTATTATTAACGAAGAAGTATCTAAGTTTAATTTAAAACTTGAAACTACTATAGAAAGAAATAATTGGGTAGCATTAAAGTATCAAAAGAGTTAAAATTATTTTAATTTAGCAATATGAGTACTAAAGAGAAAAAACAAGAAAAAGAAGCAGTTCTTGAGAAAGAAGTTTTTCAGCACGAAATTGTTTTACACAATGATGAGGTAAATACATTCGATTTTGTAATTGATTCCCTAATCTCTGTATGTGATCATACTTTAGAACAAGCAGAACAATGTACTTTTTTAGTTCACTATAAAGGAAAATGTACTGTTAAATCAGGAGATTTTAAAGAGTTAGAGCCCAAGTGTTCTAAGCTATTACAACTAGGCTTATCTGCCGAATTAATATAAAATATGGAAAATATTTTTAAATATTATCAGTTCTCAGCTTTTTTCAAGGATGAATCATTGGCCTTTTTAGGAAATTATATTTGTTATACAGAATTAAATTCAACCCATTTTTTAATTTTTGAAAAAGATGGCACAAACTACAATCTTTTTGTTGCAAAATATACCTCTAGAAAAGAAATCGGGTACTTGAAGCCTGAGATTTTAGAGCAAGTAGTTGAAAAGTACAATAAGTCCATACCTGAGCATAGAGTTGCTTTGAGACATTACTTAGATTAATTTTTTATTAGTATCTTTAAATTAACTTAAGGAATTCAATATAAATTTAAGTAAGAAATTTTTATTAAATAAAAAGCGATTATCTATTAAATTAGATAATCGCTTTTTTTTTGTGACCATGGCTGGATTCAAACCAGCAACCTCTTGAGCCGTAATCAAGTGCGCTATTCAGTTGCGCCACATGGCCTTTTTGCGGGAGCAAATATAATAGCATTTTTTAAATAAGAAAAGCTATTTGTTACTTTTATGAATTTATTTTTTCTTTGTAATTGTTAATTATTGGAGTAGCTTTTTCCAAATCAATATTTAGAATAAATAAATCTACAGTTCTATCTAAAGTTCCAAAACCACCCATTATTCCTGAGTTTATTTGATCCTTTATAATTGATCCTATATCATTATCTTCAAGACGTATTTCTAAACCTTTAACTACAATCGAGGATTCTGAAAATACTTTTATATGCTCGTTATTCATTATCTCTTATTTAGTCTAGGGAATTCATCGTAATTATGGCTCTCCAACCAATTATTGCTAATTGAAATTTTGATGCTTTTGAAATATCTAACTGTTTTTTTGTAAATGACGGAAAGATTAGTTTGTTCAGTTTTGCAATATTTTTAAAAAATTGTTTTTTCATGAATACGATTTTAACAACTCAAAAATACATAATAATAATACACTAACTATTTTTTTGCTTTTTAAAAACACATAAAAATGTATCTTCGTTAAAAATAAAAATTAATGAACATTTTATTAATAATTGGAGGTTTAATTTTTTTGATTATAGGTGGTAACTGGTTGTTAAAATCGGCAGTAGCTTTATCACTAAAGTTAAGTATACCTAAAATTGTTATCGGAATGACAGTAGTTTCTTTTGCTACCTCAGCTCCAGAGTTAATTGTAAGTTTAAATGCTGCGTTAAATGGCTCACCAGATTTAGCATTAGGAAATGTTATAGGCTCTAATATTGCTAACTTAGGACTGGTTTTAGGAATTACACTGTTGTTAGGCGAAATTAAAGTTCAAAAAAGTTTTTACAATACTAATTGGCCTTTTATGATAATGGCTTCCCTATTATTATATTTATTTTTAGGATTTGATAATATTATTGTTCGGTACGAAGGAATTATTTTATTTACGTTATTAATTTTGTTCTTATTTTATTTACTTCGTTTTGAGAAATCAAATGAGATTGAAGAGTTAACAGATGAAAAGGATTCTTTACCAGTATTTAAAATCGTGCTTTTTTTAATTATAGGTGGCTTTAGTCTTTGGGTTGGTTCAGAATTATTAGTTTTTGGAGCAACTTCTTTAGCGCAAGAATTTGGTGTTAGTGAACGCGTAATAGCTGTAACTATTGTTTCTTTTGGTACAAGTATCCCAGAATTAGCTACCTCAATAATAGCAGCTTTAAATAAAGAGAAAGCGATTTCATTAGGGAATTTATTAGGCTCAAATATTTTTAATATTCTAGCTGTTCTAGGAATTACTTCCATTATAACTCCAGTTGAATTATTTGATCAAGGACTGCTTACAAATGATATATTTTGGATGTTAGGAATCTCTTTTTTACTT
>ENA-ORXF01002426-ORXF01002426.1-marine-metagenome-genome-assembly--contig:-NODE-2426-length-11147-cov-4.829383_pt1 | contig 11147 bp, 8 predicted proteins | sample MGYA00237864_ERZ511476 | MGnify/ENA primary metagenome ERZ511476 (study PRJEB26306, sample SAMN06343908) | marine metagenome | isolation source: coastal waters | place: Atlantic Ocean: West Antarctic... | reverse complement strand
TAGGTACTTCAATGAGTTTTGCTTTAGAATAAACAGATCTCAGAGCAAAGCAACAACATTCAATAATTTGATGGTGAAAATGGTACAGGGTGACAAAATTAGTCAAGCTGAATTAATAGGTAACTAACGACTGACCTCTATAAAAATTAAAAAAAAATTTTGTTTGCTTTGACGGCAATTTTTTTCTTAATTTAAGACTACTCAGTCTCAATTAAATTAGATTTCATAATCTAAAATAAAAAATATTATTATATTCACCTTTTTACTTCAAAACTTAGTGTCCATGGCAGTTAATGACGCTATTGGAAATACTATAAATCAACGAAATTTAATAATCACGACGAATCAAAGTGAATTTTCTTGTGGCTGGACATATTTATGACAGCCATTCTGTATCAATTTTCCCAAGCCCAATTCTTATCAATAATGTTGCCAAAATTAATGCTTTAAAACCTTCATTTTTCATGCTTCTATTTGACAACTATAGATTAGCAGATAGTTTAAATATTACAACTTTTAAATAAACCGAAAATGCCTGTTTTTAATGTTTTAGTAAACCATGATTTGCATTTAGGTGGTAAAAAACAATACTACTCAACTTAGAAGAAAAAATTCACATAAAAAACATATTACGCTTTCAGAATTAATTCTTCACTATTTATTGTTCTCGACACAGAGCTTTCAGTAAAAAACGGTGAAACAAACGCTACCATTAAAGGTGATCAATTAACTTTTTTAAGAAAAACTCTTGATAATTTTAAAGACTTGAATATCACAGGAAAAAACATTTTTATTAATACAGATAAAGACATAAGTACAAAGGGGAAAAATAATTTTGACGAACAAATTAAACCACTACTTTCTTTGGCTGCTTCTAAAGATATAGATAAATACATATTGTCTGAAGATTGGGATTCGGAATATGATTTATATATGGTAAAGGATGAAAACTCTAAAATCACACATATTCATACTCATATTGCAGACAATAAGGATGATAAAATTTTATAGTTTAATGTTTCAAAAGATGGTGAAGTTATTATTTCGCCATTACCATTAAATGGATTACCCGTTAAAAGCATTGCAGAATATAAAGTCTCACAACAGTCATTTTTTCTAAATCATTTTTCCTAAAATAAAAGCTCGGTTTATTAATCAAAATTTCTATGAAGGCATGATTTTTTTGTTTTCAATCTTTATTTTTTTTATTGGTGTTTGGAAATGGAAACTTTATTATAATAAAAAATAATCATCATTAAAATTAAATAGTCTAACACTTTTGGTCAGGGGAAACGTGCACAGTTATTTATAAAGACTAAATTCTGCTTATTAATAACGATGCTAATAAAGGTATTTTAAATCGATATTAATGTGTTCATAATCATTTAAAACTGGTTATAATCAAGAGACTCGACACATATCTCTAGTTTTTTCTTAAAATTCATCTAAGTTGATCTAAATTAATTTTAGATATAACGTTGGTCGCATACATAATATCTACTATCATAAAATTATTTTGATTGTATTCTTGGTTATTTATACCATTACAAAAACAATAAATTTCTATCTATTGTTAGTCTTGTTTCACCATCTTTAGAAAGAAAATAATCTATTTGATATCCGCTTAAAAGTGATAATGTTTTAGGCATCATTTTAAAAAAGAGTTGCGATTTGTTTTTCTTTAGATAATCTAAAATATGATTATTGACTTCTGTAACATCATTAAAACTCCAAATAATGATTTCACAATTTTTAGATTTATTTTCTTGTTAACTTTATTTTTTTTCGTCTGAAATTCGAAAATCGGTTTGATTTCTTTAAACCTGTTTCCGAACAACCTTAACCTATTTTTGTTTCTTTCACTTTCTCCTTCAACATTTTGTTTATGTATTAAAACTCAACGAGTCAAAATATATATTATTAATTAACCTTGAAGGATGATGAACTTTTAGTTCGTCTGTTAGCATATTACGAATTAATACAGCATATTCACAACACTTAGCTTTTAATTATCCTTATTTTGAATATTTCTCGCACTCCTTACCGTATAATTTTGACTGAGCTTCTTTTAAATAAATTAAACTTGATTTTATATCTTCAGATTTAATTTTGCTTTTCTCTTGAATTAAATGTTTATACGAATTCAATTTTTCTTCAAATTTTTATGAAGGGTTTTTATGAAAATTGAAAAATCTGAATCGTTATTGATTAATTTATTATCTCTATATTTCAGCAAAGACAATAATAATCCTAACGTTGTTCTTAACTTTACCTGACTTATATATTAGTTATTATATTTACAAGAGAACGAGGATAAAAATAAGATGTTGTTTTAAAGTTCAGTAAATTATTGTTGCTAACGCTTATGTTTTATTGATATAATGTTTATGAGTTGTTAAAAGGTATTATATTGAAACCAAATTTAGTGAAACTTTCTCTATTAATATTTAAACTGTTGCTGTAATTACCATTTGATCAAACAATCTATTTTCATTGAGCTTCCTTTGTCATCGTCAGTTACAAGTGCAACTTCATATTTACTTGATGTTAGTTTATTTACGATGGTGACAGACTCTACTTTTAATGGTTTCTTTATATTTGGAATAATAACAGATTTATAGGAATTTGAAATTTTATTGTCAGAGATTTCAATTGTGCCAATAAAGCTACCTAATATTTCACCATCGTCATAAGCATTGTTCGTATTTTCTACAGAGGAGGTGAAAATGATCATTGATTTATCTTTTAAGATTGTAGCACCCGAAAATCCTGCTTCAATTCCGTCTATCTTTGGTAAGTAAAATAAAGTTGTTAGCATCTTCGGAAACGGGATTAAGCCATTTAAATATGCAATTAAATCTTTATAATTAAAGGTGAAAATTATGTTTTTTCCACGATTGAAAAGGTAAATTTGATCTTTTTGGAAAGCAACAGCTTCTATATTGAGATCTTCATTTTCTAATATTTTCAATTTTTTCAAATTATCGTAGAAAGAGGAAATATTATATTTCTGAAAAGTGACTGTGTCTTTCAAAAGAATGCGCAAAAATATATTTCTTTCAGGTGATTTTGAACCAGATCCAAAAGCAACCAATTCATTTTGATTAATTAATTCCAATGATTCAAAATCGGGCTTATCTTTTTTATTGATTCTACCATTCTTTAGGTTTTGGCTGGAATATATTTGTAATTTTGAAATAATTTCATCGTTAATATTCGTGTGGAATAAATATGGAGAGTCATCTCCAATTAAATAGAAGTCATCTTCTAATGAAACAATTCCCGAGGCACTTGGTAGATTGAGAACTATTTTACTTTTTAAAATTTCAATAGCCAATTTATTTTTTTGGCAAGAAGTAATAATTAATATAAAGGTGAATATGGTCAAGCTTATTTTCATTTCTGATCTTAAATTTTAAATTAATTTGTAAGCTTTAGTTAATGATTTCGCAAGCTGGGAAAAAGAAAGTTTTGCCAACAGTTACAAATTATATTTGTTTTGGCTTACTTTACTTTTGTTGGCATTTTCAATTCAATTTCGTTCGTGTTATAAACTCATTCAATAGTTTTCAATTCTAATAATGTGTTCTGATTTCAGACATTCAGATTAATGCATAGCATTGAGTAAAAAACTAACTTTGTTTTATAAACGAATGTGACAACAGAAATATATTTATATTTTTTATCAATAGCAAAACAGCCTTATGCTTTTTTAAGAATAAATTCTGTTAATTTGATAATTCATTAATTATAATATTACTTACTAAAATGCTTTCATATAAAAGGCTCAAAGACTATTTCAACTTAGTATAATCAATACCGGAAACATATTTAGAATTTTTTCCTAATATTAACTTAAATTTATTAAAATTAATTTCAGGAGTTATATGTGACGCATATTTGACCTCAACCACTATAATGTCATTCTGATTGTATTCTTGGTTATTTCTGAGATTATAAAAAAACAAATTTCTGTCAATAGTTAACCTGGTTTCTCCATCTTTAGATAAAAAATAATCTCTTTGATAACCATTTAAAAGAGTAGGGCTTTTATTTATCATCTCTAAAAAGAGTGTCGACTCTTCACTTTCCATATGATTTAAAATATGACTATTAACTTCTTCAACATCATTAAAACTTCTAAAATCAACTTTTGGGATTTTTAGACTTATTTTCTTATTAACTTGGTCTTTTTTCATTTTAACTTCGAAAATCGGTTTGATTTCATTAAACCTATTTCCGTACCACCTTAATCTATATTTGTTTCTCTCACTTTCTCCCTCAACATTTTCGAAATAGGCGTCAAAGTTCAATGAATCAAAATATATATTGTTAATTAACCTTGAAGGATGATGAACTGTCATTCCTTCTGATAACATATCACGAATTAATATCTCATATTCAGAAACATTTAGCTTATATTTTCGCTCATATCTATACTTATTTTGAAGATTTCCCATACTCATTACCGTATAATTTTGATTGCACTTCTTTTGAAAAAATTAAACTTGATCCTATATCTTCTGATTTAACTATGGTTTTCTTTTGAATTAAATATTTATACGAATTCATTTCTCCTTTAAAATGTAGCGAAGGGCTTTTATAAAATTCTTTTTTTATAAAAATCGCAAAATCTAAATCGTTATTGATTAATTCATTAGCTCCATCTATATTTAAAACAGAACCATCTTTAGATACAAGTGCGATAGCAGATTCTTTAATTTTGCATTCTGTAACTCTAATATTACTGTTTTCACCTGCACTAATCGCTTTATCACTAATTTTAGTAAAAGTAGAATTTTTAACTTCTACGTCGGATCCCGAACAATCAATTGCATCATTTCCAATGTTAAAAAATGAGGTATTTATCACTGTTCCATTACTAAAATCCGAATCTAAAGCATCACTTAAAATATCTTTAAATAAACAGTTATTAAAAGTGTATTTCGAATGAAATAAATTTACCATATCGTCCCCTCGTTTGTTGTTTTTAAATTCACAAAAGTTGAATTCACTTTCAGAATTGTATATTGTGATCGCAGAAGGTACCTTTTTACAGGTATTCGACAAATTAGAAAGCCCTTTAATAAAAGTATAATTAAATACAGAAGTTTTTACGTCAGTAATAAAAATTGAATTCTCGCCATATCCATTAATATAAATAGGTTTTTTTTCGGTTCCTTTGAAATTTACTATTCCTTTATCTATAATTATCTTTGCATTGTTAAATAGGTTAATTTCAGTACCGTCTTCTACCTTTAAATCTACATTCGATAAAATTAAATCTTCATAAAGATCCAACTTACCTTTAATAATAAATTCTTTAACTTTATTATTATTATTATCAATTATTTTTTTTTCAGAATTGAAATCTATTATGGCTTTTTCGAATTTTAATGAATCTATTCTTTTAACCTGGTCTATTTCTTTTTTAAAATCTTCGAATCCAATTCCATTTTTATTTGGCGATATATAACTATAATCTATTATAAATTCTAATAGATTCGTTATCGGGTTAGGAATAATTTTTATTCCGGATAAAGAGTTAAACTTGATTTTAGTTTCTTGCAAATAAATACGCAATAATATTAATGATTTGTAATCATATTCATAGCAAGAACTATAGTCTACGATATTTGGTAATTCAGATTCTTCAATTTCAAATTTTTTATATTTAGAGGAGAATGCTAATTTTTGAGCAAATCTTTTTTCTCCATATTCTATACTTTCTTTATTAGGAATACCTAATAAAGTAAATTTTTTTCGGATACCATTCTTGAAATTGATAGTTAATAAATCTGTCTTTGGCCATATTAACTTATTCTTATCAATAAACCATTTTAAAGATTTATAAGTTTGAAAATATTTTAGGTTAGAATGCAACAACAATTCTTCAGAACCCTGATAATATAAATTACCGAAATCTAAATTTAAAATATAATCATTTTTAATAGGGATGCTTTTTACACGAACATCAATATCGTTAAACTTTGATTTAATTCCTCTTATCGAATATAATTCTTGGCCTTCAAACAATTTTGTCAGTTCTTTTTTTGAAAGATTTAATGTTACATTTTTATTGTTTAAATTTATATGCTTATCACATTTGCTTAAAAGAAACGATAGAAAGAGTATTAAAAATAAATCTCTCATAACGATTAAAAATAGTTAAAAATAATATTACTACTGGGTATTGTATCTTTAGTTATCATATTTACAATTTTTAATTGATTTTTATTTATTGTATTTTTAAAAGTAAACTCATTTTCAATTAGAACTGATTTTATTTCTCCTTTTTCATATTTTAACTCAACTCCTTTTAAAACAAAAGATTCCAAATTTTTAATGTCAACAATCTTCAAAGGAACCCTATAATCTGTTGCTATTTTTATGGTTTTATTTTTTTTGTCATAGGCTATAATAACCTCTCCATTATCTAAATACTTCATTAAGGCATTGCTATTATGATTTACCACTCCTTTAATACTTTTGTATTGAGTTCTAACATTTCTATAATCGTTGTTATAATATTTATGATAATTATCATATTTTTTATGCAGGCTATCTAACTCATGAAGTGTTTTATCTTTATTTTTAACTAATCTGTAAAGTTCTAAATCTCTGTAAAACTTTATACTATCATTACATACTGCTTTTTTATAAAAATCATATGTCGCAGATTTTTGAACATAAATGAAAAGTCCCTGATCTAAATTCAATAGATCACTTATTTTTCTATAGGTCCCTTCATTTCTCGCAACTGGGTATACAATATTATTTGAGTAGTTATATAAATACTTATTATTATCGCCAGTTATATAATGTGGATCATAATAAAAATAAAGATTTGCTAAAAATCTACCCATGTATTGATAATTTGTATTTGGAAATTCATCTTTTCTATTATTACTATTTACAGCCTTTCTAAAGGCTTTATACTTATTATATCTTTGAGAATCTTTTTCTAAATTTTCATTACTTAGATAATAATAAAACCTATCTAGTTCACTAAAATGCATTCCACTATTCCTTGACCAGTCATCATTAGTTTTAAAAATATGGAAATCTTCGAGCCCATATTTATTTTTTAAATAATTATCTGATAAATCTTCTGTAAACCAATAATCCTCCAAATTTCCATTTAGATTTGCTAATAATATACTTCCCGGATCTGGAGCAATAAGTTTTGATTTATGAGCTTGTAACGTAAGAAATATGTTAACGAAACTACTTTCTTTAAATCCTGTAACTAAACTAAACCTTTTGGAGTCATTTATATATTTTTTCGATTTAATTTTAAGTGAGATTTTACCATGCAGGTAAGGTCTATTATGTGTTCCATGAAATTTATATTTAATTTTTAATTTTTTTTTATTGTAAATTATATGAGTTTTTCTCCATTCTTTTAAATTATCGGGGAAATCCATTTCTCTTTTGGTAACTATGTTTATAATTGAATCGTTATACCTAACGTCATTATCTGAAAGATCAAGTAATAATGCATCTTTCGAAGATGGTTTGTGAAAACCATATGTATTTACATCAAAATAATGTAGTTTATCATACCATTTAATTCCATAAGTGTTAGTTATTTTAAGCAGTTTTCGCTCGAAATAGTCTATATATTTATTCGTGGTTATACTTTGAAGAAAAATCACGAAAACAAAAAAAAACGAGATAATCAATACCCCAATAACAAGAATGCCTTTCAATAACTTCATTAATCAATCAACTTTAAACTAAATTCTTTAATATCTAAAATCCTTAATTTTTTCTTGATTTCAATTGTGTTTATAACTAAGGTATTACTCACTGAAAAAGTTAGTCTTAAGTTTCCACCATCATCTTCATAGAAGTTTTTACATTTTAAACTCCCTGTATCATCTATATTCATTAATTCAGAAATGATATCTGTGTCTCTATTTTCTTCATTTAATCTCAAACTAATTAAAAGATATTTTAAATTTGAAACACCTTCATTCTTATTTGATTTTTTATTAAAAACAGCAGAAGCTACGAAAACCAGGACTACCACTATTGCCAAAAATTCTTTCTCCGCGGCAATTGCTATTGCAACACCTGTTATCCCTAAAAAGTAAATCAATTGTTCAGGTTCCTTAATTGCAGTTCTAAATCTTATAATAGAAAGTGCTCCAACCATTCCTAAAGATAGGGCTAAAGAAGATTTAATTGTTGTTACAATTAAGAATATAGATATCGAAAATAATACAAATATTGATGAAAAAGATTTTCTGTTTGTTGGAGAGTCTGAATATTTTCTATAAACATATTGCAGCGTTTTTGATAATAAAATTAGTAAAATGATACCAATAATAAATCTTAGATAATTAATATCTTCATAAAATTCACTTCTAAATAATAAATCTTCCATTTTTAATTTTAATTTGTAATTTAACTTATGTAAATTTAATTTTAAACTTTTTTATTTTTAAAATTCTGCAATAATATATCCATTATGAGGCTCAAATTGTTTGACTACAAAAGTGAAAACGCTCTATTAATTAACTTCAAATATTTTGGAGCTGGTTTTGTTTATTCATAAAGCATAGTATCTAATGTTGTTGCAAAAATTCACATTATTAAACGTATCCAATCTTTTTACTAAAAAAAATTACTGTATTTTGATATATTTTAATAATGGTGCAAAGTAACAATTATTCTATTAATTATTACTATTTTTTTTTCTTAAAGACGGTTATTTATTCTTTTAATCAAGTATTTTTAGTTTTAGGACTTATTAAATAGTCAACCCTATTTTATTGAAGAAAGTCATATTTAATAGTTCTTTCGCATGTTTTTTTCAGGTAAACATTACACATAAAAGACCTGATTTTAGTATCTTACGGTATAAAACCTTGTCAAATGCGTTCACGTAAAACAGCTACAAATCAGTATGATTTATTAGGAAGTACACTAGATGAACTTCTAAATCCTAAACATGAACTCTATCTTTTAGCCAATACGATAGATTGGGATTATTTTGACAGAGAATTTTCTATTTTTTATTCAGACCAAGGTCGTCCAGCGCACCCTATTCGTTTAATGGTATCGTTATTAATTTTAAAATCTATTTACAATTTATCTGATGAAATACTGATAGAGGAACATTGGGAAATGAATGTTTATTTCCAATATTTTTCTGGTAAAGAACACCAACATTTGGGCCAACCTTGCGCAGCAAGTGATATTGTTTATTTTAGGAAACGTATTGGGGAATCTGGTGTAGAAAAGATATTCAAACATTCTATAGATTTACACCATAAAGATGGTCAAGACCCTAATGTAAGCATTGATTCCACTGTTCAAGAAAAAAATATCACCTACCCAACGGATTCAAAACTACAGAAAAAGATAATTGATAAGTGTGTTAAAATTGCCAAACAAGAAGGCCTAAAATTACGAAGAAGTTATAAACGAACTTCAAAACAATTAGTTCGCGACACCTATAATGGTACACACCCAAAACGAAGAAAAAAAGCAAGGATAGTTAAAGAGAAATTAAAAACGATAGCAGGAAGATTGATTCGAGAATTAGATCGAGAATTACCTGTTGATTGTTCAGAAAGAGCCTCTTTAGATATTTTTAGAAAAGTGCTAAATCAAACTACAAAAAGTAAAAACAAAATATACAGTCTGCACGAGCCAGAAGTCTATTGCATAGCAAAAGGCAAAGCACATAAAAAATATGAATATGGCTGTAAAGCGTCAGTTTTACTCACACAAAAAACAGGAATTATTGTTGGTGCAATGACTTTTAAAACCAATGTTTATGATGGACATACACTAGAAGATGTATTAATTCAAACAAAAAAATTAACAGGAAAATCGGCTATAAATGCTTGGGTTGACAGAGGGTACAAAGGCAAACAACTAGTTAGAGAAACAATAATCAATATGCCCAAGCCCCCTTTAAAAAGAGATACTGAATACCAAAAACGTAAGAAGCGAAAGCATTTTAGAAAAAGAGCTGCAATAGAACCAATTATAGGGCATTTAAAACAAGATTATAGAGCGGCTAAAAATTATCTAAAGGGACAAACAGGCGATTCTATTAATTTTATGATGGCTACTACGGGATTTAACTTTAGGAAATTGATGAAAAAGTTAAAGACTTCTATTGTTTGGGTAATTTTCAAACTCAAAATTGAAACCTCTTATGAAAAATCGTTCAATTCCTTTATAAATGTTGCTTAAATAAACCAAAATTGGGCTTTTTCAGGATTGACTAAATAAAATATTAACATTTTTATTTCACCTAATATTGTTATATTAATTGGAAATTAAATTTTTGATTAGTATCCCTCTCTAATTAAAAAATTGTTTGCAGCCTACGAACATTTGCTTTAGCTTAAAAATTATTTTTTAATCGTGCTCGATTACAAGAAACCCAATGCTTTTTTAAGAATATATTTATTTGATTTAAGAGTATCAGTTTTACTTATCAAAACTTGGATAGGCAACAAAAAAAACAATGAGCTGTAAACTTATGTTTTTGAAGATAAGTTCAGTGCTATCGTGCCACTTTTTGAAAGAACCTATGGAATTTATTTAAAAGAGTATGTTAATAAGGCAAAGTAGATGAAATATTTATCCCTTCAATCGATTGTTTAACAGGTAGTTTAACCAATTTATTAGAAATGATTTAGTTCTTTCATTCAAATGTATTTTCATTATATATTGAAAACATTGGAATGAATACTCTTGTTGGTGGTAAGATGAACTACACTATTAAAATTATGATTTCAGTTATTGGCTAGTTTGCTGATATTTAGAATAATATACGCCGTGAGATGGAGGTGGAATGTATTGAGATTGCTGAATTTTTAGATAAGTATAGTAAAAGAAAACAGCGAGGAAAAGAATCAATTATGAATTTACTTCAAAAACATAAAAAGGCAATTGAATTGTTAGAAAAAGGGTATATGTTTTGCACGCAGGTATGATTTGTAATCTTAATAAAAACACTGTCACTAAAATAAAAATATATAGAGGTCAGTAGTTAGTTACCTATTAATTCAGCTTGACTAATTTTGTCACCCCGTACCATTTTCACCATCAAATTATTGAATATTGTTGCTTTGCTCTGATATCTGTTTATTCTAAAGCAAAACTCATTGAAGTATCTG
>ENA-ORXF01002425-ORXF01002425.1-marine-metagenome-genome-assembly--contig:-NODE-2425-length-11148-cov-5.812754_pt1 | contig 11148 bp, 12 predicted proteins | sample MGYA00237864_ERZ511476 | MGnify/ENA primary metagenome ERZ511476 (study PRJEB26306, sample SAMN06343908) | marine metagenome | isolation source: coastal waters | place: Atlantic Ocean: West Antarctic... | reverse complement strand
TTATTGTTGGTATTTAAAATTGTCTTCAAAGTCTCTCATAAGTAAATTACCTTCTAAATATGCTTCTTTTTCCATATCGCGGAGATGATCGTCTTGTTGAGCGTATTGGGGGTTACTTGCGTCTCCTCCATGTAAATCACCCCTTTCATTTTGAACGTGGTGAATTAATTCATGTGCAAATGAACGTAAAATGTCTTTAGGATGGCGACCTGTTGTGTAAAGAGCAATTGTTAGGTTTTCTGGATCATAGTAAGCAGTGCTGCCTAATGTTTTTGATGCATTTTCTTCATCCTGCTTTAAAGTAAGTTTGGGTGTAGTGCGGATGTTAAATTTTTTAACAGCGTCTCTATAGATACCACCCAGTGCTTTATTAAATTCAGGATTATTATTCATTATACTTCAGGTTCTTCTGTGGGTTCTTCAGCGGGAGGTTCTTCATCTGTGAAGTCATCAGAGGATTCTACGTCATCATCTTGTTTAAGGCTACCCTTTTGCATTAATTTTTCAAGCTCGTATTTAGCTCCATTAGTATCATCCTCTCTATCTAAATCAAATAAAATACGATTTATATCAGCCTGCATATACTCACCATTGTCAATTATGTTAAATGACTGGCCATTATCAAGAAAACATTTAAATATGGGTTTAGGTGCCTTTATAATTTTAACATCTACAATAGCTGACATAGGAATACCTAATACATCAGAGCCTAATACATCATAAGCCCCCGGAGAAAGCTGTTTTAGTTTATATTCACGATCTTCAACTAAACGGAGGATGTGTGGTGGAATGAGTTCCCTGATTGATTGTTTCATTTTTATTATTTAACTAACTGAGTTTCATCATATTCTACTTTAAACCCTCCCATAGGATAGGGGGTAACTTCATAAGCAGGTAAGTCTGAGCCAAACATTCTTCTTGTTCCTACTACTTTAAAAGGAGCTTTTCGGTTGTAATCACTTTTAAGATAAACTATATCACCTTGATTAAGATTTCCTTCAACTTCGGCTAAGTATTTTTTGACTACTTTAGATATATTTTCTTTAATCATTCCTCTATTGAGACACTTTTTAACTATTTCTTTTACGGTTTCGTTCATTGTTTCGTTTTTAATGTCTTTCTCTTTAGCACCTTTTTCATATTCTTCCTCTTCCTTATTTCTTTTAGCATCATCTTGTTTTGCAATATATTCTTTTTGCTTTTTTATTAATTTCTTAATAAGATCTTTATCAGCTTCAGGATCCTTCTCCATTTCCTTAATAAAAGCATCGAATTGATCTTGAGTGGCCTTGTGTATATTATTAAGCTGAAAAGATAGTTTCTCTTGCTCATTTTTATCTTTTTTACCTTTTATTAGCTCATCAAAACTATCTACAAGATCAGTAAATGGGGTTTTATATTGAGCACCTCCTGCTTTTTTAATAAATTTAGTTGCTTTTGATAAAACTCCTACGACTGGATCAACTTTTTCTTCCCCAATTTTACCAAAAATGTGGGTTAGATCCTCGTTTATGGTTGGCCATTCATCCCCCTCATCCTCAACACTTTGTTTAACCTTATCTAAAAATTGCTGTATAGCATCTTCACGGTTTTGTCGGATGATTTTACCTGTTTTAGGGTCTTTGCCATATCCTTGGTTGTGTGGTGATTTTTCTTCGATGTTAACTACATCATCATCCTCAAGGGTATCAGGGTCCGGGGGAGTAGATCCTTTTTTTACGTTATAAGTTGCTTCGTTTAAAAAACTCATCTTTTGCAAATTTTATGGTTACAATTTACTTTATAACCCCATATTCCTGTTATTACCAATAGTGCTAATCCTATCCATAAATTCTTTCCAAAGTAACACCCAGCACCTACAGCTAATAAATAACCTCCATAACATTTAATGTAACATTTGATTTTACCTAGTAGACCAGAAGCTTTTGCATCTTGGTATGCATCTACTAATTTATCATCAAGGTCAGTTTTATCTAATAGATCTTTAACTTTAGATAATAGTTTTTCATCTAAATCAGTTTTGTCAAGAAGTTTTTTAATTTCAGTTTTTGCGTTTGATTTTTTAACCATTGGTGTGTTTTTGTATAAATATAAAGTTCTTTAAAAAAACCTTAACTTATGTTTTAGTATTTCTATATTCTTCTATACCGTCTTTAAATATTTTTACAGATTTTTTAATTTCTTTAGTTGTTTCTTCTATATCAAGTCCTCCCTTCCACTTTTCAACCTCACCTCTTTCCGACACATATTGGGAATTTGATGTATTTAAAGCTTCCATTAAATATGATTCTAAATGATTTACATAATCTTCAGCATTATTTGATACCATATTACGCTCATATTCTTCATATTTACCTTCAATTCTTAATTTATGTTCCATTTTAACAACACAATCAAGACACATTTGGTGAATTTTATACATTTTAGAATCATGGCGCGTCTTCATTAGATTACTACAATCAGGGCAAAATAAAGGTAGAATTGCTTCTTTTTTTATTTTATCGAGTTTAGTAGAGGTTTGTTTGATTCCGTTTTTAATAGTCCATTTCTTACCACCTTCTTCCCAAATATCTCCCTCTTTATGGTCTTCTTTTTTAGAAGTATAACCCACTTGTAATTCTGATGATTCGCCTACTTTGCCTTTTATAAGGTTACGCATGCGATCTACGTCTTTTCTTTTAAATTCTTTGTTTAACATAACTTATTATTTTATTTTGCAAGTTTTAAAAATGGATAACCCATCTTTTCAGCGGTTTTACCTATGAGTAGATCCATTATAGACTCAATATCTAATACTACTTTACTTTTGGTTTGAAACGTTACGTCCCACACCTCAAATTCAGCCATATTAAGATTTTTATCAACGCCGACATCATCCTTAAATCCGAGTATATTTAAAATTTTATACTCATCTCCATAGTGGGTATTTAATAAAGTCTTACCAATCATACCTTGTGCAATCTTTTTATCAGTAGATAAATCGAGTTTAGCGCTTATAAGCTCTCTGATGAGTTTCCTTAATCTAGGGTTTTTCATTCTATTTAGTTTTTTAATTAACCCTTTTTGGCTGTGAAGCTGAATTTGGGGTAGAATACTCTGCCCTCATCATACTCCTTTTCATACTCATAATTTATTTCGCCAGGTACTATTTGAATATCTAGATCCTCACCATTAGGACCTTTTACTTGTTTTAGTAATGATTTTATTTTATTTAAATCAGGTAATAATTGTTCCCTAAAAGTCACACTACCAAATACTCTTTCATTAGCATCATTTTCAGCAGCCCTAACTGATACATCTCCTAGAGGTGATAATTGATTTTTAATAGCGTCTTCTAAAGAGTTTAAATGGGGTTGAGATATACTTTCTAATTGGTTTTCAATAGCTTGCTTCATTGTTTCCAAAATATCCGGATTAAATGATTCATGAATCATATCAATGAATTGTTGAGGGGTTATTTCTTCGGTGATTATTCCCGCTCGGTGTTTTAATGTATTTTCTAAGCTCATGTTGTTTGAAATTGTGAGGAAACACCTCCTGTTATAAATTTACCTGTTATTTTGTAGGGTTTAGGTGAGACCTTAGGGTCACGTATAACTACACCCTCATGATCATTAACAGAGCCCATAGGTGAGTCTAATACATCTAATATTGCATCACCAAGTTTTTCTGTTGCTAGATATGTTGTAGCTCCTTGAATTGCTTTTTGAATATCTTGATCATTATCAAATAAATCATCTACATTTTCCCCACCAAATACTGCGAAGTATACTTGTTTACTTAATGCTCCTACATCCTTTACAGTTCCATCCACATTCATTTTTAAACGATCGGATTTTGGGATGTTATTAACATCATTCAACCATTGGGATAAGGATTTAGTTTTATCACCTTCAGCAAAGTCAATTGTATAATTTATTCCTAATGCTGCTTTAAAATCAGGTTCTTTAGTAAAAGTAGTTGGAACTGAGCCATATATTTCAAATCCTTTTTTCTTTGCGAATGGTTCTAGTTTCTTTAAATACTCCTCCATATCCGCTGGGTCAAAGTTTTTTTCAGTTGTGACGCGTTTGGTTAACATTTTACGGGCGCCTTGAACTTCTTTAGTTTCAACACTTAATAACCCATGTATTGCTAGGAAATTTTTACCATAATCTTGAACATTGGATTTACCTGAAACGTACTCCATATTAAACATAACATTAGGATCATTTAATAAACCTAATGCGTTTAATTCTTCCTCTGTTGAGGATAAGGCTGCATTAAATATATCTAATACATTGCCCCCGGCCGTAATCATACCATGCCCTGGTCCAAATCTATCTTCTAAGTCAGCCTTAGTAACACCACGTAAATCGAGTGCCTTTTTTGAACCACGGTCCATGGCGAACTCGCGTTTGCCTGCGTTATTCAGCAGTCTAATTGACGCATTTACGCCGTCTATTTTGACGGCACCAGGTTCTTTTTTAAGACTATCGGCTGCTTGCTCAAATGATGAGATTAAGTCTTTACCTGTTTTTACATTGGGGAGATCAAATGGGTGAGCCATGTGTCCGGCTGCTCCCCCTTCATCTAATATTTCTTCGGTGATTATATCTGACCACCATTCTTTTGAGAATAATTTTGATTCTTTCATTTCTTTTTTATATTCAACCACATTAGCTAATTTTGAAGGTAAAAATCCAGCATACTTTCCTTTAGATAATTTTTTGATTGCGGCTCCTATTAATGCGTGGCCTGTTAATCCTAATATAGGCCAAGTTACTCCTATTACTGTGCTTTTTAATATATCTTTAGATATGGTTTCAAGTTTAGATTTTTCCTCAGGTGTAATACTTTTATCTGCTAATTTTCTCAATAGGGGGACAAAAGATTTTAAGTCTTTAGCTTGTTCTATAGCTGCGGTTTTTAGTTTAGATGTAAGATCTCCTATAGATCCCTCATCTAACTGTGCTGCTGGTAGATTTTCTTTAGCCCAATCAACCCAAATTTGTTTAACTTTAGCTACTTCCACATCTGTTAATTCCCACCCGTCCTCTCTTAAAAATTCATCAATTGATTGAGTTAGGGTGATTTTTTTAGTTTTAGCCTTTTTATATAAACCTTGCACAAAAGCAGGGATTTCATAATCTAAAGTATAGTACTCAAATGGGGGGATATCATCAGTGTCTATACCCGTAAGTTTAACCCCTTTATTAAAATTAAATTGTCCTACATGCTCTAATTCGTGTCTTAGGGTGTCTTTTAATTCTGCTATTAAATCATTATAGGCCTCAGGGAATGCTGATGGGTTGTAATTTATTTGAATTATTATTGTATCCTCATCTGCTAAGCCGTTCATTATATAGGGGAAAGAATCTAATGTTTCTTGACCACCTGGTATAAGACGAGTTTCTAATGTGTATTTAATTTCATCTATATTACCTCCACTTTCTTCTTCATGTTTTTCTCCTAAAGTTGATTTAAGTAAATTTATAATATAACGAGATTGTATTAAAACTTCATTATCATAACGTCCTTCGTATAATTTTCTTCTTAATCCTTTAGTTAAATTTCTTGGAACAGGAACCATATTTCCCTGAGAATTTACTTTGGATAAGTGCTTGCTAAGTTTTTTCATATTAGCATTGTGCTTATCCATTTCCTGCTTATTCATGGTTCCTCCACCAAATTCATGAATTTCTTCTCTGGGCATTTGAGAATCTAATAACTTAGTCCAAATTTCTTCTTTGATCTCTTCTGGGAGGTAATCAGGGATGAATTTAAAAAACTCTTCTTTATTATTTGCTTTTATTATTTCACGCATTCTTGTACCTGAAATTCCTCCTGCTTGTGGTGGAACTAATTCAATTTCTGCTTTAATATTACGAGGTTCAGCAAATTTAGGAATGCTATTATAACGTCCATCTGAAGCGTCTTTTTCACCTAAACCAAGAATAATTGTAGATCCTTCAGGTGCTGTTTGCTCGACAAAGTCGTATACATCCCTAACAGGGGATGGGGATTGTGCAACACTTATTACTAATTTATTTGAACGGGGATCTGGGTCAAATTCTTTATAAAGACTCCAAATTTCAAGGGCTAATTCTTTTCCAATGCCCTCTCGCTCTTTAGATCCAATTCTTATTATGACTTTATCTGCGAAATCAGCTAGATATTTAGCCATATTATAATGACCTAAATGTGGTGGTTTAAAACCCCCAGGTAAAAGAGCTATCTTCATTAACTACAGTTTGTTAATACATATCGATTATTGATATAAGATTTTCTTTTTTACTAATTCCTGGAAATTTAGGGGAGTGGCTTTTTGGAGTATATTAGTCATTCCTTCAAATCCTATTTCGCTTGGGTCTTTACCTTCAAGTTCTAATAAAAATATTTCTTTTCCATATGCCATTAATTCCTTAGCGTATTGAAGAGAATCTACGATAGCATCCTGGTCTAAAGCTAAATAAATTTGTTTTACTTTGCTTCTTACAAGTTCTTTATATAGAGTTTTACTTATTTTTTTACCGAATAAGGGTATAGCATTTCGTTTAAGTGCTATGGCATCAAAAGCTCCCTCACAAAGAATAAGGGGAAGATTAAAATTAATAAGCATATCAAAGCCAATAATATCTTTAGATGCTGGGGGGAGTTTATGTTTGTGGTAAGCGTTTGAATCAAATGAGCGTCCTACCCAGTAATTAAGAAATCCATCCCTATCGTAACTTGGGGTAATGATAAAATTATTTAGTGGTCCTTCTTCAATATATCCTATATTGTATTTGACTACGTCTTGGGAGGTAATGCCCCTAGATAGCAAGTAATTATAAGCTTTGTCCCTGGTTAATCCTCTTCCAGTAATGATGGGGGTAAATCCCTCAGGTAGTTTAAGTTGGTCTTTTGACTTTACTACTTGGGTTGAAGCTTTAAAATTATATTGAGAGTCAATGTCTTTAAGTTCTTGAAAAGCAGTGTATGGAGCTTTAATAAATTTGAGGAGTTGAAGGGCTCTTGCTCCTTTAAAACCACAAACCCAACATTGAAATTTTTGGGTGAGTTTATTGAGGGTTAATTTCTTTTTTTTGTGGTTGCAGTTTGGGCAGTTGAATACTGCTTCATCTCCACCTCTTGCGGTTTTTGATCTTCCTAAAAGACTTTCAAGTAAATATACTAAGCGATCTTCTTTCACACATTAAATGTACAAAAGAAGAATTATAATCCAAAATCTTTCTTAAAATATCTTCCTTCAATATTATCATTTAGATAATCTTCTGTTTCAAGTACTGCGTTTGAAAATAGATATTTATTTTCTAGATAGGTTAATTCTTTTTTTGAGGAAGCAAGTTGAAGTATTTCACGTTTAAAATTAGATTGGTTGCCCTTTTTTACTTCTTCTTTAATAAATTTATGGGAGCCATAGTATATTTGCCAGTCACTTTCTTTAGTAACCATTTTAAATTTAGGTGGGCGGCCCTGTCCTTCGTGAAGTGCTAATTCTTTTTTGCCTAATTTTTTCTTTAAATTATATATTAGAGATTTTTTGCCAATATATTTCTTTCCAGTGGGGATGTGGGTAGTTTGGTAAACATAACCATGTGTGTTTTCCGGAAATTCTTCGTAACTATTTGGTATTATCATGTATCGTATCTTATAACGAATGTAGTATCAGTTTCACTGCTTGCTCTTACGGGTTGTGCTAATTTTCCAACTACTAATAAATTAGCATCTTCGTCATACAAGCCTATTGTTGTAATGTAGGGTTTAAAATTTGAGCCAGTTGCAAATCCTGCAATGTCTTCACTCCCTTCAGTTGTGATTTTACGAGCTGAGACATTTCGAGTGAATTCAAACTCATTTTCATTCATGGTACACTGGAATTCATTTTCAGTGATTAGATGGGTGTTTTTGTACGATAAAGAATCTAAGGTTCCGCCATCAAATATACCCATGTATTTAGGATGCGTTAGAACTGCAAACCCATTATCATAAAATATATTACCTACTGGGTATGTTCCTGTAAAAGATTGTGATATCATTGCTATTTCATCTGTGGACATTGATTTATTCCATATTTGGAATTGGTGTGGTCTAAAGGTTCTATTACCTAGGTCGGTAGGGAGGCCAGTTGCCCATAGGTTAGAACCACTATAAAAAGTGCCATCAGGATTTTGTTTATCAAATATAAAAAGATCCGCATTATTCTGACATGTTTTGGTTGTAGTATCTGTGCCACTTCCTACTAATATTCCATTCTTATATATTTCTAAAGAACTTCCATTTTTTTGAAGTAAAATATGAACTGCATTACCATCATCAGAAGGAACATAAAAATTACCACTAACTATTGCTAGATTATCACCATCAAATCTTTCTAAGAAAATAGAACAAGATACCTCTGTTGTAGTAGGATCATCTTTTATATATACTTTATAGGGATACGCAGGATTAGCAGGAGTTGTTGTAATATCTAAAGCTCCTGAGGTATTTAGTGAAAAATTGCCCCCCGCTTGGGTTCCTAGTGGGGGGGAAGTTTGGGCTCCTTCTTTAGATAAAATATAACATTCATTACCACTTCCTGATATTTCATTGTGAAGGGTAGTTAGAGCTGCAGAGGGGACATTATAAAAACATATGGTGAAGTCCTCATCATTAAAATTTAAATAAGGGCGATTTTCTATTTTGACTCTTGATGAGGAGCCACTTATAGTATGTTTCCCTATCGCAAAATTCTCAAATAATCCAGTCGTCCTTGGTGCAATATTTTTTGTAAATGAAATATTTTCAAAAGTAACTTTATTCTGGAAATACGAGTCATCATAAACCGTTCTTGAATAACCATCAGAAAAAGGAGCATTTACATAATTATCTCCAGTTTCATAATCTAATGTTAAATCGGCTCTTTTAAATGCATTAACAGGAGCTAAATAAAGTACTCTATTGTCTTCATTTGGAAAATTATCTTTACCCAAATCAGTATCGTAAAGATTTCCAAACCCATCATCTGCAAAATTACGTTGTATTGAGTCTTTAGTAACAGAGAGATTAAAGCTATTAGGTTGGACTTCTGAGCCAAAAGTTTTTTGTGATAAACTTAATAAACTTGCACTTTGGTATAATCTTCTTTCTTGAGTAGTGTAAGTAGCATCATCTAGTTCTAAACGATGAGCTCTTTCTTGGATATAATTTCTATAATAAAGTTTATCTAATTGATAATATTTTCTGTTGCCATCTGAAAATTCACTTTTATTTACCCCACTCCAAGCTAAAGAAGCCGTAATAACACCGTTTGAAGCTAATTGAGTAGAACGAATTGTATACTGTTTATGGGCTTCAAAAGGTGTTATTTTTACGTCACTTGCATTTAGCTTTTTAAATATGCCAGGCATTAATAATCAAGTTTAACTTTAATAAGAGATTCTTTGGTAAAGTTTTTAGGTAGAGGTTGGCTTAATTTAGCAACTGCTAATAAATCTTGGTTGTTATTGTATAAGCCTACTGTTGTGATGTACGTTTGTGGGTTATCAATCATAGAATCAAAACTTAAAGTACCATCATTTGCAGTAAATGAATCATTAGTAGTGTAGTTAAAATCTTGATTCATAACTCTTACCCAATAGTATTTACTGGAAATATCTTCTTGAGAATCTAGAATAAATGAACCTCCTAATTTAAGAGCATCTTGTAATTTAGAAGGATTTCCACCCGCAGTATCAGCAGTAATAACGGTTCCTAAATTAGTTCCACCTCCCCCCGCTGCGAATGCAGCTATGGAGCCACTATGGTCTAATGCATCAGCATTTAAAATGATAAATCCTGCATCTGGGTAAACATATCCATAAGAACCACTGTTAGTAACATATGTGTTACTATCTCCTAATCTTACACCATTAGATCCAGATACTATATTGAATTCTCTTCCTACACCTGCTCTAATTGCATTTGCAGATCCTGAGGTTGTTACTGAATCATCTGTGAGTTTTAGTAGTTGATTTGATGTGGATCCAGAAATATTTAGTGCTAAATTACCCATTCTAAGGGCATTCTTAAATCTTGATCTATTGACATTAATTATGTAAATGTCATCCGGAGTATAACCATTGAACGAAAAGTTTTGTGTTTCATCTCCACCAAATACTAAATTTCTATATTGACTATATATAGCTTTTGTTGATGATATATTTTCAGCCCCAGCACTATCATTAAAATCCATGCCTCCCTTTCCTGTTAGGGAGCCATAAGCGATAGAATATTGTACTTCAGCAGTTGTATCAGCACTGCCTCCTGTTGGAGGTTTATCATATATCTCCATATAAAATGCTCCACTAGAAGTGGGAAGGGTAGTTACATATTGAGTACTAGAAGAGTAATGAGTTGCTAATAAGTCATTAGTATTACCTGACCAAGCAGAAGCAAAAACTCTATCTATGCTATTTACTGTGTCGTTATTTGAAAATCGGGTATATGTACTACCTCTGTCTATTGGTTGGCTTGCCATTATTGTTTATTTATTAAAATGATGATTTGGCTTGGGTTGCATCTGATTGGCCTACTCCTACATCTTTATTTACTTGTAGGGTTATTGTTGTTCTAGCTCCTGTGTCTACTCCAACTACTATAATTGATGTTGCAAGTGCTGCATTACTTCCAAATAATGTAGTACCTGATAGTGTTGTGCCTGTAAATGCTGTGCCTACAAATGTTTGTGATAATGCAGTACCTGTAAATGGAACATTAACTGGGGGAGCGCTTCCTCCTGTTGATCCTTGTTGTATTAACCTTCTATCTGCTATTGTAAATGAGTAAGCTGATTCTCTTGCTACGTCAAAATTAAGAGTTTTTGGATTAATTGAGAAGGTGCCCCCTCTACCTACAGTAATAGTAGATGATTGTATAGATAATACAGGGATTTTAGTTGTTCCTCTAGGGAGGGTAACTAATTTAGATACCATTATATTATTTTCATTAGGAATAGCTTCAATTAAGGGTAAAGCTTCAATTGCTTCACCATAATAAGCGGATCCATTGGGGTGGCTTTCATTGTATAGTGTATAATCAATCTCATCATCTGCTAAAGCAAATTGAGTAATGTTAAAAGAGCCATCTTGCCTTGAAAGAAGTTCACGACCTTTTTTGGTTAAGATTGCGTCTACTACAACGCTTGTA
>ENA-ORXF01002424-ORXF01002424.1-marine-metagenome-genome-assembly--contig:-NODE-2424-length-11154-cov-3.611989_pt1 | contig 11154 bp, 11 predicted proteins | sample MGYA00237864_ERZ511476 | MGnify/ENA primary metagenome ERZ511476 (study PRJEB26306, sample SAMN06343908) | marine metagenome | isolation source: coastal waters | place: Atlantic Ocean: West Antarctic... | reverse complement strand
CTATTTCAAAATCTAAGTCAAATTGTTTAGAAACTAAATTTAAATTTTTTAGAACATTTGTCTTAATTAATTTATGATTTGTAGCAGTATCAGTATATTTTCCTCCATAAAAAATATTAATTATTTTTGTAAAAATATCTACAACTAAAGAATTTAACTTATAAATATGATAATTTTTATTTCTTTTTGACCTCGATCCAAAAACAGCATCTAAATTATTATCAAATAAAAATTCTAAGAGTTTTATGTAGTTTTGTGGATCGTATTCTAAATCAGCATCCTGAAAAACAATATAATCTCCAGTTGCTAATTTAATACCTTCCAATATAGAATTTCCTTTTCCTAAATTTTTATTTTGAAGTAGAATTTTAAAATTATGTTTATTTAAATATTTCTGTAATAACTCCGAACTACCATCTGTAGAAAAATTATCTATAATTATAATTTCTTTTGTAAAATTATAATCACTCATTAATGGCTTTAGCATTTCACTGTAAGCTTTATTTTTATAATCAGCTTCAAAAATAATTTTTCCTGAATAATCTTTTTAGTCAGCTCATGGATTATTTCGGGCGATGGGCTAGCATCCACCAAATAAACTTCATCTCTTGCTTGAGCTAGTTCCTTGTAGCCTTTGCGAACAGATTCAAAGAACTCCAAACTCGAAGACTCAATTCTATCTTTTGAATCATTAGCTTTTCTGGTAAATCCCTCAGAGACATCTAAATCATAAATAATAGTTAACGCAGGAACTGGGCAGTTCAAACTTGCAATTAAGTTATTAATCAAATCCAAAGAAAGACCTCTGCCATAACCCTGGTAGGCAAGAGATGAGTGGTAGTAACGATCACATAGAATAAAATCCTCTTGTGAATTCTCTACGTGCTCTTTGATCATCTCAGTCCGTGCAGCAAACATAAGCAATAACTCTGTCTGATAGGAAATGTCTGAATCATTGGAAAGGAGCAAAGCTCTTATCTTTTCACCAAAATGAGTAGACCCCGGCTCTCTTAAAAGTTTGACTGAATACCCGGATTGGTTGAGCCAATCTTGAATGAGTTGTATCTGCAAAGATTTACCTACGCCTTCAATTCCCTCAAATGTAATTAATTTCATATTTAATTGCTTAGTTGATATTTTTTCACTGCTTCAAGATGCTCTTTGTACGTCTTAGAAAATTGGTGAGATCCATCTCCCCTTCCAACAAAATAAAGATACTTATTGGGTGAACTTAATATTACTGCTTCTAATGATTTTTTGCTAATCGTAGATATGGGTGTGGGTGGTAAGCCAGAAATTTGATAAGTATTGAATACATTTTCTTTGTCTCTCAGATTCGCTTTAGTTATATCTCCATTAAAGCCAGGAAGCAGACCGTAAATAATTGTTGGGTCAGCTTGAAGTCTCATATTGATAGAAAGTCTATGCAGAAAAACACCAGCAACTATACTTTTCTCACTGTTGTTTCCAGCTTCTTTCTCAACAATTGAGGCTAGAATTAGCGCATCTTTCATTGATGTTAAAGGATTATCTGCGCTCTTTTCTGACCAGATTTTTGTAAGAAATACCTCTAATTCTTTCTGTGATTTATTTAACAGCATTGAAGCATTCGCTCCAAACTTATAAAAGTAAGTTTCAGGCATAAGAGTTCCTTCTACAAAACCAAAAGGTGAAACCAAGCATGATAAATTTAAGCAGTCATCAATCAAAGACTCTCGATTAATCAGCTCACTAATCTCAAATGTTGTCGAACCCTCGGGTATGGTGAACTTAAATGTCTTAGTTTTACCTATCGATAGATTCAATAGAAAGTCTTTCCATACAATATTTGAAATGTCGTAATGGCCTGCTTGGATCACGGAGATGTTGTTAAGCTTCATATGAACCTTAAGAAGGAAAGGGCTTATTGGATGGTTGGTTAAATCATTGAATATTTTTGAGCTAGTTGTGCCGGACTCAATTGTATAAGAATCACTCTGATGATTGAGTCTCAAGGACCCAATAGATTGAGCTTCCCCAGCTACCATGAGCGTTATTAAGGAAACGCTACAAGCTACTAGGATGAATTTAGATTTGTTTAAAAACAAGGGTTGAGTTAGTTCCACCAAAACCAAAGGAATTATTCATGGCAATATTAATTTCCATGTCTCTTGCTATGTTTGGAGTGTAATCCAGATCACATTCTGGATCTTGATTATGAAGGTTAATTGTAGGCGGAGCTATATTGTGATTAATTGCCTGAATGCAAAAAATAGACTCGATCGCTCCAGCAGCACCAAGTGTATGACCTGTCATTGATTTAGTTGAGCTGACAGCTGGAACAGACGAACCAAATACTTTTTTCAATGCTCTGGTTTCAGCTAAATCACCTAGCGGCGTAGACGTGCCATGCGCATTAATATAATCAATAGTACCAACATCAATTTCTGCATCATTTAATGCATTGGTCATTGACAGGGCTGCACCCCTTCCGTCTTCTGGTGGGGCGGTCATATGAAAAGCATCAGAACTCATTCCAAAACCAAGGACCTCGGCATATATCTTTGCGTTACGTTTTTTTGCATGCTCATAGTCTTCTAAAACCAATGATCCGGCTCCATCAGATAGGACAAAACCATCCCTAGAAACACTCCATGGACAAGAGGCTGTTGTGGGATCTGGATTGGTGGTTTAGGCTCTCGAGGAGATGAACCCTGCAATAGATAAAGGGGTTGAGGCCATTTCTGCGCCTCCAGCAATCATGACGTCAGCATCACCACAAGCAATAGATCTGGCAGCAGTTCCAATACAATGATTTCCTGTTGAGCAGGCAGTTACCACGGAAGTATTTGGTCCCATAAATCCGTGCTTGATAGACACAAGTCCTGAGATCATATTAATGATAGAACCAGGCACAAAGAATGGAGACACTTTTTTATGGCCTCTTGTTGTTAATAGTTTGTAATTTTGCTCAATCATCTGAATGCCACCTATTCCAGCACCAAAATTAACACCCACTCTCTCAAGATTGAGATTGGGTAAATCTAAAATCCCTGAATCCTCTATGGATTGATTTGCTGCTATAAAACCATATTGTATGAATGGATCAACCCTTCGAACATCTTTTGGATCCATGAAATCTTGAGCATAAAAATTTTTTAAACGACCGCCAACGGAAACAGGACAGTCTGGAATATCAATCTCAACATTAGTTATACCTGATTCTCCTGCAGTACAGGAGGACCAAGCTTCTTGAACGGTATTGCCAATTGGAGAAAGAATCCCCAGGCCTGTAACTACAACTCTTCTGTGCAGCTGCTTCATAAAGAAGGCTAGGAATTAACTGCTAGAGTTAATATAATTTACTGCTTCTTGAACGGTTGAGATTTTCTCAGCCTCTTCGTCAGCAATTTCTAGATCAAACTCTTCTTCGAGAGCCATAACTAGTTCAACAGTATCTAATGAGTCTGCACCAAGGTCGTCTACGAATGATGAATCATTATTCACTTCATCATCTGAGACTCCAAGTTGCTCACAGACAATTTTTCTTACTCTTTCTTCGATACTCATTGGGCATACTCCAAATTTAAAAAACACATTCTACAACAATTATTGTAAAACTATAAATTATTAACTAGCTCATATACAAGCCACCATCGACAGAAATGGTTTGACCTGTTATGTAAGAAGCTTTATCAGAAGCTAGGAATAAGGCTAATGCGGCTATATCTTCAGGGCTCCCAAGTTTACGAGCTGGGATATTATCTAAAATATTTAATTGAGCAGCCTCTGTAAGCCCTGCTGTCATGTCACTAGCAATAAAACCAGGTGCAATAGAGTTAACAGTTATATTTCTTGATGCCACTTCCTTGGCCAGAGATCTAGTAAAGCCACCAATTCCTGCTTTGCTGGCCGCATAATTAACTTGACCAGGATTTCCCATTAAGCCTGCCACGCTTGAAATATTGATGATTCGACCCTCTCGCTCTTTAATTAGATGCTTCAGAAATGCCTTGGTAATATTGAAGACACTTGAAAGGTTTGTAGCAATAACATCATCCCACTCTTCATCTTTCATGCGTAGCATAATTTGATCTTTGGTAATTCCAGCATTATTGATGACAATACTGGGCATCAAGTCATCTACTTTAAGCTTGGTAACCGCCTCGGAAATACCAATCCTATCTTTTACATCTAATTCGAGATGAAGGCACTTGTCAGAATCAATTGCTTTTTTTAAATCAAATGCTTTTCTGGATGTACCTATTACATAATAGTTATTGACTGTAAAAGCTTTGGCTATCTCTAGACCAATTCCACGAGATACGCCTGTTATAAACACTATGTTATTCATTTTTCTAAAGGACCTCTGGAAAAGTTGGATTAGTTACATAATTATAGTCTGTAATGCTATTTGCCTTGCAAAGCCCTGATAAAACCTTTCCGGGGCCACATTCAAACATGGGTATGCCCATTACATTTACTTTTTTACATATATCCAACCATCTGACTGGTGAATAAAGCTGTTTAACCAAAAGATCTTTAATCTCGATTTCACTTATAGCCAAATCCGCTGTCACATTATGAAAAATTGGAATCTCTGGTGTGCTAATTGACAATCCTCGAAGGCATTCCTCAAAGTCACTGCATACGGATTCCATCAAGGCGCTATGAGACGCGATACTAACATTTAGTTTGATGGCCCTCTTGGCGCCCATGCTCTTGCAAATATTTTGAGCTCTTTCGACGGCATCTAGATGCCCTGATATGACGGTTTGCATTGGAGAATTTAAATTTGCTGCCTGCGCAATCGATGATGGGCCGTAAGAAGCCTCAGCACAAGCATCAACTACCTGTGAAGGGCTTAGTCCGATAATTGCAGCCATGGAACCGGTTTCTGCCCGCTCCATTAACATCCCTCTTAGTCTAACGATTTTAAGAGCATCCTCAATACTTATAGCATTTGAAGCTACAAGAGCAGAATATTCTCCAAGGGAGTGGCCTGCCATTCCAAGTATTTTAAAAGAATAAAATTGTTGCAGTTGATGAAAATGTAAGAATGAGGTTAAGAGCAACAGTGGCTGAGTTATAGATGTTTGATTTAAAATATCTTCCGGGCCATTCTCTATTAAATTAATGGTACTTTGGCATACCAAATCATCACAAAGTTGGATGAGAGGTTTGAATTCGGCAGATGAGGCTAGATCTAAGATATAACCCCTGGAAAGCATTTTTATATGTTGGGAGCCTTGACCTGGAAAAGCGATAAAGGCTGGACCGCTCATGTTATTCCTGAGCTTCTGAGTCCTCTGTCTTCTCTGGTTTGCGAAGATCTTTGACTAGACGGCCTTTGTAAAAACCATCTGCAGTCATTTGATGACGCAAATGACGCTCACCTGATACTGGGTCAGTGGATAGTGTTAGATCCTTGAGATGATCGTGTGAACGAATCATTCCTCTTTTAGATCTAGTTTTTTTACTCTTTTGTACTGCCATAATAATCTCAAAAAAAATGCATCCTATCAGATAAGGTTAAGTTTGGATAGACGCATCACCAAGCTTGGAAAGTAGTATATCAAATTCTGTGTCATGCGGAGCTTCAAACATGAGTTTATGTCCATAAAGATCTTCAAAGGATATCGACCGGGAATGCAGAGCCAGCCTCGAAACCTTGAGCTTTTTAGACAATAATTTATTTAGGCTAAAATCACCGTACTTCTTATCGTTGAAAACAGGATGTTTCATTTCGGCGCTTTGCACTCTAATTTGATGCATCCTACCAGTGCTGATAATAATTTTTACATGTGAGAAATTTCCAAGGGCTTTTATCAAGGAGAACTCAGATATTGCTTTTTTACCTGAGTCACTAATTTGCACTTTATGTTGAAATTCTTTGGTTGAAATATCAATATTTGATTCAATTCGTATGGGTTTTTTGATGGACCCTAATAAAATTGCCTCATAAGACTTTGTTACTTGATCTGTTTGAAGTTGATTATGAAAGTGCTTAAGGAATTTTTTGGTTTTGGAGAGTAAAATACAACCAGATGTAGATTTATCTAGTCTGTGACCTAGATCAATTTCCATTTTTGGGTATGCAGCTCTTGCTATATCTATAAGACCGAACTGATTACTTGAGCCAGAATGAACGCTCAATTCAACTTTTTTATTAACAATAATAAAATGATCATCTTCATAAATAATGCTATCAAGAAATGACTTAATTTGTGATTGAGGAATCATAATAGGAGCATCTTCAGAGCCAAAATCAATTAAATATGGAGGGATTCTAATCTCATCTCCTTCTAAAAGTTTTCGAGTTGGCTTGATTCTTCCAGAATTTACTCGAATCTCACCCTTTCTAATCATGTTGTAGACTTTAGATTTAGGAAGCCCTTTATAAATATAAAACAAGTAGTTATCTATTCTTCGGCCTGCATTATCGCTGTCAATTTTTAGGTTTTTGCCACTCATTGGGGTAGAATACTCGAAAATGATGGCTTGAAGTTATTTCAGCCGTTCGAAAACTTATGACCAAGAGTTCATAAGATAAAATATTAAAGTGGCTGCAACATAAGATCAGCACCTTGAAAAGAGAAAGATGAGCGCAAAAGCGTAAGAAAGAAAAAGACCAGTTTTATTTAAAGCTTCACTAAATTGAAGCTTGTTTGAAGAGCCCCACAAGGATCAGACTCTGAAAAACTTCTAAAAGCATTGCTGCCCTTCTCTTTCTCTATATTGGAGAAATTAAATGAAAAGAATCTTAATTAACTGCTCATATTCAGACGAGCTTCGCGTTGCTCTAGTAGATGGAGCCAAACTGTATGATCTTGATAATGAGTTTAATGCACAATCTTTATTAAAGGGAAGTGTATTTAAGGCAACTGTCTCAAGAGTTGAGACAAGCCTGGATGCAGCATTTGTAAACTTTGGTTCAGAAAGACACGGCTTTCTCCCTCTAAAGGAGCTTTCAAGTAAATATTTTACTCATGATGCAGACGGCAAGCGTAAGTGCATACTTAAAGAAGGTGATGCTATTGTCGTGCAAGTTCTCAAGGAAGAAAGGGGTACAAAAGGAGCTGCTCTTTCAAATCAAATTTCATTGGCAGGTAGATTCATTGTTTTGATTCCAAACTCTGAGAAATCAGGAGGCGTTTCTAGAAGAATCGCTGGGGAGGAAAGAGATGATATTAAAGATGCTTTAAGCGAAATCACCATACCAGATGGAATGAGCGTTATTGTTCGGACTGCTGGAATCGGAAGAAATGCAGAAGAGCTTAAGTGGGACTTGGATTATCTTGTTAATCTCTGGACAGAAATTGAAGGAACAATTGAAGAAGCCCCAAGCCCTAGTCTAATTTATAAAGATGACAAGCTCATTCTAAGAGTCTTAAGAGATTATTTTAGAGATGATATAGAAGAGATTTTGATTGACGATCAAACAGTTCATGCGGAAGCTCTTGAGTTTGCTAAATCAGTAATTCCTGAGCATGCCCACAAAGTAATGTTCTATAGTGAAGACATTTCATTGTTCAGTCGATATCAAATTGAAAGTCAGATTGAACTTGCGTTTCAGCGAGAGATATCACTTCCCTCGGGCGGTTCTATTGTCATAGATCCTACAGAAGCGATGGTTTCAATCGATGTCAATTCAGCCAAATCAACGAAAGGCAAAGACATTGAATCTACAGCCTTTACAACGAATGTTGAAGCAGCAAAAGAAATTGCTAGACAGCTAAGATTGAGAGATCTTGGTGGTTTGATTGTCATTGATTTTATTGATATGCAAGATGAGCAGCATCAAACAAAGGTCGAAAATACATTCAGAAATGCTGTTCAATCTGACAGAGCAAGGATACAGATAGCTGCTATTTCTCGCTTTGGCTTGCTAGAATTATCTAGACAGCGATTAAGGCCTTCTCTTGAAGAGACTTACGACATTCAACACGTTCAAGTTCGAGGTACTCGCTCATTAGGTCAATCAATTCTTAGAATTATTGGCGAAGATGCCTCAAAAGAAAACACTGGAGAGATCCATGTGTATGTTCCTGCTGATGTTTCCAGCTATCTTTTGAATGAGAAAAGGCGAGATATTATTGCAATTGAAAATGCGAATAAGGTTGATATTTTAGTAATAGCAGATCCATACAAGACAAGACCTTATTATAAAGTTGCTAGAGTTAAGGCTGTTCCCGGTAAGCAAGAATTTTCATATGACATGACACCAAACAGTCCCGAACCTTCAATGGAATGGAGAGACTCTAATGCAACGAAGAAGGTTCAAAAGCCTCTTGTAAAAGTTAGCGTACCGCCAAGAATGCCAAAGAAAAAAACTGGAGGATTGATAGCATTTATCAAGTCTCTTTTTAAAAAGAAAAAGAAAAAACCTGTTCGTGGTAATCGTGGAAAAGGTGGGGCAAGACCAAATAACAGAAATAATAGAGGCTCTAGTGACAAGCCCAGAAATCCAAGAGGCCCAAGAAATACCAATCGAAATAAAGCCCCAGCTGTGAAAAAAGATGCCAATGGAAAGTCGCCAATGCCAGTGGTTATTCCACCAAAGAAAACGCAGGGTAATGAGAGCGATTCTAAAGTTGATACCAAAGAGACCAAAGCTATAAATGATAAAGCCGTAAAGGTTATAAAGGATGAGGGAATGAATAAGTCTGCTGACAGTGAGGCAGCGATATCCTCAAAAGTACCAGCTCCAACTCCGGCTAGCACTCCAGCTCCAACTCCGGCTAGCACTCCAGCTCCAACTCCGGCTAGCACTCCAGCTCCAACTCCTGCCCCAAAGCCAACTAGAGCTGCGAACGATCCTCGATATAAGAGCGAATAAGCTGACCAGAAATAGATGAGTCCGGCGGGACAATTGGGAGACTCTTGATGTTAAACCATTGCGCGTCTTCCAGCTCTTCATCATTTAGCTGAATCTCTCCTGCTTTATATTGACAGAAGTACCCAAGCATCAATTGTGACGGAAATGGCCACGACTGTGAGTGAAAATATCGAATAGCCTCAACGGTAACATTCACCTCTTCCATAACCTCTCTCTCTAGTGCCTCTTCAGCATTCTCTCCAGCCTCAATAAACCCTGCCAAGGTGCTATACATTCCCTCAGGAAAGAATTTATTTCTACCTAACAAGATCCTATCTTCATCGTGGACCAAAGTAATAATGCATGGAGAGATTGATGGATATTTAGGTAGGTTTGAACATTTGCAGTCATAGGCGCCCTCTCTTTCATTAAACTCATTACGCTGTCCACACATTGAACAAAACTTATTTTCATGAATCCATGTAGCTAACATTGAAGAGCGAGCTACAAGTTTAAAATTCAAGGGATCGATCAAACCAAGAAGAAACCTTAATTCTATAAAGCCAACTTTAGCAGGATCATGAAAGATTCCTAATACAGAAATTTCAGGTGTTGTATTTATTGCGTAAGTATATTTGCCATCATCCTCAGCTACACAAAGAAATGGTCCTAGTTGATCCAAAGCATCAAGATCTTGTTGACGAAAAAGGTACGATTTTTGATCCTGATCGTATAAAATTTGCTTGTTGCAATAAACTATTAATTGAGACTCTGGGTAGATTGTCGCGTGAAGTTCTCTGACTAGTTGCATGTAAAATAAAACAATAAATTGGGATTAAAAATTATGATAAACAATTTCTACCAAATGTTCTTAGGTTCTTCTCCCGCTTGGTATAAAAATACAATTATATTGTTTTTGCTTTTTAATCCGATTGCTCTATTTACCTTAAATTCTATAGGTCTCAACGGTTTTTTTATTATGGGTTGGTTCATACTTGTGGAGTTTATCTTCACCCTTGCCCTTGCTCTAAAATGCTACCCCCTTCAGCCAGGTGGTTTGATTGCAATTCAGGCATTAATTTTAGGATTCACAACTCCGTATGCATTGCTACATGAAGTTGAGAATAATTTAGAGGTTATTTTATTACTTGTATTTATGGTGGCTGGCATTTATTTCATGAAAAATTTAATGTTGACTATTTTTACTAAGCTATTGCTAACAGTTCATTCAAAAACCAAGCTTTCTTTAATGTTTTGTTTTGTTGCGGCTTTGCTTTCAGCATTTTTAGATGCACTAACAGTAACCGCTGTCTTGATTGCTGTCACTATAGGTTTTTACAGGATATATCACCTTGCTAACTCTGGAGTTGGCTTCAACTCAACAAGTCATGATATTCATGATGACTCAACCTTAAGCGCGGAAGGCAAAGAAGATTTAGAGAACTTCAAATCCTTTTTAAGAAACTTGATTATGCACGGAGTTATCGGAACAGCCTTAGGGGGTGTTTGCACAATAGTTGGTGAGCCTCAAAACTTACTAATTGCAAATGTAGCTGGCTGGGAATTTGTTGAATTCATGATAATCATGTCGCCAATAACAGTCCCTGTTTTTTTTGCTGGAATGGCCACCTGTTTTATTACAGAGAAATTCCAACTCTTTGGCTATGGCACACATTTACCACTTAGAATCAAAAATATTTTTCATGAATACAATGCTTATGAGGCTGCCCAAAAAACAGATAAGCAAAAATTAGAATTAGCAATAGAGATTATAGTTGGCGTACTGCTAGTAATTGCATTAGCTTTTCACTTAGCAGCAGTCGGAATTATAGGTTTAGGGGTCATCATTTTATTAACATCCTTTAAAGGGATTACTGACGAGCATGATATTGGTGATTCTTTCAAGGAGGCCCTTCCCTTCACAGCTTTGCTGGTTGTATTCTTTGCGATTGTTGCAATCATTGCGGATCAAGAACTTTTCTCGCCAATCATTCAATTTGTCCTATCCCAACCCTCAGATAGACAGGCTCCTATATTTTTTGTAACCAATGGATTGCTATCAGCCATTAGTGATAATGTTTTTGTAGCGACTATTTACATAAATGAAATCAAAGAAGCCCTTGATACTAATGTGATCAGTCGGGCTCAATTTGATAAGCTTGCTGTTGCAATCAACACAGGCACAAATATTCCGAGTATTGCTACGCCGAATGGCCAAGCGGCTTTCTTATTTCTTTTAACCTCTTCAGCAGCTCCACTCATACCACTTTCATATATGAGGATGGTTGTTATGGCGCTTCCTTACACAGTTGTATTATCAATCGTTGGATTCATATGCGTTTCCCTTTTCTTGTAGA
>ENA-ORXF01002422-ORXF01002422.1-marine-metagenome-genome-assembly--contig:-NODE-2422-length-11156-cov-7.946927_pt1 | contig 11156 bp, 26 predicted proteins | sample MGYA00237864_ERZ511476 | MGnify/ENA primary metagenome ERZ511476 (study PRJEB26306, sample SAMN06343908) | marine metagenome | isolation source: coastal waters | place: Atlantic Ocean: West Antarctic... | reverse complement strand
CCGTGTTGATGTTAAAGGTTTTCTCAATAATATCGGTACCGACTTTAACTAGATAGATGGTCTTTCCGCTGTGCTGGCCGGGTTGTTTTGGTTGAGCTGATTCTGTATCATCCGGATACCCATTGTTGTTGTTATCTGCATCTGACGCTTCTGCTAATTTATTTTCGTGGAGATTCTTGGTTGCAAATCTCTTCATGTTTTCTTGTAATTTATTTTTCATGGGGCACCTCTATTACTGTCTTTAATATAAATATAGAGTCATGGGATTATATATGATACATTGCTGATGTAATGGCAATGGGCGTACTATACGTTCCGCCGCCGACGCATATGATCCTACTAGGATGTATATACGCACGTATAACCAATAAAGAGCACCTATATAGCAAAAAATCTTTGCTCGGTAAGAAAATAGGTATAATGGCCCTCATCTAGAAGGGGCTGTTCGGGGTGTTAATGAAACCCTCCCCCACCCCCCTAAACCGTGGGGGGATGCCCCTATAAAACAGGGGGGCTAATTGGGGTGACCCCAGGGGGGCTATCTGTGGGGGGCTATACCCCAGTAAAAAAGGAGCCTGGTATATTTAGACTCCTTGATTATATTATATATTATATGTCTTGGCTATAGCTTATCTCTGTTTAAGAGACACGGCTTCCACTCTGTCTAGCAGCTCGTTAATTCTTGAAGTGAAGAACCCTGGAGCGAATATAGGATTCTTACCTGTCTCTTGTATGTCTGCAATCTCTTGCTCTAGCTTTATGCTGTGACTCTTTAATGCGTCAAATATAATACCTTTCTCAAATGCGTTAAACTTTTTCATATCTTAAATTTAATTGTTAGTTACTTGTTATAATAGTGTATTCGAATGCTAGCCTTTATGTAATACAATTAAATCATCTAGCGCTTCCTTTGTTCCTTCAAACCCCGGCATATCTTTTTGTTTTTCTAATGCGTGCCGCTTTCTTATATACAATGCAGCTTTAATTGAGTTTGGTAAGTTATGGTCTTGCTCGATATTTAACTCTTCTAATATAGCATGAGCTTCCAACCAATTCGCCCGAGTCCAGGTTGTTATTTTGTTGTATTCAGAATTTAATTTACTCAACCCGTTATCTTCTGCCATGGCCTCAGCTAATTGGGCTTCTTTGTAAGTCATCCAATTAAAGGCTTCTCTTTTCTGTAATCGGGTAATCATTTCGTTTTTCTTCATATCTCTATCTAATTAATTAATATACTTAAATATAAGGTTTTTATTTCAATATTCCTAATCTTTTCCGGATTATTTTATCTGGAATATTTCTTCACATCTTCTTTGATCTCTTCTCTGCAATTTCAATAAGTCGTCATCATGATTGCCATTGTCTAACATTACTCCGTCCTTAACTGCTAATGCGTGATTAGCAACTAATATTAGAAAGGTACCTGTCTGATGTTGCTGGATAAACTTGCCTACTGTGAACCCGGCAAATGTGTTCTCTTTAACTTCTTCTCCACTTTCATCAATGCTTTTCTTTATAATAGGATACTGCTTATTCAATAACACGTTGCTACCACCTCTGCCACTCTTAGGATGTGATCCTAAATGAACAACCTTCTTGCCGTTTAAGTTAGGAATCTTTCTATCAATCATACTTAACAATTTAGAAGCGGTAGCTTTTGTACCTCTCTTTGGTTGTCTATCAAATTGCTTAGCAACAAATCTATGAGCTCCATTATAAGGAATCTCAAATGCATTCATAACTGCTCTAACTACACAGTCGCCTTTTTCTCCCTTTGCTCTATTGTCAGCATCAGTAATTGCTGAGTACCCATTCTTAAAGTTAATCGTGATGTCTAATTTCATATCTCTTTGTTTAAATAATTAATATACTTAAATATAAGGTTTTTATTTCAATAAAACAACCTTTTTGGTAACTTTGTTTTATTTATTTTGCTGACGCCGGAACATGAAACTGTACTTTAATATAAGGATAATAACTGTAGGATCCTAGTCTTTTTACAGATTTATTTTACAGCAAAAAAGGAGCCGGAACCACCCGACTCCCATAGAGATATGAACTTCTATTGTGCTTCGATAATCTGCTCTGCGATCATCATTTTCGGATCTGGGAAGCCCATTGCACATATACGTGCTGCTTTAATGAAGCTTCTCAAATTAATACTTACTCCTGCAAACTCATCTTCTAATTCTTTCATGAATTGCAATGCTTGCTCTTTTGCAGAGACAGGAATCTGTGTTTCCATCTTATCCATTAACTGCTCTACTCTTTCAAACATCTGTGCTTTCGTCAAATCAACATCGGCTACAAAGCTTCGACTACGAATAGCCTCATCTAAATTAGTTTGACTAATATTAGATATGAATATTATCTTGCCTGTAAACTCAAACGATCTAGGAAGGTGAGAACCAAATTCATCTTTAAGCGGCTTAGTAGTCAGGTATGATATCTTACGTGTGTCATAACTATCTAATGCACCCTTTAATATATTAACTGCATCTGCGTCTTTAAATACACTATCACAATCATCTAACACTACAATCTTATCTGCATTGTCATAAAGCGTTACAAACAATCCGGCAGCGGTAGCTCTACCTTTAAAGTGAACAAAGTCTGTACTCTCAACTAATCCCATACCCGTTAATGTTGACTTCACTAAATGCGTCTTACCCGTTCCGGCACTTCCCGTTATAACCAAACTAGGCTGAATACCTTTACCAACCATTTTAGTTAGTCTACCAATATTCTCAAACATGATAGCCGGATCTACTTTTGACTTGGCTGTCAAGAATGACATCTTAGGTGGTGCCGCCTTCTCAATTGCTATACCTACTTCAGCGGCTGGGATTCTGCTTACTCGTCCTGACTTGGACACTATACATACTTCTTGCTGGCGCTCTGCGGTTCTGAGCTGAGCGTCTCTAATAACACCTTTTGCTGCAATTTCTCCTGTGGTAGTATTCTTTGCGAATATCTTACCTTTTAATCTTACTGGTTTAAAAACATTTGTTAACTCCATATCTCTTTGGTTTAAATAATTAATATACTTAAATATAAGGTTTTTATTTCAATATTCCTAATCTTTTAGGAACTTTGTTTGAACTTTTTTTATTCAAACTGAGAAGCTACCCAACCATACTTCTCTATACTATCCTCATAGAATGGATCATCTCCATAGTTAAAGAAAGCATCTGCCTGATCTAACCATCTCAATGCTGTCTTTTTATCAGCACCCAAAGACATTACATCTGCAATGGCTTTTTCCACAGATGCAGATTCCAATTCAGCTTCGCGCTCAGACTCTTCTATTAAGTCATTAACAAAATCTGCTAACTCCGCATTACTAAATGCTTCGAAGTTATAACCCCTAGGACGGGAACCATACACATCTTTGTATAGGTCCGATACCCACATCATTACATCTTCTCTCTCTTCTTGGTTGGTGATTGCTAATTTCATATCTCTCTCTTTAAATAATTAATATACTTAAATATAAGGATAATATCCCAATAAAACAACCTTTTTGGTAACTTTGTTTGATCTTTTTTTACGTCCTCAAGCCCCAACATTTCTGCTGAGGCCGGGACTGAGATATGGATCTTTATTCTTTTTCTGGAGTGAAATTTCCATTTAATACTGATGTTTCAGATTCTAATGTCTCGAATACTTCTGCTTCTGCGTCTTCTTGTAATTTCTTAGAAGCTGCCTCTAATTCTCGTTCCTTGGCTGCTTTTTTATTATCTTGTATTGCTTCAAGAGCCTGATCAATGGAATCGGATATTTGATGACTATCGAATTCGCATTCACTTAACCTGATTTCAAACGTGTTATTGCCCCATTGCTGCTCAATCTCAAATTCCGGATTAGATAACAACTCAGTACCTTTACGATCGAAAACGTATTCTAACTGTTCTTTGAATTCCTCAATAAATTCGTCATTGGATTCACACGCCGGCTCCTCAATTCTTTTTAATAATTCAATAACATCTGATATCGCCATTAATGATACAACACTACCTAACGTTTCCACTTCTTTCAGTGCTTCGTCTGTACTCAATTTTTTACTTTTCTCCATACCTCAATTTTAATTAATAATTTCTATACTTAAATATAAGCATTTTATTTCAATATTCCTAATCTTTTCCTAGGAAAGTTTAAATTAATTTTTATGCTCATCATAGAATTCTTGCCAATCAATTCGGTCTTCTGGATGACATTTATCATTCCACTTTTTCCAAGCTGCTCTCAATTTTACGTACTCCGTAGTGCCACTGCTTAATAATCCACCATTTAATCTCATATCTTTATCTATTTAATTAATATATTTAAATATAAGCATTTTATTTCAATATTCCTAGTCTTTTGGTAACTTTATTTATAGGTATTGCAATAAATTCTTAATGCCTGGAACTTTAATTATATCCTTTTCTGCTTGCCTAACTAATTGTCTAGCTCGCTCCCCAGTAACTTTTAGCTCCTCTGCAATTTGCTCCATGCATCTAGGAAACTCTAAGCCAATTCCATAAAACATTGTGAGTGCTGCTGATTGTTTAGGCTTAAGCTGTGATATCGCTCGTTTAAGATCTAGTTGCATATCATTGGTATCTCTGTCACTCCGTACGGCTTCTGCTTGTAAATATCGATCTGCATAGGTCTCTGAGTCATCATCGTCGCCCACCGGTGCATGAATTGATTTAATATGTTGCACTTCAGTCTGCGTCTTATGTGATGGCACTCTCACCGTTCTACCCGTTTCATTCAACGCCTTGTTTAATTCGGCACGGATATACCACACTGCAAATGTAACAAATTTAACATTCTTACTTACATCAAAACGATTAACGGCTTCAAACAATCCTATATTACCAAATGCAATTAAGTCCTCAAATGGTACTCCCATTCCCTGATATTGCTTTGCTACTTGCACTACAAATCTTAAATTGCTTTCTATTAATATATTTCTAGATTTCATGTCACCGTCTTGTGCAGCTGTAATTAGATCGGCTTCATCGGCCTTTGTCATGGGACGAGCCTTCTTAACCTCTTTCATGTATTGATTGACACTTGCTACTCCCGTTGGCACAATGCCATTACTAATGTGAATTTTTGCCATATAACTTATTATTTATTTCTTTTAATTAAAGGATTATAAATCTAGGTTCTTGATCTTTTGCAATCTTTTCTAGATATGCTTTACGCTTTTCTCCTTGCTTTAAAGCAAAAGCTACTATTGCGTTAACTTGTTGTGGTTTTCTTGCATCAGCTCTAAATCGTCCTAAGATTGCATCTTGCTGATAGATTCCGGAATTCTTTTTGTTTTTTGCCATAACTCTTAAATATTTAATTAATAATTTCTATACTTAAATATAAGGTTTTTATTTCAATTAAACAACCTTTTTGCTAACTTTGTTTCTACTTTTTTTAAATTAAATCTAATTTTTCAATTAGCTCCGCAGATTTTGTTTTTAGCATACTCGGTCCATATTTATCCTTTAAGGAATTGAATATTACAGTTTTAAATTCGCCTGGTCTTAAACAGCTAATTGTCTTTGAGTCCTTTTCCAAATCCTGGAATTGATATTCTCCATACCTGTCTCCTAGCGCTTTACATGCAGCTGTAAACTGTTCTACAACTTCCATAATTTCAGCATTTATCTTTTTCTCTAATGCCTTTTCAATTTGATTTGTGGTTTCCATATCTTAGTTTTAAATTATTAATACTTAAATATAAGCATTTTCTTTCAATAATCCTAATTTTTTGTTAACTTTATTTGAAATATTTTCCTTCACGTGTTAACTTGTTGCGAGTCCAAAATGTTTCGACATTCCACTCATCCAACATATTGAAAGTTTGAATTCTAGGTTTAGTCAATACTAATTGTCTTAGCATCTGATCATCCATACCAAGCTTCTCAATAATATACTGCATTGTTTCTCCATCAACGTCTATACGTTTAAGATTCTCTATGGCTTCATTTACCACACCCATTTTAATTTCTCCGTTCATATCTTTAATTTATTTAGTAGTAAATGTAAGTGATAAGAATGATAATATTAATATGTATATCCCAACTTCATTTCCGCCTCCTAGTAATATGGCTCCTGTACCTAATCCTATTAAGGATATTATTAATCCTAAGTTTCCTAATAATTTTTTCATATCTTATTTAATTAAATTTAAATTCAACTCTTGCGCTACATAATTAATATGCTTCTGGGTAGTCTGGCTCCACCACCCTAATTGAATTAGACTGCCATCTTCTATTGTGGCTACATGAGTTGTATAACTAATAACTCGGTTTCCATCAATTCTTAAATTTGCTTTGTATCTTGCTAGGTTTGACATATATTAAAGATTTTGTGAATAAAATGATAAATGTGCTTCTTCTTCATACTGTTCCATATCTTACCACATTAATTGATTCTTTGCTTCGCTAGGTAAATATCCTAATTGCGAACCTTCTTCTAAGAACACAACGTCTTGGGATTGCCCGGTGCGATTATTCTCAATTTCAACTTCCACAGCATCATTAATGCTATACTCAAACGGCCAACTAGGCTGTGATGCAAATCTAATTTCTGCTTCTGGGTTACATCCTTGCAACATCTCAATCAATTCTTCTACTACCATATCTCTTTGTTTAAATAATTAATATACTTAAATATAAGCATTTTATTCCAATAGTCCTAGTCTTTCTGCAGAAAAGTTTAAACTTTGTTTTAGCGCACTTGAAAAACTGGCCTCCCATTAAATATAAGGATAATAAATGTAGGATCCTAGTCTTTTGCTATATTTATTTTACAGTAAAAATGGGATAGAAAATTAATCCTATCCCAAATTATATATTAATTAAACCCTATGAAAGTCTTGCCTAATTTTATATCTAGATCTTCTGATATCTCTTTGAGTCTATATGTGGGTGCATTATCAAAATCTGTCCACATTCTTTCAACTATTTCATCTACTTCATATCCTCCACCAAAACTATAACATGTTATTGCAGTCTGGATGTTTTGCATTGCTTCATTAAAATTAAGTGGATCACTCTCTCCAAACATCATGCCTGACTGATCATCTTCTAGATATGAATTGAAATCTGCTTCTGCCTCAGCATATGCTGTATCCCACATCTCTACAATTCGTTCTCTCAATGTTTCTTCTACTTCGTCATTGTGAGCATACATCTCTTTGCTCCATGGTTTAGTAATCTCAATACCAAACTCTACTTTTTTTACTTTTGCCATATCTCTTTATTTAATTAATTAATATATTTAAATATAAGGTTTTTCTCCCACAAGTCCTAGTCTTTTCTGGACTTTGTTTACTTATATAATAAATTATGTCTATATAGCTTGTATTCGAGTCGATCTAATTCTTCTCGCTTAAGCATTTCTGTTTCATTGTTTAACGCAACGCTATTAGCCATTTCCGTTTCTAACTGAGTTTCTACGTCCTTAATAGCTTTTTTAATAGCCTGCTCATGGAGGTACGCATCCATTTTTAATCCTAAATTCATATTTTCCGTTTTAAAACATTATACAATCCAACATCTGATCTCCGGTACCGTTCCCATTACGTGTAATTTCATAATTTGGGTCCATACCATTTTCAATTACATAATCAATCAATTCTTGTCGCGAACTGAATTCCTTGTCAAAATAACTACAATTTAAACTATACATATCTTTATCTATTTAATTAATATACTTAAATATAAGGATAATTTTGTTCGAATCCTAATCTTTTAGCAACTTTGTTTGATCTTTTTTATTCAGAGAACCACTTCGAGAATCCTCGAGTTCTGACGTCTGCCTGAGTTTTAGGTTTAATCTTCCTAGGTGCAGCTTGGCCATTTTTAGGTTGCATGAACTGATCATACAAAGATCTCACTGTCGGCTTCAACATTTCATAAGGAGTATGGGTGGTAGTTTCATTGTCAAAATTTTCATTAGGTTTATTTACTACACTCATCTAATACTATTATATAAAAATACTTCTAAAAATCCAAAGAATACGCCTAAAAGTAGCAGCTGCGATTACTCCGTATAGCTAGCAAACCTAATGTAAAGACGTCTAGAAGTGCGATTCTTCTAAAAGTATGCCGGCTGTTACGTCTAGAAATGGCCGGATATAACCCTATACATCTAAAACTAAACATGTATACGTCTAAAACTAGAACACGACATCTAAATATAAAAGCATTCAGATCACTCTATATATACAGCAACACGCATCTAAAAGTATACATGCACGTCTAAAAGTTAATACGTCTAAAAGCACACGCCAGCACGTCTAAAACTAAGATGCATCTAAAACTAGCAATCATGATCGTCTAAAAGTTAATAGACCCATTTGCCGCCTTTTCCGTTCATTTAAGAACCTTAGTGCGGATTCGGGTATCTGTTCTGGGGGAGGGAGGAGATATAGAGGCATTGCCCTATAAAACTTTGTAAGACCGGGAGAAAGATCCTTAATCACTCCTGTCATACCATACTAGACACTTGCTGGGGTCTTTGGGTGCGAATAGAGTCTATAAACTTTACTGGATACCACACCCATCTAAAAGTCTACTAATAAACATACTAGAGTCTTGCTGGGAATTGGGGATGCATAGTACATTGTTATCTTTATACACTATAATAGCTTAATTGCTTATACTATATACACTATTATATTCATTGTCTTTATATGCGTCAATGTTCTTCTGCTTCTAGGTTTCTTTCTGCAGTACCCGTACGATTGCTACGGATACTATTTAGCTCGGCGCGTATAATTGTAATCCAATTACCTTAACTATGACTCTCGCTGCATCATCTTGTATTGCACACGATCCATCTCCTACTTTAAACCAAACCAATTTGAATACTCTCGTTTCAGGATACTCTAAACTAGTAACCATATCACCAATTTTAAATTTAGGGTTACTCATAATTTATGATTTATTAATTAAAAAAAGCGACCCGTTAAGGCCGCTTTCCAATTAAAAGATATGAGTCGTTATTGGAGCTGAACGACCAACAGCATACTTTATTTCCTGGCTTCTAAATATTTCAAGTATAACTCTACATTAAAGTTATCCCAATATTGCTTCCAGGCTTCTAAATTAGTTTCCATTATCTATTTTCTTCAACAGATGATTTTCTGTAATCAGTAACTAATTTTTTAATTTCACCAATAGCCTTTCTTGCTCGGCCTTTCCCTGCCTTAGTTGTGCTGTTGTGTTCTGTATCAAACTCTGTGTAAAGATCTTTGATTTGTTCGAATAATTCTTGTGAATTTGCCATTTGTTTTCCTTTTTATTTATTTATATTTATTTTAACTTTATTATTATAATCTATTTCATCTAACGTATATTCCATGTCGGCCAATGTTTCTGATAACATATTAACGTCTTCTTCAAGTACTAAAATATAATCGTTTAATCTATCACTTTCTTCTGTACAGACATTTAATCTTTCTATTAACAATGAGTCTGCACCCGTTGCTGGATCAATAGCTGGTGTGTATACATCTTCACAATCCGGTATACATTCAGAAGCTTTTGTTTGCTGACCCGCCTGAGTCTGATTAGTAAGTAATAAAATTATACACCCTAATAAATATATACATATATACGGTGTTACTATTAATATAATGTTATGTATTTTACGCATTCTCTTCAATTATTGATTTACTTAATATTAAAGGTGATTCGTCTTTGTGACGTAACACTCTGAAATGACTATCATGATCTTGAATGATCAATGTTTTATCTTTATATGTTTTATAATTTTTATAAACATATTCCTCTACTAATTGGGTAACTTCGTTATTCATTGTTATCTTCTTTTAAATCCGTAACGCCTTGACTTTGTTTCTTCTGCAATTCAAACTCATAACGAGTAACAATACAATCTCTCTGCATACGACTTCTACTAGAAGTTTTTGCTTGAACTTGCAAATACTCTGCTGCTAATTTATCTTCACTTAATCTAGCAATCTCCTTTTGAGATGCGGTCATGTAATCTAATGGATCAAATGAGTTTTGCAACTGTTCCATGATTGCTGCCATTTGTTCTTCTTGCTCTTGTTGAGATAATTCAATTTCTTCACTCATAACTAATAATTAATTTATATTAATAATATATAAAATATTCTATTATAATCCAACCTAATACATTAAATATTTTTATTTTTTAGTCGTTGCTTGTTTATATTTTCTCTCTTCCAAAGAACTAAGCCATGAAATAAAGAAATAGTATCAATAGCTATTACTTCTGCCCAAAATACACTAATAAAAGACATTAGCACTGCGGGTATTAATAAAACAGTTAACCAATTATATCTTTTAGATGTTAACATGGCATAGCCTGACGTCAGAAAAAACATAACAGCTAATATATTATGTATATTATTAAAATACATATATGGAAATGCCGTAGTTAATACTAATAATATTGCAGGTAATTTCCAATTATCTAATGTAAAAAAGAAGGATGCTGTAACAATATTCATTAAAATAAATAATGGTACCATTGACGTATTCCAAAATGAACTCAATGATTTAGTTTCTGGGAATACTGATATCATGATCAATGGAAAGGTTATACCTAAAACAATTGTAAATATTCTATAAAATACATCTTTACTCAATCTAATCCTTTAAAATTTTTCTTTGATCTTTTTTCTGTGTATATTTCTTTTCTATACGTTGTTTACGATTCCATATAAAATATTTAACGAGCCAAATCAACGTTAACATTGTGGTTATCAACCAACCTAATATTAGTAATTTAAATATCATACACCCCATCTTATTGAATCTGTTAATGTATCTCCATATGTAATAACTCCTTTGCCATTAGGTATAATAGCCTTTAAGGTGTCTAGAGCCGTTTTACCTTTCCATGATGGATGCCAATAATTATATGTTGGTCCTGGAGGTCTAGGGTCTATTTTAGTTTCAGTTTGCATCGCTTGAGCTCCTGTGTAAATTATCCATACCCATGCTACACCTAATACCATAAGTCCTAATCCTGCTAAGTGTGTTTTCCAATTACCTGGTCCCATTCCCATATTATTTATTTTATTATTGGCTTCATTGTAACAGCCATTTGTGTTGGCAAGTAAAATATTTGACCTGCACTTGAATTATATTTAGTATGTTCTTCATGTT
>ENA-ORXF01002421-ORXF01002421.1-marine-metagenome-genome-assembly--contig:-NODE-2421-length-11158-cov-4.971031_pt1 | contig 11158 bp, 9 predicted proteins | sample MGYA00237864_ERZ511476 | MGnify/ENA primary metagenome ERZ511476 (study PRJEB26306, sample SAMN06343908) | marine metagenome | isolation source: coastal waters | place: Atlantic Ocean: West Antarctic... | reverse complement strand
CATCCAGATCAAAGATTAAAATTGCATTATGGAGATTTATCCGATGCAATGAATTTGACGCGTATCATTCAAGAAACCCAACCAGATGAGATTTATAATTTAGGAGCGATGTCTCATGTTGCTGTTTCCTTTGATACACCTGAATATGTGGGTAATATTGATGGATTGGGAACTTTAAGAATATTAGAGGCAGTGCGAATTCTAGGATTAGAAAAGAAAACAAGAATTTACCAAGCTTCAACTTCTGAACTGTATGGAGGAATGCCAGAAAATAAAAATGAACGTGGTTTTTATGACGAATCTTCACCATTCTATCCAAGATCGCCTTACGGCGTTGCTAAAATTTATGGCTTTTGGATCACCAAAAACTATAGAGAGGCTTATAATATGTTCGCTTGTAATGGTATTTTATTCAATCATGAATCACCAAGGAGAGGAGAGACTTTTGTAACCCGGAAAATTACTCGTGCGGTATCAAAGATAGCCTTAGGTATGCAAGATAAATTCTATTTAGGAAATTTAGATGCCAAACGAGATTGGGGGCATGCGAAAGATTATGTGCGTATGATGTGGATGATTTTGCAGGCAGAACAGCCTGAAGACTGGGTTATTGCTACAGGGGTAACAACTAAAGTTCGTGATTTTGTGCGATTGGCTTTTGGAGAAGTTGGGATAGAATTAGAATTCAAAGGAGAAGGGGTAGATGAGAAAGCATTTGTTACGGCTTGCAATCATAAAGATTTTCAAGTAGCAATCGGTAAAGAAGTACTATCTGTAGATCCCTCTTATTTCCGTCCAACAGAAGTTGACCTATTGATTGGAGATCCTTCAAAGGCGAAGTCTAAATTAGGCTGGGTACCAGAACACGACTTGGCTTCTTTAGTAAAAGATATGATGAAAGGTGATGTTTCATTAATGAAAAAAGATGTTGTTTTATTAAAAGCAGGTCATGAAATTTTGAAACAAGCTGAATAGTTTTCAATAAATAAGAATATAACAGACATTATAGAGTATAATAATAATAATAATAATAATAATAAATATGAAAAATTTTAAATTTGATTATCAAAAACCAAAAGTTATTGCCGAAATCGGATGCAATCACATGGGGAAAATGGAATTAGCAAAGGAGTTAATTGATTTAGCGAAACAATCAGGAGCAGATTATGTTAAGTTCCAAAAAAGAAACAATAAAGAATTACTAACAGAAGAACAATATAATGCTCCTCATCCAAACCCACATAATTCATATGGGGATACTTATGGAGCTCATAGAGAATATTTAGAGTTTAATGTAGAACAAAACAAAGAACTTAAAGAATACTGCGATGAAATTGGTATAACATATAGTACTTCAGTTTGGGATGTTACAAGTGCTAAAGAAATGATTAGTTTTAATCCGGAGTTTCTTAAAGTTCCTTCTGCATGTAATAATAATTTTGATATGTTAAAGGTTTTAAGAGATGAATTTAAAGGCCAAGTTCAATTATCAATTGGAATGACTAAAAAAGACGAAGTTGAAGAGATTGTTAAGTTTTTTGAGACAAATAACCAAGCAAAATCTAGACTGTTACTTTATTCATGTACTTCTGGTTATCCAGTTCCTGCCAAGGATGTTGCTTTATTGGAAATCAATTGGTTATATGATAATTATGGAGAAAGAGTCAATGAAATTGGTTTTTCAGGACACCATTTAGGAATAGCTCTAGATGTTGCAGCATATACATTAGGAGCAAGGTGGATAGAAAGACATTTTACAAAAGACAGAACTTGGAAAGGCACAGATCATGCAGCTTCTCTTGAGCCAGGAGGTTTAACAAAATTAACTAGAGATTTAAAATCTGTATATGAAGCTTTAAATTATAAATCAGATGAAATTCTACCAATAGAATCTGTTCAAAGGGAAAAATTAAAAAACAGAAAATAATGAATATAGCATTCATCCCTGCTCGTTGTGGAAGCAAATCAATAAAGTTTAAAAACATTAAGCTTTTTTGTAATAAGCCGTTAATCTATTGGAATATAAAAGCATTACAAGAATCCTCTATGATTGATGAAATAGTTGTTGCAACCGATTGTAATAAAATAAAAAAAACAGTTGAAGCTTTTGACTTTAAAAAAGTAAGAGTTTACGAGAGGAATAAGTCGAATGCCGAAGACAATTCAAGCACAGAATCTGTTATTTTAGAGTTTCTACATAGAGAAAACTTCAATGATAAAGATAAATTTATTTTGGTTCAAGCTACATCTCCCTTAACTGAGACTAAGGATTTTGAAGAGGCATTAATTAAAATGAAAAACGATAATTCTGATTCTTTATTGACGTGTGTTAGAGTAAAAAGATTTTTATGGAATGACAGTAATGAGCCTATAAATTATAACTTTGAAAAAAGGCCAAGAAGACAGGATTTTAGTGGTGTTTTAATTGAGAATGGTGCTTTTTACATCAATTCTGTCTCAAATATTATTTCATCTAAAAACAGGCTATCAGGAAAGATTTCCATATATGAAATGGAGGAATATAAATATGTTGAAATTGATGAAGATAATGATTGGATCATTGCAGAAAGTCTAATGAAAAAGTATTCTAAAATTAATAAGAATAGAAAAAAAATTAAAGTTTTTTTATCTGATGTAGATGGTACTTTAACTGATGCAGGTATGTATTATTCTGAAAGTGGAGAAGAATTAAAAAAATTCAATACTCGAGACGGAAAAGGATTTGAGTTATTAAAAAAGGCAGGTATAAAAGTTGGTATAATTACTAGCGAAGATACTTCAATAGTAGAAAGACGAGCCAAGAAAATGAAACTTGATTATTTGTTTCAAGGTCTAGAACACAAAGGTAAGTTAGATGTAGCTTTAGAAATATGTAAAAATGAAGGAATTTCTCTAGAAGAAATTGCTTATATAGGAGATGATATAAATTGTATTGAATTACTAGAGAGCGTTGGTTTAGCGGCATGTCCAAGTGACTCAGTTTTAAGTGTTAAAAATATATCAAATATCAATGTTTTGACCAAAAAGGGTGGAGAAGGAGCTGTTAGAGAGTTTTCTGAAATTATTCTTAGTGGTTATTAATTGAAAGAGGGATATATTAATAATGTACAAACCAAGAATTGTTAAATAAATTTATTAAAAGATATCACAATCAATGAATTGGTAGATCTGCTTCAAAAAAGTAAAAGAATATAAAGGTAAAATTGTTTGTGATACAACAAAACTATATAGGTGTCTCAAAAATGAGTGACAACGTTTGGAATTATACAACAGAATTAGAAAAAAGAAATCTAAAAACATAGAAATTGTTTTTAGAACAATCAAGAAAATAAATAAGGTTAATAAAAATTAATTATGAAAGCAGTAATATTAGCAGGAGGTTTAGGAACTCGATTAAGTGAAGAAACAGTATCTAAACCCAAACCTATGGTTGAAATTGGAGGTAAACCTATACTCTGGCACATAATGAAAACTTATTCATATTATGGTATTAATGATTTTATTATCTGTTGTGGTTATAAAGGATATGTAATTAAAGAATATTTTGCCAACTACTTTTTACATCAATCAGATGTTACCTTTAATATGGAGGAAAATAAAATGACTGTCCATAAAGAAAGAGCAGAACCTTGGACAGTAACTTTAGTAGATACAGGAGATCATTCTATGACTGGAGGAAGATTGAAAAGAGTTGCATCATATTTAAAGGGTGAAGAAAGTTTTTGTTTTACTTATGGAGATGGAGTTGCAAATGTTGATATTAATGCATTAATTAATTTTCATAAATCCCATGGAAAGCAAGCTACTTTAACATCTACTTATCCACCAGGGCGATTTGGTGCTTTAAATATTACTGACAATAAAATTAATAATTTTGAAGAGAAACCGCGTGGTGATGGAGCCTTAATTAATGGTGGGTTTTTTGTGTTATCTCCCAAGGTTTTGGAGCGTATTTCGGGAGATGATTGCACATGGGAACAAGAACCTTTGAAAAACTTGGCAATAGATGGCGAACTAATGAGTTTTAAGCACGAAGGTTTTTGGCAACCAATGGATACATTGCGAGACAAGGTTTATCTTCAAGGATTGTGGGACAAAAATCAAGCACCATGGAAGGTATGGAAATAAGTAAAGGAAAAGTAGATGTAAATTTTTGGAAAGGAAAAAAAGTTTTTCTGACTGGGCATAATGGATTTAAAGGCTCTTGGTTGTCTTTATGGCTTCAGGAAATGGGAGCAATTGTTAAGGGATACTCTTTAAAAGTAAACACTAAACCTTCATTGTTTGTAGAGGCAAATGTATCTGAAGGGATGGAGTCGGAAATTGGGGATATTAGAAATTTAAAGAAAATAACTAAAAGTATGGTTAGTTTTAGTCCTGATATTCTTATTCATATGGCAGCACAACGTATAGTGAGACTTTCCTATGAAGATCCAGTAGATACTTATACAACTAATGTTATCGGAACCGTAAATATACTGGAAGCGGCTAGAAAATGTTCAAATTTAAAAGCGATCGTTTCTGTAGCTACAGATAAATGTTACGAAAATAAGGAATGGGAATGGGGATATAGAGAAAATGAACCAATGGGAGGATATGATCCATACAGCAGTAGTAAAGGCTGTGCAGAACTAGTGACATCTTCCTATAGACGATCTTTTTTTACTTCTGAACATAGTGCTTCACTAGCTTCCGCTAGAGCAGGAAATGTCATTGGAGGAGGAGATTGGGCTGAAGATCGCTTGATCCCAGATATTTTGACTGCTTTTGAGAAATCAAAACCAGTCGTAATTCGAAACCCATTATCTACAAGACCATGGCAACATGTATTAGAGCCACTTTCAGGTTACTTAGTTTTAGCACAACAACTTTATCAAAATGGAGATGAATTTGCAGAAGCGTGGAATTTTGGACCAAAAGATGAAGATTGTAAACCAGTTAGTTGGATTTTAGACCAAATGGTTAAAGTTTGGGGAAATAACGCAAGCTGGAGTTTAGATAAAAATAATAATCCTCATGAGGCTGGATTTTTAAAATTAGACTGTTCTAAAGCATCTCAAAAATTGTCATGGAATCCAAAATGGGATTTAAAATTCACTTTAGAATCTATTATTAAATGGCACAAAGTTTATATTTCGAAAAGCAACATTAAATTACAATGTTTAGAAGAAATTAAAAGATACAATTCATAATAAAATATTTATGAAAATTCTTGTTTTGGGTGAAAATTCTCGTTTAACCAAAAGTTTAGTTAATATTTCGAAAACACCGTTAATTGTTGTTAAAAAAGAAATATATGAAAATTGGTTTGATGATTCAATGTTAATTTTATATTTAAAAAATATAGGGTTTTCAAATAATGATTCAATAATAATAACTAAATCGATAATTGATCCTAGTTATGATTTTAATAAAGTAAACAAATGGAATTTTTTATTTCAAAAAAAAATTATTCAAATATTAGAACTTCATAGTATCAAAGCAAATATTTTTTTTACTGGTTCAATATTTGAAAAAACTTTGATAAGAAATAATTATTTAGATTCAAAAAGAAATTTATCTAATTACATTTTAACAAACGAATTTTCCTCTGTTACCCCATTAGTAATTAGATTACATACTCTATACGGAATTGGAGATCCACCAAGTAATATGTTTTTGGGGCAAATTTTCACTTCTTTAAAAAATAAAACTAAGTTTAACATGAGTGATGGAAATCAAGTTCGACAATATCACCATTATAATGAAGTTTCAAGTTTTTTATTAAATATCGTATCAGGTTCAAAATTAAATGTAAAAATTGTTGATTTTACAGGAAATGAATGGGTTAAATTAAAAGATTTAGCTAATTCCATTTACAATTATTTTAATTGTTTAGAATTATTAAATATTGGTTCATTAAAAAAACCACAAAACGAAATAATTAAAGCTGAAAATCAGTTTATTAGCGATGGAGATTTTCAGTTCAAAAATCCACTAATAAGTATTAATAAATATTTAGAAAAGTTATTAAATGAATAAAGAAGAATTATTAATCTTAGGAGCTGGCTTGTCTAGTTTAGGTTTTTATAATGCCGTAAACAAGGGGGTTTTATATGAAAAAAGTGATAGACCTGGAGGGCATGCTAAATCATTTAAAGTAGGAAACTCATATTTTGATCAAGGTGCTCATATTTGTCATTCAAAGAATTCAGATTGGTTAGAACAAATTAATACAGAAAATATAAGTAATATTAAGGGAAATATTGTTAATTATCAAAATGGTAATATTATTAGCTACCCCGTTCAAAATAATCTTATTGATTTAAAGCAAGCTGATAGAATAGAAGCATTGGAAGGTGTTTTTAACGCTTCAAAAATAACAGCTACCCCAACGAACTATCTTGAATGGTTATTATCTCAATATGGAGAATATTTAACCAATGAGTTTTACATACCTTTTACCTTAAAGTATTGGAGAACAGAGCCCCAAGATTTGTCGATAGATTGGTTAAAAGGGAGATTATTACCAGTAGATTTAAACAGAATATTAAAAGGGTCTTTCTCTAAAGATAATGAGTCTCAGGCAGCTTTTAATTATTTCAAATATCCGAAGGATGGTGGATTCGAATCTTTTTTCTCAAGATTATATAAAAATTTACCAATAAAAACGCATAAGAAGGCAATAGAAATAAGTTTAAAGGATAAAACAGTTAAGTTTTCTGATGGAACAATGACTGGTTATTCAAAATTAGTGAGTTCAATTTCATTGAAAGAGTTGTGCGATATTTCTATTGATTTGCCTTTTGAGCTAAAAGAATTATCAAAAAAATTATTTTACTTGAACCTAATTCAGATAAATATAATTACAAAAAAAATATCTGAAAAATTTAAAGGAGTGCACTGGTTTTATATCTACGATAAAGATATTGATATTTCAAGGATATCACTATTACACAATGTAAAAGGAATTGAGGATTCAAATCCGATTATTCAAGCAGAAATATTTAGAAGAAATGATGAAAACTACAACATGGATAGTATTGTAGAAAAGGGAGTGAACGATTTAATGGAAATATTGGATATTTCAAGAGATCAAATCGAAATAGTAGAGCCTAAAAAAATAGAATATTCTTATGTAGTTTCAGATGAAAATAAAACAGAGATAGTCAATCAATTAATCAAATACTTTGAAGGAGAAGGTGTTAAATCAATTGGGCTATATGGGAAATGGGATTATGTATGGTCTGATAAAGCCTATGAAAATGGTTATAATGATGGAGAAAAATATTATGAAGAAAATTATAATTAGTGGATTAAGTCCAGGTCAGGGTGGTGTTGGGAATTATATGTCTTATTTAATTAAGAAATTCCCTGATACAAAATTCATTTATCCAAAGAGAATTGACACCTCTTTTAAATTTCTTAATAAGGTGTTTAATTATTTCACACTTCAAATTCTTCCTTTTAGAATATTATTAATTAATAAAAAAGATGTTTTGATTCTTGCTCAACAATATTTGAGTATTAAGTCAATGAAACATTTAATAATTAATAATGAACCTTCTATTTATTTTATGGATAATAGCTTTTTTTGTGTGAAATCCTATAATTATCTTTCATCAAACAAAGGAGAATGTTTTTCTTGTTTAACCGGTAAATGGGAAAATATAAAAATAAATAAATGTAAACCACAGCCAAGTATATTTACTGTTAAAAAATTAACGAAAATTAATCAGTTGATTTTGGAGAACAAAAAAAATATTAAGTTTATTACTTTATCAAAAACTAATAAAAATTTACTAGAAAAACATTTAGGAAAAGATACTAAAATTACACACAGCTATTTTTTGACAAAGGAAATGCTATCAGTTGTTACCAAAAATTTAATAAAAACTACAGATATAAAAAATAATTTCGATTTTGTATTTCATGGAAGTGATATTGAAAGTAAAGGTTTTAATTATTTTATAGAGCTAGCAAAATTATTACCCGAATTCACTTTTTTTGCTCCATCAGATAGAAAATCTAACATTAAAAATTTAACGTATAAAAATTTTAGATGGGAGTCTGGATTAGAAAATATTATTAAAGAGTCTAAAGTTATACTAACACCATCATTATGGAGTAATACACCTGAAGCAGCTATGCTAAAATCTTTAAAGTATAATGGATGTGTAGGTTTTATTGACACAGAGTTTGGGTTTGGTAAAGAAATGGACAAAAATTCTTTTATAAGCTTGACAGGAGATTCAATGAAAGATTCAGCTTTGTTGAAAAGTATTGTCAGAGATAAAGACCAAATTATAAGTTATAAGTTAAATGGTTCAAAATATTATGATAAGTATGTTAAGAAAGCCTCTAAACATATTGAATACTTATTAGATTATTAAATTATAATATGTTGAAATCGATAAAAAACAAATTTGCTTTTCAGACAATTGAATATGCGTTAATTGATATTATATCTAAACTGATTAAGGTGCTTTTTATCCCAGCTTTAGCATATCTTATTGATAAAGATATATTAGGACAGTTTTCATTGTTTATGGCTCTAATACCGTTTATTAGTCTGGGGTTAGGCTTAAATGTTCCGAATTTTTTTCGCCATCTAGTTTTAAAAAAACCAAAAAAAATAGGACCTCTATTTTCAACATTTATATTTTATTCAGCCATTCCTTTTTTGATTACCATTATAATCTGTCTCTGTTTTAAATCGTATTATTATTTGATGGCAGTTCTAGTTTCCTATACATTTAATATAACTATAGCATATAATTTTTATCTTTTAGGAAAAGATAATCGATATTTGTATTTGAGAGAAACATTAATAATAAATACCATAATTTATGGCTCAATTTTATTAATACTTTTAAATTTTGAAAATAAATCTAATGATATTTATACTTTATTATATTTACTTATAATATCATCTTTTTTTGCGGTTTCTTATATCATATATCGATTATTGAAATTAAACTTATTGAGTTTAAAACTCGTTTCAAGAACTTCTTTGAACTATTTAATAAAAAAAAACATTCCTTTGATTTTTCATGGGTTGTCAGGATTTGGTCTTATTTATGCAGATAGATTTTTTTTAAAGTATTACTTCAACAATGATGTTGTAGCAAATTATACTGTAATATATAGTTACACCCTCATTTTTTCATTTATTTTAGTCTCTATTAATAATAATGTTATACCAAAATATTATAAATTACTTGAATCTGGAGGTGAAAAAAAGAAATTAGAAAAAAATATTATACTTTTTTCATTATTATCTCTTCTTATAGCATTTCCTGTTTACTACATTGCTAATTATATTGTTCCTGTTAATATTAATTTTGATTTTTGGACTTTTATTATTATTTGTATTTCTTATTTTTTCATCTCAATCTATAATATAAAATCGAATATTCTTCTTTTCGAAGAAAAAACTAGATTAATTGCTTTATTGAGTTTGATAGCGTTTTCAGCCAATTTAATACTGAACTTTATTTTTATTCCAAATTTAGGTGAAATTGGCGCTGCTCTTAGTACTATGATCTCTTATGTTTTATTAGCATTACTTTACTATAAATTCACAAAAAAATAAGATGAAAAGAATATTAGTTTTATTTGAACCCGAACATTTTGAAGGGCTTCCAAAAGAATTGTTTAGAGAGTTAAACATGGACATTGTAGTTTACCCTTTTAAATTTGGTTTTAGAAATCCTTTTATTAATTTTTTAAAATTAATAAAAAAAAATAACGTCGAAATTTTTCTACTTGATTATAGACCGTTAGCGATACAATTATTATTGTCTTATTTGAAAATTGATAATGTAAAAACTAATTTAATACAACATGGACATTTTGAAAAAAACATTCAGAGAAATTTTCAGCAAAGAAAATTAAGTTGGTATTTAAACTCTTTTTATATAACTATTCTTTACTTGTTTTATTCTCACAATGAGTTTAATGTTTTTAAGCGTTTCAAACTCGTCTTTTTGTATTTCAAGTTTGGATCAGAAAAAATAATTCCACTGATAAGTAAAAACAAACACATAGATAAAGTTTTTTTATTAAATAACGATAGTCTTCCAACTTTTAAAAATGATTTTAAAGGCTCCGTTTCACAAATTAATGTAGTAGGTAAATTAGATTTTGATAGCTTTGTATTTGCTAAACATGGTTGCACCATTTATGTTACACAACCATTTCATTTAACTGGACATTCATCAAAATCAAACTATACTAATTACCTAAAAAATTTATTTATTAGAAATCCTGAAATTTTATTTTTAAAACATCCTAAGATTGATTCTGCATTTTTTTATGACATAAATTCAGAAATTAAAGTCATTTCAAAAGATAGTTTGAAAATAAATCACTGCCAAAAAGTAATAGGACATTTTAGTTCAATTTTATTTGGAATTGACTCTAACATTGAACTTATTTTAGATGAATATATTAATGATACTTTATTAAAAGAAGTTTTGATATTTAACCCATATGAAACTGGAGTTAATGGGCTAAATAATATAAAACAAATTTTAAATGATTGATATATTATTTATTTTTATTATATCTATGACTTTTTTTAAGCAAAAAGATATTTTTGTCAATTTGCAAACACTTTTAATTCTATGTTTTTTTAATTTACCTAATTTTTATTCAAATAATATTGACAGTGATTATCGAAGAGATGTTTTAAATCTAGGAGACATCAGTCTTTATGAAAATTTATTGTTTAATGTAATAATTTTATTATACATAGCTGTCATTATTATATCACAGCGGATAATAAAATTAAATATTCCAATAAAAAAAATCTTCTATAATCAAAAAATTAAATATTATTATTTCTATTTTTTTATAATTTTATTTATTGTATTTCATTTTTTTTTATCAAAAATTGGAGCAATTTTAGAAGAAGGTTACGCAGCATATCATTTGAATGATTTGTCTGTTAAGTCAAGTTTTTTTATTGTTATATTAGATCTATTTCTTAAGTTTCTTTTATTTAAAGGTATTGCTGATAATAAAAAATTTGCTAATTTTTTTTATTTTTTGTATCACATTTTATTAATTCTTACAGGTTTAAGATTCCCAGGTTTTATTGGGATCATTATTTGGTTTTTAATAAAAAAACACACATATATAAATAATAATAAGTTCAAAATAATTGGTTTATCTC
>ENA-ORXF01002418-ORXF01002418.1-marine-metagenome-genome-assembly--contig:-NODE-2418-length-11171-cov-8.872904_pt1 | contig 11171 bp, 11 predicted proteins | sample MGYA00237864_ERZ511476 | MGnify/ENA primary metagenome ERZ511476 (study PRJEB26306, sample SAMN06343908) | marine metagenome | isolation source: coastal waters | place: Atlantic Ocean: West Antarctic... | reverse complement strand
CTTCTAAAGAGGAGTATGATGAAGAAGATGAGCAACTCAAACCCGTTAAAGGTTCAAAGACCATGACAGGTGGAAAAGTTGCTAAAGTAGACACTAAACCTAAGATTGACTGAAATGAAAAATTTGTTGGAGTTGATGGAAGCATCTAAAGATGATCTTCCAGAAATCTATTGTGATATGGATCAGGTTCTATGTAACTTTATTGGTGGTGCAGAGGAAGTTATTGGTATGCCCTTTGCTAAGTTTGGTAAGGACGACCGCTGGATTAAGATCAGGGACACAAAGGATTTCTGGGCAAATCTAGATTGGATGCCGGGCGCAAAACGGTTATATTCGTTTATTTCGAAGTATGACACGCACATTCTCTCTGCATATTCTGACCGTGATGATACTTCACGGCCGGGTAAGAAAAAGTGGTTGAAGAAGAATACTAATATTAAACCTCGTAACATTAATCTTGTGAAGAGGGCAGATAAACAGAAATATGCGACTACTGATGGGAAACCAAACGTATTAATTGATGATTATAAGAAGAACATTGTAGAATGGGAATCGAAAGGTGGAATTGGCGTTCACCATACAAATGTAGGCAAAACTCTTGCTGAATTGAAACGTCTAGGTTTCAAATAACATAAATAGAAGTAAATTCTATTCTTGCAAGAATAAAAGGAGATAACAATGGGTTTATGGGGAACAACAACCGCCGCTGCTGACAAACCAAAGTTTTTACCAGTAGACAGTAACGCTGTCGGTTCAACAGGGGCAAGAGAACATGTAATCGCTGTCGCGGGTGGTTGGGGATTGTCTCCCGGTCTTGCTGCCAGTGGTAACGATAACACAGATGCAATGCCAGAGGTTTTGGTTTGCATTCGAAATATTTCAAAAGCAATGGGTAATGCCAGTATTATTGGTATTGATTTTGCAGAAGGAGCGGTTGGTAATGTTGGAACATTTGACCTCATCGTAACATTTGATGAGTCAGTTGACATTACATCTGCTGCTTGGTCTGCTAATCAGACAATTTCTAACAAAGCATACATTCTGCTTTCTCGTGTTGGTCAAACCGATATGGTTGAGGATAACACAATGGCATGTATGTATTATGCTGGTTCTGGAAGCAACCAACTTACTTTCCGTGGAACTGCTGCAACTAATGCTGCTGCTGGTTTCCTTGCCTTTAATGGTGACGGTGTTGGTGATACAGGTATCGGAACTGCAATCATCTTTGACGGAACTTCCGTCTTGAATGATAGCGAAGAGGGAACATCTACTCTTGGTATTCGTCTAGAAGCGGGAACTGCTTCTTCACCAACACTTGGTGATGCAATCATTCTTAACGGTATTTCTGGTGCCGTTGCTACGGTCAACGGTGCGCTTACGCAGTCAACTGCTCTTGTTGTTGATACTGTTACAGGTACTCATGTAGTTGGTCAGGTCATTACAACTAAAGACCTTTCTGCTTCAATCACTGACGCTGTGGGTTCTACCGCTCTTTCGACAGACAACACTTTGACGATTACAGCAGTTAGTGGGGTTAATCTTACGGTTAGTGAACCTATTACGATTAATGATAACGTCATCTTGCTTGCAATGGCAAGTGCTGGTGATGAAGTCATTCATGACGGTCTATCATTTGAGGTTGCTGGTCCAACATTCGCTACTCGTAGTGATGTTACGAGTATCACACGAACTGGTGATGATGCAACTGTTTATGCTGGAACTCTTGAAGATGCAACTGAAGCTGGGTTTAAATTATCTAGAGTAGTAATATGCTTTTTTAGTTTTACAAATGCTTTAAGCTTCTCGTTAAAAGAGTCAGAGAAAAAATAGGGTATTAAAACTTGAGCTATTAAAGTTGGTCACACTAAAAATCCGTCTTGTAAAACAACACGTAAATAACTGATATTAAGTATTATAAAACAGTATTAGCATGTAGAATAAAATATTAAAAATAGACAAGAGCCCTTCTTGTCAATTCACTAAATCCGTATTCTCCTGCCGGTTATAAGAAATAAGTTTTTATGCTAAATCTACTAAAAAACAAAAACCTAAAAGATATTCTTTTAGGTTTTTATGATATGATATAAAAAACAGAAAACTTATTTAATCTTCATGGATTTTGCAATTGCCTCTAATTCAAACAAAAAGGCTCTTTTATTTACAGAAGGCGCATAGGTAAAGCCTTCAAAAACTACAATTCTACTGTGCTTTTCATCCACTACAGAATAGTTTAAAAAGGGTCCTGCCATAAAATCATTTTTTACTTCCCATTTTCCTCTTGTTTCAAAAGTTTTTTTACCATCCAAGGTTGTTTCAGAAGTAAAAGGCGTGTATGCTTCTTCTGTAATCATGTGCATGGTTTCTGGATTTGTTCCAGGAATGTATTTTTTACCAATACTATTTCTAACCGCTACAATGTTTTCAGCAATTTTAGTATCCTCTTCTAGGGGAACTGAATATACTAAAATGTTATTGCTTCCCGTTTTTGCAATTCCACTTGTTAAGTGTTGTCTCAACCATAGGAATTCTCCGGTATCATCTACTGTTTTATAATTTTCAGGCGCAGTAAAAGAAATCCCTAATTTTTGAAGTGTTTTAAATTGAGAATCGTCCAATTTTTTTTTCTCAAAAATAGCCTGAGTCATTAAAATATCTGAGGCAATATAAGCAGCTACAATTTCTTCTTTATGGGCATTAAACACCTTAATAATGCTAGCGTCATCTGTACCGTACACATAGATAACTGTTTGAGGTTGTGCGTAGACATTTTTCTTTATATAAAAATCTTCTTTTTTCCCTTCACCTATGATTAGAATGTTTCTAGAAACCTTCATCATACTTCTAAAACCATTTGGTGCTATCTGTGATACAGATAGTGTTGGTTCTGGCTGGGGTAAACCAACCATAAACGCTCCGAAAGAACTTCTAATTGCGCCCCCTAAATCTCCATTCCAGTCACTGGCCTTTGTTACGACCATGACTTTATTAATTTTACCAAGAGAGCTTCTCAGTACAAATTTATCAGTTCCTACGCAGGAATTTAATATGATTGCCACAATAAATATTGAAAATAAATTTTTCATAATTAGCTTTTAAAAATTTTAAGTTTCGTTTCAGATTTCAAACTTTAATACTCCAAATACTGTTCCACTTTTTGATTTCATCAATAGAAACATTCTCAAGTTTTCTAGAGACCGTCTAAAGAGAAGCTCTTTTTCTTACTGTCTAGGTTTCAATAGCTCTTTTTTATAGCTGATAATTTTACTGAAGCCCTTGTAATTCAGAACTTCTTTGGATAAATACTTAAACGTTGACCAATTTTTAACCGACTCGTTTTCATTCGATTCCAACGTTTAATATCGTTTACTCTTACTCCAAATTTATTTGCAATCTTCCCTAAAAAATCTCCATTTTTTACTTTGTAACGAATGCGTTTATCCATTTCAAAATACTTAGGCAAAGGTTTCTCTCTTCTAGCAGCATCGTCTTCGGCTAATGTATAGATAGCATCTTCATTTTCAATAAAATTGAAAGAATTCTTTCTTGGCAACTTAATTGTATAGTTTTTCCCTTCTACAAAAGGAATAATATCTAGTTTATAAGAAGGGTTTAAAAACTGAATTAATTCTAGGCTAATTCCTGTAATTTCTGAAACATGATCAAAACGTATCGTCTTTTTTATATGAATTGTGTCTGTTTCAAAATGACGCACTTGCGGCGAATCTGCGATTAAATGGTGTTCTTTTTGGTATTCAAACAGATACATAGTCGCATAAAATGCAGGAACGTAACTCGCGGTTTCTCTTGGTAAATACGGACGAATATTCCAGTAATTTCGATAACCTCCGGAGCGTTTTATCGCTTTTGCAACATTTCCAGGACCCGAATTGTAGGCGGCTAAAGCCAAGTCCCAATCGCCAAAAATAGTATATAAATCAGATAGGTATTTACAAGCAGCAATAGTGGCTCTTACAGGATCTTGACGCTCATCTACATAAGAACTTACCTTTAACTTGTATTGAACTCCTGTTGGATACATAAATTGCCACAAACCCGTTGCACCCGCACCAGATTTTGCTGTTGGATTTAAAGCAGATTCTACAATTGCCAAGTATTTCATCTCTAAAGGAATGTCATATTGATCTAGATATTTCTCAAACATTGGAAAATAGTACACTGCCCTTGCCATTAAAGCAGGATAATATCTTTTGCGATACTTTAAATACGACTTTATAACTTTTTCTAAAGCAGGGTTGTATGCAATATGAAAAGGTGTTTTAGCATTTATTTTTTGTAATCTTTCTTTTAAAATTTCTGTAGATAATTCGATAGAAGAAACCTCTTTTTCTTCTGCATTTTTTACAAGGTAAGTGGCTTTTTCATATAATGGCGACTTATACTTCGTTTCCAATAATAAGCTGTCAATCAACACAATATCATAATCTGAAAACAAATCTACTGCTGTTACCTTTTTATGCTTAGCCTCTTTTGGCGTTTGTGAAAAAACACTTGAAGTAAAAAATAGGACTAGTAATATTTTTTTCAATTTATCGTGTATTTGAAGACTTATAGATTTCTTATCAAAGAACTGTTCCTTCGAAAAAAGCTGGTCGTTTTTCCTATCTCTTGTCTCTTATTTCTCGTTTCTTATCGATGCGCTATTTTATATATCTAGTTCTACCACAATCGGGCAATGATCTGAATGTTTTGCTTCCGGTAAAATGTAAGCGCGAGCTATTTTATCTTTTAATGGTTCTGAAACCATGGCATAATCCAAACGCCAGCCTTTGTTATTGGCTCTTGCGTTGGCTCTATAACTCCACCAAGAATATGCTTGCTCATCTTGATTTAAATAACGGAAACTGTCTATAAATCCGTTTTTAATAAAATCGCTCATCCAGGTCCTTTCTTCCGGTAAAAACCCAGAAACTCCCTTCATTTTAGGATTGTGAATATCTATGGCTTCATGGCAGATATTATAATCACCACAAACCACTAAATTTGGAATTTCAAGTTTTAAATTATTGATATATTCCTGAATTTCATCCATATACTTTAGTTTGAAATTGAGTCTATCTAAATTCGTTCCCGAAGGCAAATACATGCTCATTACAGAAACCTTATCAAAATCTACTCGAAGATTTCGACCTTCAAAATCCATTGTTTCTATTCCTGTTCCGTAGGCTACATGATTTGGTTTTTCCCTGCACAATACTGCAACAGATGAGTATCCTTTTTTCTGAGCAGAAAACCAATAATGATAAGAATAACCAGCATTTTCAAACGCAGACAAATCTAATTGATCTTTATGAGCTTTGGTCTCTTGAATACATATTACATCTGGTTTTGCTACTTCTAACCAGTCTAAAAATCCTTTTTTTAAAGCAGCTCTAATTCCGTTTACGTTGTATGATATTATTTTCATTTTTAACTTCTCTTTATTTCTTCTCAAGGAGAAAAAATCAACCTATTGTTTATGAATCTAAAGCTATTGGTTGCTTTAAAAACAACCAAGTAATTTGTTTTGTATTTCCTTTTTCTGTCTGAATAATTTTCTTCCTTGGGGATACAATAAAAGCTAAAACAGCACAAACTCCTGCTTTTAATATAAAATTATCTGTGGCATACAATTGATCAAAAATCATCATAAATACCACAATTAAAATTGGATATATTAGCCAATATATTTTTTTAAATAATTTCATTCTATTTTTTTATTAATTACCCTCGTAAAAAACAACCATTTAATTTGTTCTTCCGCACCATTTTGTTGTTGGATAGTTTTTACTCTAGGAGACAAAACAAAAGCTAAAACAACCGCAATCGCCGTTTGTATACCAATCTCTTTAAGTTGTAATACTTTATCTAATATCAACATAAAGACCACCATTAAAACCGGATATATTAGCCAATATGTTTTTTTAAATAGTTTCATATTACTTCAATCTTTTTTTATAAAACAACCATCTAATTTGTTCCTCTATTCCGTTTTCTTTTTGAATTTTCTTAACCCTAGGTGATACAATAAAAGCCAAGCCAATGTTTATAAGTATTGTGTACACATTTGGCTCATATCCTAAAATCTTATAGATAATTAATCCAAGGAGGATGATTATGATTGGAAATAGAAACGGAATAAATGGTTTTATTTTTTTCATACTAAATACTCATTTCTGGTATTTCTCCATTGACAACTAAAGTTCCTTCAGTCGCTTTCTGAATATCTTCAACCGAAACTCCAGGAGCTCTCTCTAGCAAATGAAACTGGTTGTCTTTCACTTGTAACACCGCCAAATTAGTAACTACTTTTGTGACACAACCAACGCCCGTTAAAGGCAAGGAACATTGCTTTAAAATCTTAGAATCACCGTGTTTATTGGTATGCATCATTGCTACAATAATATTCTCTGCAGACGCCACTAAATCCATTGCACCACCCATACCTTTGACCATTTTTCCTGGAATTTTCCAGTTGGCAATGTCTCCATTTTCTGAAACCTCCATGGCTCCAAGAATCGTTAAATCTACATGTTTACCACGAATCATTGCAAAACTCATTGAAGAATCGAAAAAACTTGCACCTGCCAGGGTCGTAATTGTCTGTTTTCCTGCGTTTATGATGTCTGCATCTTCTTCTCCTTCAAAAGGAAAAGAGCCCATTCCTAAAACACCGTTTTCAGATTGAAACTCAACTTCTATATCATCTCTCACATAGTTTGCAACCAACGTGGGAATTCCTATTCCTAAGTTCACATAAAATCCGTCTTGAACTTCTTGGGCAATACGTTTTGCAATTCCTGTTTTATCTAAAGCCATAATTAGTTTCTTTGTCTTACTGTTCGTTGTTCAATTCTCTTTTCATACCCTTTTCCTTGAAAAATTCTTTGTACAAATATTCCTGGAATATGAACATTATTTGGATCTAACTCTCCAACTTCAACCATCTCTTCAACCTCTGCAACCGTAATTTTTGCGGCACCACACATATTCGGGTTAAAATTTCTTGCCGTTCCTTTAAATACTAAATTTCCTGCAGCATCTCCTTTCCAAGCTTTTACAAAAGCAAAATCTGCTTTATAAGCAGGTTCTAAAACGTACATTTTACCGTCAAACTCTCTTGTTTCTTTTCCTTCTGCAACCTCAGTTCCATATCCTGCAGGCGTATAAAATGCAGGAAAACCTGCTTGTGCTGCTCTGCATTTTTCAGCTAAAGTACCTTGTGGTGTTAATTCTACCTCTAATTCTCCAGACAACATTTGTCTTTCAAATTCGTCATTTTCACCAACGTAAGAAGAAATCATTTTTTTTACTTGCTTATTTTCTAGCAATAACCCCAAACCAAAACCATCTACACCAGCATTATTAGAAATACATGTTACATCTCTAACATCTAATTTGACCAATTCAGAAATCGCGTTTTCTGGAATTCCGCACAAACCAAAACCTCCCAACATCAGAGTCATTTCACTTTTTACGCCTTCTAAAGCTTCTTGTACGTTATTTACTTTCTTATTAATCATATTGTTATTTTTTACAACTTAATTGCAAACGCTGTTTGCTAATTTCAATATATTTTAAAACTCGGTATCCTCTTCTGGTACTATTTTTTTAATCTGCTCCGCTTCTTCGCCTTCCTCTTCCTGTTTTTCTTCGCAATTTATACTAATGGTTAATTTTTCTGGCTTTTCAAATTCTTCTTTGCTAATTTTTAAGGTTTTATCCGCATAACATTTTTGCATAAATAAAGCCCAAGAAGGCAGAGACATGGTTGCTCCTTGTCCTTTTGCAATTCCCTCAAAATGAGTTGCTCTATCTTCACCACCCGTCCAAACTCCTGTTGCTAAATTGGGTACAATTCCCATAAACCAGCCATCAGATTGATTTTGAGTGGTGCCTGTTTTTCCAGCAATTGCATTGTCAAATTCATAAGGATACCCGGTCACATATCCAGGTTTTTCCCATGGCAAACGCAAGCGAACACCAGAGCCGGATTGTGTAACTCCTTCTAATAGATTTAAAACCACATAAGCAGACTCTTCACTTAAAACTTCTTCTGTTTTTGGTGTAAACTCATCTAAAACAGTGCCATTTTTATCTTCTATTCTAGTAATAATCATAGGATTTACGCGCAATCCTCTATTTGCAAAAGTAGAATACGCACTTACCATTTCTAATAATGATAATTCTACAGCTCCTAATGCAATTGAAGGGTTTGCAGGAATATAGCTCTCTATACCCGCAGCTTTTGCTAAACGAACTACATTTTCTGGTGAAACCCTATCTATCAATCTTACAGACATGGTGTTTACAGAACCAGCTAAACCTTCTTTTAAGGTCAACATGCCGCCATACTTGTCACCAGCATTTTCAGGTGTATATTCTTCTGGAATCCCATATTTCCCTTTTGGAATGGTGTATGGAATATTCGGAAAGGTATCACAAGGCGATAGTTTTAATTGATTAATTGCAGTTGCATACACAAATGGCTTAAAGGTAGAGCCTACTTGTCTTTTTTGTTGCGCTACCGCATCAAACTTAAAGTTTTTATAATTTACACCTCCAACCCATGCTTTTATGTGCCCAGTTTGTGGCTCTATAGACAATAAACCAGAGCGTAGAAAGTATTTATAATATCTAATAGAATCATTTGGAGACATGATGGTGTCTACATCTCCTTTGTAAGAAAACACCTTCATTTTTGTTTTCTTATCAAATACTTTTGCTATGTATTCTGATGATTTTCCAATATTCTTTAAGCGTTTATACCTGACCGAATTTTTCTTAGCTCTGTCTAGAATTCCATCTATCTGACTTTTTTCAAGATCATAAAAAGGAGCTGTTTTATTATTCTTTTGTTCTTCAAAAAAGTACTGCTGCAAATTAGACATATGCTCATCAATCGCTTCCTCCGCATACTTTTGCATTCTAGAGTCTATGGTTACGAATATTTTCAGACCGTCTTCGAAAATATTATATTCTTCTCCATTTGGCTTTGGATGCTCTTGCACCCAGGTTCGCATGACCTTCTGCAAATGCCCTCTAAAGTAAGTTGCAGAGCCGTCTTTATGACTTTCTTTATTAATATCTAAACCTAAATCAAGCTTTTGTAAAGAGTCTTTCTCAATCTCTGTAATAAACTTGCTGCGTGTCATTTGTTTTAACACAACATTTCTTCGTTGTTTTACTTTTGCTTCCCTCCTTAGAGGATTAAAGTAAGATGAGTTTTTTAACATTCCTACCAGCATTGCCGCTTCTGCTATCGCCAATTCTTTGGGCTCTTTTCCGAAATAAATTCTTGCCGCAGATCGAATTCCAACTGCCTGATTGAGAAAGTCGTATTTATTCAGGTACATGGCAATTATCTCATCTTTGGTATATTGCTTTTCTAATTTTGTAGCAACGACCCATTCTTTTACTTTTTGAAGTACTCTTTTAAATTTATTTCTTGACGCTATTCCTGTAAAAAGCGCTCTCGCTAACTGCTGTGTGATTGTACTAGCACCTCCACTTCCTGGTTTTAAAACAGCTCTTGCCAATCCTTTAAAATCGATACCAGAATGCTCATAAAAACGTTCATCTTCTGTAGCTGTTAAAGCATGTACCAAGTTGGCTGGTAACTCCCTAAAATGTACCGGTGTTCTATTTTCAGTAGCGTATTTACCAATGGTTTTTCCATCAATAGAAATAACTTCTGTTGCTAGATTTGTTTGCGGATTTTCTAGCTCTTCGAAAGAAGGCAATACCTCAAAAGGGTCCCATGCGGTATATAAAAATAATACTAAGATGAACATAAAGCCTCCTAAAATAATACCCCAGAACCATTTTAAATACTTTTTAAAATTAGTTGTTTCTTTCTTTGCCATAATAAAAACTATTTCTCAACATCGTTGAGATTTCATTAATTTATCTTTCCCATGAAAATGGAAATTTATTTTATTTTTTCGATACTAAAACCAACATCTTGAACTCCGACAAGACTTTCAATAGCATTCAATGCACCATTTTTTCTCATTGCATGACTTATATTAAGCACGTAGTTTCCTGAAAAAGGAAAAACATTTCGTTCTTTATAGAATAGCTTATTTTCTTTTATTGACGAAAAACCATTACCTAAAAACTTCCCAAAAGTATCTGCCATTTCATATTGTAACGTATCTATGACCAAACTATTATTCGGAAATTTCAATGTTGTAATTAAATAGAGGTTGCTAAACTCATACTCATTATTATTTCTAATATTGATAAATAAGTTTTTGGGTAAAAGAGTGTCTTTTACTTCAAAATTAAAAGTAATTTTTTCTCCCGATTTCCAGGCACTATTTTCTACTGATTTGTATTGATTAAACTCTGAAATATCGTTGCAAGAAAGCATAAAAAATAAAACCAATACGAAGAGTAGAAATTTACTTTTGCGAATCATTTCCATCTTTGGGAGTATTGTTATTCCGATTTCTATTGTTCTTATTCCGTGGTTTATTTGCCTTTTTCACTTCTCCTTTTGGCTGATTTTCGTTTGCATTTGCATTTGGTTTCGGCCTTAGTTTAGGATTATTTTGCTGCTGCGGTTGCGACTTGTTTTGCTGTTGCGGCTGTTGTTTTTTTCTTGGATTTGGTTTTTGTTGCGGATTTCTTGCAACTGCACCAACAGGCTTTTTATTGTTTTTATTTTTATTATTTCTTGATCGTTTGTTGTTTTTTGGTGCATCAAAACGAGTTAAACTGTCTTGTCCAACTGCGTCTTCAAAATCTACTTTCTCTGGCAACACAACATCAGCTTCATACTCTTCTAATGATATTGATTTCTCATTATTTTTATTCAATGCTACAATTTCTAGCACCTGCTCTAATGTTAAACGAAACCACTTGAAACGTTCTTCTTTGTAGGTATACCAAAGATGATTCTTAAAGATATCCATCTTTACAAAAACAGCTTCTCCTTTTTCCGTTCTTAAAATCAAATCTTGTTTCGGAAACGTTTTTAAAGCGTCTAAATACGTGTCTAGCTCAAAATTTAAACAACATTTTAACTTCCCACATTGTCCTGCTAACTTCAGCGGGTTTAAAGACAATTGCTGATAACGAGCCGCAGATGTGGTTACTTTTCTAAAATCTGTTAACCACGTAGAACAGCACAATTCTCTACCACAAGAACCAATTCCGCCTAAACGTGC
>ENA-ORXF01002414-ORXF01002414.1-marine-metagenome-genome-assembly--contig:-NODE-2414-length-11185-cov-4.577962_pt1 | contig 11185 bp, 7 predicted proteins | sample MGYA00237864_ERZ511476 | MGnify/ENA primary metagenome ERZ511476 (study PRJEB26306, sample SAMN06343908) | marine metagenome | isolation source: coastal waters | place: Atlantic Ocean: West Antarctic... | reverse complement strand
TCCACGTTCGAGCATGGTGCCATATTTGGAGATGCGGTAGCGGAAATCAATAACGCAAACCTGTTCGCATCCACTCCTGCAACTGACCAACGGCAAGTCAACGAGATGGTCCGATCTCTGTCGGCTGATCTTCCTGCCGGTATCGATCTCGGCAAGGCTAAGGCATGGCTTTTCCAGTCATCCAACGGTTCGACGCCAGTGATTGCGTCGTCGTTCAATATCAGCTCGGTCTCGCGTGATGCCCAAGGGGAGTACACGGTCACATATGCCGCGCCGTTCAAGTCGAAACCAATCGGCGCGTCTGCGGGAGGTAACTACTACACTCTCGGCTATAACGCCGGTTCATCGACCGGCCAATCGGCAAAATTATTTGCGCAGTACCATGATGGGGTTAGGTACGATTCTGCTTTCTACATTGTTTGGTTCGGAGAATTAGAAAATGAATAATCGCATCGTCACCGCTGAGGGTGCGGTCATCCAATCCCTCAACCCATCTGCCACCATCGCCAAGCTGATGGAAGCGGCATCAACCCCAGCCGAGTACGACAAGGACACAGGACAAGAGACAAAGGCGAAGTCTTACCCAGCCGCAAGCACGGTCTACGAAGAAGTAGACATCGATTCTGTCAGTCTCCGCGCTCACAAGTGGTTGAAGTCTCGTTATGACTCAGACGAGTGGGTGGCGCTTCGAGCAAAACGTGATCGATTGCTCGCTGCTTGCGACTGGGTTGTCGTGAAGGCTCAAGAGGCTGGTGAGGATGTACCGGCAGCATGGGTAACGTACCGGACTGCACTGAGAAACCTTCCGGCGGCTACCAGTGACCCGGCCAACCCGACGTGGCCTGACGCGCCGTGATTTGATATGCCTCTTTCTAAAATACAATTCCGTCCCGGCGTCAATCGTGAAAGCACGTCTTTTGCAGACCAGCAGGGCTGGTTCGACTCGGATTTAATCCGCTTTAGAAAAGGCTACCCGGAAAAAATAGGCGGCTGGATAAAGGTTGGTAGCTCTTCGGTTGCGGGAACGGTGAGGTCACTCAAGGTGTGGGTTACCCTGTCCGCCTTGAAGCTGATGGGCGTGGGAACAACTTCAAAGTTCTACATCGAGCAAGGCACGGTCTACAACGACATCACTCCCATTCGGAGCACGGCCACTCTTGGCGCAAACCCCATCACCACGGGTGACGCGGGATCTGGGGTGGTTACCGTAACTGCTGCGGGCCACGGTGCTGGGGCCGGTGACTACGTTACGTTCAGCGGTGCCACGACGGTTGACGGCTTGACGATTGCTCAACTCAATAAGGAACACGAAATAACTGAAATTGTGTCCTCCGGAAGTTACAAGTTAGACACCGGGGGAAGCGCCAGTTCCGGCGGCACTAGTGGGGGTGGTTCCGCAGTAATCGCAAATTACCAAATTAGTGTTGGTTCCTCGACCCTTGTACTTAACGGTCCAGGTTGGGGGGCTGGGTACTTTGGCGGCGAGACCCTCACCTACTCCTTAACAACGCTAGATGGTGCCATAAACAGCAGCGTAACCTCCGTAATACTTACCTCTGCCTCGGACTTTGAGGCAGCGGCTTCTACGACCGGAGCAATCGTCGCCGTCGTGGATGAGTCAATTAACGTGGCGGACTCTTCCGGGTTTCCCGAGAAGGGTACGGTAAAAATAAACAGCGAAAACATTATATATAACACCAACGTCGGGAACGTCCTTGGCGACCTCACACGCGGAGCCGATGGTACGACCATTGCTGCTCACGGCAGCGGCGTTGCGGTAACTTTTGTCGGTTTAATACAGATCGACAATGAGCTTATCCAATATACCGGGAAGTCTAGCCAGACCCTCGATGCGGGCGTTGCTCGCGGCGCAAGGGGAACCACAGCCGCCGCCCACAGCGACGGCGCCCTTGTTAAAGAAGCCAACGGGTTTTACGGCTGGGGAAACGCGGTGGAACCTTTCGGAATTGCCGCGAACGCTAGGCTTTGGTCTCAAGACAACTGGGGCGAGGATCTTGTTATCAACGTCCGAGACAGCACCGTGTACTACTGGGATGCAACCCTGGGGTTGTCCAGTAGGGCGGTCGCTCTGAGCGCGCTTTCCGGGGCATCGGGCGCTCCGACAATTTCCCGGCAAGTTCTTGTGTCTGACACAGATCGCCACGTTATTTGCATGGGCGCTAACACTCTTGGGACCACGGTCCAAGACTTGATGCTGGTCCGTTGGTCTGACCAAGAAAACGCAGTGGATTGGACCCCCACGGCAACGAACACGGCAGGGTCGTTAAGACTTTCCTCTGGCTCAGAAATAATTACGGCAGTCGAAACACGGCAGCAAATTCTTATCTGGACCGACGCCTCTCTTTACAGCATGAGATTCGTCGGGCCTCCGTTTACCTTTTCCATAACTCTTCTGGCTAACAACGTCTCCATCATATCCCCCAACGCGGTGGTGTCGGTCGGAGACCGGGTTTATTGGATGGATACGGAGAACTTCTTTATGTACGGGGGCCAGATGCAGACGATCCCCTGCACGGTCCTCCGGTATGTCTTTGATGACATTAACCTTGAGCAGCGCAGCCAGTTTTTTGCGGGTTCAAACCGGATGTTCAACGAGGTCTTCTGGTTTTACTGCTCGTCGGACAGCGTCTCCATCGACCGGTACGCGAAGTTTAACTACGCGGACAACACCTGGGACATAGGCTCCTTGTCGCGAACTGCGTGGGTCGATCTTGGCCTTCACGAGAACCCACGGGCTGCCGGGGAATATGAAGACGCTAATTTCGTATACACCCACGAGACAGGGACCACAGCAGATGGCGAGGCTATGGCGCCGTTCATTGAGTCCTCGGTGTTTTCTATCGGTGACGGGGAGCAGTTCTCCTTCATCTCCCGGATTATCCCCGACTTAGACCTGACCAGTTCGGACGCCAACACCTCCGTGAACTACATCATAAAGACGCGCGATTATCCGGGTGAGGATCTGTCTACAAACTCCACGAGCGCCGTCACAAGCACCACGCAACAGTCTTTTGTCCGGTCCCGCGCCCGCTCTGCTGCACTTAGGATCGAAAGCAGCGCCTCGGATATTGCTTGGACCTTGGGCGACGTTCGGTTGGACGTCAGGCCGGATGGGAGGCGCTAGTGGGCAAGATACTAGACACGGCGCTCCCCCTGGTCCCCGAGGAGTACAGTTTTGATATGATGGTGCGCCTCGTCAGCACTCTTGAGGCTGCGCTCACCAAGACGGATTTGCCCGCAATAATTAGCGGGGAAGATGAGACCAACGGCATAAACTGGTTCATGGACTGATGGCTTCCGCGTACAAAAACATAGCAAAACTAGTGGGTGCCACGGGAGACGTGACGGTCTACACGTGCCCCGACGCCACCGAGGCCATCATCAAGAACGTCCAACTGTTCAATAGCCACAGCGGGTCAATCGTAGTATTGTCCAAGATAACCGATAGCTCCGCTTCGGTTACGGTAACTTTGCAGAAAGTCACGCTAGGCACTCTAGCAGCGACCTCAGAGTCCGCAGACAGGTCCTTAGCCGGTCCCTTCGTTTTAGAGGCCGGTGACACGTTCGTACTGAACTGCGCCACCGCCTCGAAAATATACGCCTTCGCCAGTGTTTTGGAGCTTTCCTAATGGCTAGTCAATATTACACCCCCCTATCAAACGGCCTCCAATCCTTCGCAGACGCCTCTCCCGACTACGAGGTTTCGGCCGCTGGGATCGGATCTTTCCGAGAGCAGGCCTCCCGCCTTGCAGAGTTTGGCCGCCACGGCGACGTTTACGTGGTTCACGCCGCCGAGGGTGAGACGGTCGTGCCGACAGAGGTGCTGGACGCCAATCCGAAAGTCCGGGAGTTGCTTTTTGACCAGATGCGGGGAATGGGCCTTGAGCCTCAAGAGTATGTCGTGGGCAGCGAACTCAACAGCCTCAACCCCGTAACCGGGATGCCGGAGTTCTTCTTCAAGAAGATTTTCCGGGGAATCAAAAAAGGCCTCAAGAAGGTCGTAAAAGTTGCCAAGAAGATCGCCCCCATAGTTATTCCGTTGGCTGCTTCGGCGTTTGGCATTCCCTTCCTGGGCACTGCGTTTGGTGCGGGGACCGCGGGTGCCGCAGCTTTAGGCGCGGGTATTGGCAGCCTCTCCGGAGGCCGTAGTCTTAACGATTCTCTCAAGGCGGCCGCGCTTGCGGGCGGAGCTTCGGTTGCGTTTTCAGCGGCTCGTGGAGCCCTCAGTCCCACGGGAACGTTGTTGGGTGGCGCAAAGGGTTCTATTACCGGGGTGACGCCGGTTTTCGACCCGCAGACCGGGAGACAGTTGGGTTCCAGGGTGGCTGGGTCGTTCGGCGCTGACAGCGACAACTTCTTAACCCGGAACATGCCTGGCAATCAAAACGTCGATTTCAGAACTGCGTCGGCACGAGCCGCCTCCAACCCGTTTGATTCTTTCATGGGGAGACAAACGCTTGATGCCGGTTTTGTCCCGTCGGCACCAACCCTCCCCCCCGCAAATCTAACTGGCGTTCAAGGAACTCAGGTTGCTTCTCTGGGTTCCGTTCCTGAAACCGTCCTTCCGGTCGGCTCGGCGCCGGGCGACGCTAACTATCTGTCTAGACAACAGGCCCTGCGTAACGCTTCGGTTTCGGGGCCGCCCCGAGTGTTGAGCTCCCGTACGGGTCAATTACAAACCAATATCCGGCCTCAAGACCAGTTACCGCCGATGGGGCAAGAGCGGCTTAATATGATTGACATCAACAGACCTGTGCCGTCTGGAGGCGAACGGCAATTCCTCACAGACCTTTCTGGTACTCGACTTCCGAACCAACCGACTATTGACGCACCGCAAAACATCTTTGACCGCGCTAAAGATTTTGGGTCGGGCATTTTCGAGAAGTTTGGTATTGGAAGCGGTGACGCCAACGCCCGAGCCCTCGAGGCCAGTAAAATTTACAAGGCCGAAATTGCAGGTTTGCCTGCGAATCTTCAAGAGTACTCCGGTGGAGAGGCAGGTCTTAGACGGTATTACGCAATTTTGGCCGACCAGAATAAAGGTATTTCGCCAACCGCCCTCCTCGCAGCGGCCACCATCGGAGCGCCGCTCATTGCCTCCCTATTTAGCGGCGACGACGAGGAAGAGCGCGCCTCAGACATTTCTGGGTTCCGCAAGCCCAACGCACTTCTTGCCAAAGACCCGAATAAATTTATCGTCCAGAACTTGGCCCCCCAGCAGGTTACTGCACGCAATCCCCAAGACCTCATCGTCGAGAGCCCCTACACCTTGAACCAAGGCGGACTGGCCCAGTTTCCTAGAAAGGAAATGCTCGTGGAGGGTCCTGGAACCGAGAAATCAGACGACATTCCCGCAATGCTTTCGGACGGAGAGTTTGTCTTGAACGCCCGCTCCGTGCGTGGCGCTGACCCGACCGGCCAGGGCAATCGCTACCTGGGGGCTAAGAACCTCTACAGCATGATGCGCGACTTCGAGATGAGGGCTTAGGCATGGTCGATTATTCCGAAAGCATTGTCCGCGAGGCGCCAGAGATTGAGGCCTACAAGTTAGGTCTTTTGAAATCCGGCAAAACACTAGCCGATACGGCCTTGCAGCTACCGGAGCAGCGGATTGCTGGTTTTAGTGGCGCCGAGAGGGAAGCCTTCGCCCGATCAAACCAAGCTGGCGGCATCGGCGGATATCAGGCTCTCGCCAGCACTGGACGGGGCACCCTGGGTTCCGGCCTTGGGACCATGGGCCAAGCCCTTGGTGCGTTGGACACGGCCCCCGGCTACATCGGCCAGAGCAGTGGCGCGGTGGGGCAAGCGGGGCGGACAATCCAAGGTTCCTACGATCCGTACGTTGGCGCGCCTGTGTACTCGGCACAACAATTCAGCAGCGCCCCCGGCTATTCGGCACAGCAGTTCAGCGGCGCTCCCGGTTATTCGGCGCAGCAGTTTGGCGGCGCCCCCGCCTACTCGGCGCAGGGGTTTGACCCTAGCTCGGCGGCATCCTTCTTTAATCCCTACGAAGACGTCGCGGTCCAACAGGCTTTGGGCGACATTCGGAGGCAAGGCGACATTGCAGCCAACCAGCAGGCCGCGAACGCGGTCCAGGCGGGCGCATTTGGTGGCTCCCGTGAGGGTATCCAACGGGCGGAACTTGACCGCACCGTGTTGGAGCAGCAAGCCAGGACTGCGGCGGGCATGAGGCAAGCCGGGTATGACAACGCACTACAGCAGGCCCAGGCGTCGTTTGAAAACCAGCAGCGTCGGTCCCAGGCAGAGTCGCAGTTTGGTACTCAAGTGGGGCAGCAGTCCTTCGAGGACGCGCAGCGCCGGTCCCAGGCGCAATCGCAGTTCGGCTCCCAGACCGCGCAGCAAGCTTTCGAGGACGCGCAGCGCCGGTCGCAAGCACAATCGCAGTTCGGCACCCAAACCGGGCAGCAAGCTTTCGAGGACGCGCAACGTCGGGCACAAGCCCAGTCGCAGTTCGGTACTCAGACGCAGCTTGCTGCGGCGCAACAACAGCAGGGCCTCGCCTCTCTCTACGGCAACCTTGCCTCCGCGCAGGGGGACATCGCCAGCCAGTACGGCAACATTGGGCAGGCTCAGGGCAATCTGGGCGCGCAGCAACTTTCTGCGGCGCAACAAGCTCAGTCGCAAGGCCTCTCCGGATTGCAGGCCCTGATGACGACGGGCAACATGCAACGTCAGCAACAGCAGGCGGCGCTCGACGCGGCCCAGGGCAACGCGCAACGTCAGATGTACGAGCCCTACACGCGCCTCGCTTTTCTCAACGACCTCTACAAGGGCGCGCCGTCGAGCACGTCTTCCATCGGAAATCAGGTGGCTCCGGCGCCGCTGACGCCGTCTGTGTTCCAGCAGATTGGCGGCATCGGAACCGGCCTCCTCGGCGCCGCCCAGGCGTCAAAGACACTGTTCTAGTGAAGTGATGTACGGCATCCAATCATTGCAGCGGGGCGGTGTTGCTATTCCCCGGCCAAGACCGGAGGAACTGGCCCCGGAGTCCCTTGCCCCCTACAAGATGACCCCTAGGGAGCAGAAATCTTCTTCCGATCAAGGTGCTGACACTCAAGTCCTTATCGACTCTTTCCTTGCGGAACAGCAAAGAGGAGTAGACGAGACGGAGCTTGATATGGTTGTCGAGCAAGAGGCTGGTGAGGGCAAAGACCCAGTAGCGCGGCTTGGGTACATGGTGGGTAATATATACGGTGTTCCGGTTGGTACTGTAGTTACTAATCGCGTGGGGTCGACGGAAAGAACACCGGGGGATCTTAGGGCTTTTGTTGAACAAAACACAATTGAGGTGGGTGGACGTGAGATAAACCGGTTTGATAAGCAATTCATTCCTCGGTCAAAAAAATTATCCGCCTTTGCAGATCTCGGAAGCAGTGTATTAGATCCTTCCGTGCGAGGGCTGCAAAGAACCGTTGACGGCATGAGTTTTGGTGGACGTCGGACAATCCGGCATGAACTTTCTCACCTGGCGTTCGCTAATCCTGAACTTGAGGCGGCACTCGATGATCTTCCACTCCCCCTTGAGGGGGTCTTTGAACGCGACGAAATCGATCCTGAAGAGACCTACATTCGAGTAAAAGACTACGTCCTCTCAAAAGACGCGGGGCAGGAAGACGAAGAAGCCGCCGAATGGCTGCGTGGCAGAGGAATAGCAGACCCCTACAAATACTATGAAGAGAACGCCGAAACCTTTGATAAAATCGAAGATATGGCGAAATCATCCATCAGAGTGCGAACTTTACAAGATATATTTGATAGACATTCTGCAACCATACAGGCTGAACAGCGCCAAAAAGAAGGGCCTTCCCCCATGACCAACGTATACAACAGACGCATGTTCCGTATGGCCGCTGGAGGCATGGTGCCCCCGGCAATGGAGCCGGAGTTTGATGAGGCGGACGCCGTGGAGTTCACCACTCCCGAGCAAGAGGCCCAGATTTACCAAGCTGCACAGGACTTGCCCCCCGAGGTTATCCAGCAGGCCGACGAGAGCCTGAACGCAATGGCGGGGGATCTTGCCATGGAAGAAATTGCAGCCTCCGCGCAGGAAGAAGCGCAACGCAGCATTCAAAACGTAAATGCTGCGGGCGATTTCCGTGAAATTATGAACGCCGTGTGGGATCAAGACGCCGACATCGGAGCATACCGGGACCGTTTGGCTTCGGTCGTAGGCCCCGACGACGCTGCTATGACGCCTGATTCGGTTCTAGCTCTGATCCAACCCACGCTGCAACTGGCGGAGATTGACCAGGGCGTCGGCTCTCTGATGCAGCAAGAGTTGGCGGAGATTGGAGACATGGGCGGCATTGCGAGCCTCGCCGCGAAGGGTGCGGTTGCAGACAGCATGGCCGCTGAGACGGGCGGCCTAGTGAACGCCGTTGGCAACTTGGCGCAGGGTCAAATGCCAATGGACCAGGGCCCGATGCCCATGGACCAAGGCCCAGAAGGTATGCCCGTAGATCCAATGATGCTACAAGCCATGATGCAAGGTGCAGGGCCCATGGGCCAAGGCATGGCCTAACAGGAGGTTTCCATGGCTGATCCAACCTCAAGTTATTTTGATAGAACAGAGCGCATAGAAGAGCTTCTGGAAAAGCAGGGTGCGTTCAAGCCAACGCCTTTAACCACCCAAGACATTTTAAAACAACGCGCAATAGTTTCGGGCCTTCCAGGCTTGGGGCCCGTGGACTACGACAGTCAGGCCAAGAAGGCCAAGGAAGACGCCCAGCGCCTGTTTTTTCTTCGCATGGCGGAACGCGGTTTCGCGGCGGCCGGTGCAACGCCCCAGCCCGGCGAGCGCGGCAATCGCGGCGCGTTGTCTGTCTTGTCGAGAGAGCTTTTCTCGCCTCTTGCGGGCGATGCGGGCGTCCTTGCGGGACAACTTTCAAAACAAGAGCAAGCCTTTCAAGCGGCGAAGCGCGGCGACGATGCTCGGTTGTCTCAGGCTGCGTTGACCATGGGGCAACAGAACATCAGCAGAGACGACGCCGCAAGGACCCAACGGAGAAGCGCGGCGCGGGATTTAGCTAAAGATAAAGTTAGCGAAGCCAAGAACATGGAAAGGCTCGTTAACGGCAAGTGGACACCCTTCTCCGGGTTCTTAGCAATAAACGAAATTGACGGCATCCGGTATCTTTCATTCGGCGCGGACGGCAAACAAGAAGCGGTGCCTAGTTCTGAACTGAGGCCAAAAGGCCAGACGGCCAAGTATGACGCCGCGGTCAGCTTTGTTGCTAGACAAGGAGAAAACGGCAAGTGGAGCCTTGTTCCACAGGCAGGCGGGAGGGGGCTCGTTCAGCTTCGTCAGCAAACAGAAAGTACTGGATCGCCGTGGGACATTCAGGCTGGCGCTCCTCGGAAGCTCCAACCCGGTGAGATCGTTGTAAAACCTGCCGACTTTGGCAAGTATCCGGGCCTGGAGCAGGGGGCCGCTAGCGATGCTGCTTCAGGTCTTGAATCTCCCCTATACAACTTCGTCAATAGCGACGGTTCCACCTATACAGAAACCAACGAAGACGGAGAAGTAGTTACGCCCGTCTTCCAAGTAATGTCAAAGGGCCCAAATCAAGCCGGTTTTATACGGCTTGGCTCGCAAGAATTAATTTCTCCGGAACAGTTCAAAAGATTGAACGTAGGCGTTAGGAAGGTAGACACAACAACGCCCACTGCTGTGACGCCTACCGGAACAGAAGACCCAAAATTTCGGGATAATCTTATTGGGTTCCTTTCTACTCTTGGATCAATACAAAACACATTTGGATTGGGCCAAGCGGGAATTAGATTTGTTCCGGGAAACTACATTGCTGAAAAGGGTTTAGATCCCACAGACCCAAAATTTCCGTTTGTGAGAGCGGATGGCCTAGCTCTCAGCGAAAAAGACAAGAAGAGGATAAAATTCACCGTTGAGAACGGCTATCTCAATATTTCTGAAAGCTTAAAAGCCGGAACTGATCGAGCTGATCTAAATGAAGCGTTCGCACAGCGCATTCTTACACCAGGCGCCAAGGAACTAGGGTTACCAGCCGCTCCTGACTCGGCAGACCGAGATCCGGCAACCATCCGCAGTCCGACCGCCATCATTGCGTCTTATAAAGACACGCCTCAGTCTTTTGTTGCGAACCCTATAGCAGCAGAAACTCTCGACCGGCAGCCCCTGCCGGTAGGAAGAGCCCTGAACAGCGGGGTCGGCAGAATAAGGCTCGCATCTGGCTTGGGAGTTCCGTTTGGTGTCAGCACAACGTCTCCTGCGCCCTTTAAGGAAGGCGATAACGTAACGACAAGAAGGAATGAGATAGACAGCCTTGACGGAGCGGGCATACAACAGCGTATTAACGCAGAAAACTTGGCTAAGGGCACGTCGTTAGCGTCGACTCTTAACCCTGTACGTACCCCTCGGGTGACCGAGCAAAATGTTGTCGTCAGCGAAGCACTTGACGCAAGACAGCAATCACAGCAAGAGGCTCGCGAAACCCCGGGAGCCCAGGATGCCGGGCGCCTTTTGAGTGAGAGCATACGAGCCGTTGAACTTTTGGACAGAGTAGATGCCCTCTCTAAAACCTCCGGGTCACTGGGCTTTCTTAAAGGCCCCGTGACGGAATTTGGAATAAAAAGATTTAACACGGATTTTTCTTTGGCGTTGCCCGGGAACAAGAGCCCAGAAGAAAGAGAGGCCTCAAGGGAACTTATTGCCGCTCTTCCCGTTCTTCGAGAAATCATTGCCCGGGGACTTGTGAAAACAGCGGAGGGCGCGGGCGCGAGAGTTTCAAATGCTGACTTGAGAGGAATGCAGACAACTCTGACAAGTATGAACGAGAGCGGGGACTACTCGGCGCGGAAGTTGCAGGCGTTGCGTCAATTCCTCATAGGAAGCATTACCCACACTCTTGACCGCTCCCATTTGGTACAGGTGAGCGACCGCACTCTTGAACAGGCCGCCCGCCTCGGCGTCGATCTTAAAGCAATAACACCGAAAGACGGGTTTTACAGTCCTTGGTTTAATAACGGCAATTATGCCGTCACGAGGCAGCCAATTCCGTCATATTCTCAAGAGAACCAAGACGCCGTTAGAAGACAGGGGCTCTTTTCTAGGATTCTTACCCCTAGTGGAGAGGGTTACAATTTCATCGAAGATCGGAAGAGCACA
>ENA-ORXF01002412-ORXF01002412.1-marine-metagenome-genome-assembly--contig:-NODE-2412-length-11192-cov-43.716059_pt1 | contig 11192 bp, 12 predicted proteins | sample MGYA00237864_ERZ511476 | MGnify/ENA primary metagenome ERZ511476 (study PRJEB26306, sample SAMN06343908) | marine metagenome | isolation source: coastal waters | place: Atlantic Ocean: West Antarctic... | reverse complement strand
TTAAGAAACAGAGTGTTATATGTGTATGTGCCCCACGGAAAGTGGATCAAGCATAGAATTCGTGGCGTCCCAGAGAGACGGCGTGTCTAGGCCTGTATAGCTTGTATTTACTGAGTTTTATGTCGTTACTATGTATGCCATGTACCAACCTGTGTACCAATAACGCAATCTGTCTAGTTAAGTAACAGCCCTTTGGATTAATTCAATATCCATCATCGCTATTCACCAACTTCACCAGTTGCGATGAACTGGTTAAAACCATCGGCACCAAATACACAGTTAATACCATCCTCATTCGCCATTTTTATTTTGGCTGGACCAGCATTGTAGCCACAAACTAAGAGGCCTAGTTTTTTAGTTACCGTGGTTCTTAAGAACATATTATTCGCTTTAGCCAAATCAATTAACTCGTCCTTTTCTGACTTTTTGAAACCTGTAAAGCAGACTTCAAATTTATTACCTTCATTTTTCCACCGCCTATCTGTCTTGTATTTGGAAATAATGGGGTAGTTTTCTTGAAGCGCCTCCGCCATTGCTATCGCGGTTTCAAAAGATTCATTCTGTGAAAGTACATTAGAGGTTTTCAGTGTTTTATATTTATCTTGCCGCAAGTCCCACGCGATGATGGTCTCTTCACTCTCACTTAGAATGTCTAACTCATACGCCTTTGCTTCATTAAATCGATTGAGATATACAATAAATATACTATTGCTCATAAAATTACCCATACCGTTCCTTGGTTGATTACCTTTTTAGTATAGGTGATATTTTCAGAAACTTCAGTGAGGTGCCTTTTATGGCGTCCGATTACTTATTGAAGTGAGTGGTAGGGGGTCTTTTTATGGTGTCGGAATTAACAGCGGATCGATCATGGGTTCTGTGATCTGAACCTTTGCGGTTCGCCGTTATTGAGGTTCGAATTTAAGGCTCGTATGTCGAGCATGGAATTTAAAAGCATCCATGTGTATGATGATATTTAAAAGTTTTAAACACAACAAGGAAGCGTTATGGTCAATAATCTGGAAGATATAATTAAACTCTCACATCCAGCGCGCCTAATACCGGTAGTAGCCGATTCGAAAAAAGAGGAACGAGCCACTTCGATACTCCTTGCTGCTTTTTCAGTTGTGCCATCCTTCGCCCATAATATATTAGTGGACACAGGAGCTAGGATCGGGAAAAGAGCAGATATTAAGTGCTTCACTGAGGTCGCTTTTCCTATTAAGGACTCTGACTCTAGTGCTAGGCCAGATGGTTTAATTGTTATCACTCAAGGTAACAAAGTTTGGTCGGCATTAGTTGAGTCTAAGATTGGTAATTCAGACTTGACCTGTGAGCAGGTTGAAACGTACCTAGATATTGCAAAAGCTAACGGTATTGATGCTGTGATCACAATCTCTAATCAATATGCGTCAGACCCTCAACACCATCCTGTAAAGGTATCTAAAGTTAAAGTTCGCTCTGTTGGGTTATTTCATTTTTCATGGACATCAATATTGTCTCGCGCATATGTAATAAGTGAATCAAAAGCTATTGAGGATCCCGAGCAAGCGTTTATCATGAAAGAAATCGTGCGCTATTATAGCCATGATTCATCGGGAGTGAGTGCGTTTACAAAACTCCATGGGGATTGGAAGAATGCTTGCGAAACAATTCATAACCAAGGTTCGCTTACCAAAACGAGCGATATTGTTCAAAATTCTGTATCAAGCTGGATCCAATTAGGAAAGTACCTATCACTCAAGCTAAGTATGTTAACTCAAAGTACAGTTAATATTGTGCTGAGTAAGCGTTGGAAGAATAGTTACGCGGATTACTTTCAGGACACCTGTGACGAGCTTATAAAAACCCAAAGCTTAACCGTTCAACTAAACATTCCTAATACCGCAAGCCCTATTTCTATCCATGCCGATTTCACAAGAAAAACTATAACCTTTTGTATGACGGTGAAACCGCCACAGGATAAAACTCGGCCTACAGCTGCGCTTAATTGGCTGACGCGACAATTCAAAGGTAAAGATCAGGAAAACTTACTTGTCAGAGCAAACTGGGGGCGTAAAGTGATTATGACTTCCCCTCTTGATGTATGTACAACTTGCCCCGAAATGATCATACCAAGTGGCACAAAGTCACTTCCAATAAGCCTTGATGTTGCGATGATTTTAGAATTGAACGCACGCTTTAAAGGAACAAAAACACTAGTAGATGAAATTGAGCGGCACTTACCTGATTATTACGAAAAAGTTGGCAGGCACCTTACAAAGTGGGCGCCTAAGCCCCCCCAAATAACACCTATGAAAGAAGAAACAACTGAATAAGAAATGAGGGGGTATAAAATGAGCTCTGTCAAAACAAAAGTAATTATATTGCTCGCAGCTGTTATAGCCAGCAACGCTTTTGCTCTTGAAGTCACAAACTACAGCAGTTCAAGTGGGGGGGCTTTTCACAATGTAACAGTAGCATTTGACGATTTAGGCAAGAGTGCTACGGTTCGTTGCGTCATTAGAAAGAAAGCTATCATTAAAAATAAAGGCAAACCTGTTGGAATGGTAGAAGACGTTATTAAGGGGGTTGGAACAATGGTGGTATTCATTGACGGGGGAATAGCTGAAGATACAGAAGTAGAGTGTCTGGAACTTAAGTAAAATGTTTTTTCATGCGTATAAAAAACTATTAGTAACCTTAGCCTTTTCAATATTCTTCTCAAGCTCTTTTTATGGTGTCAGTTTATTTACTAAGGTGATGTTACATAAACTCTCTGTAATAGTTATTTTTGTCTGTTTACTCCGCAAAAGTCTAATGTGTAGGTGTTCTTTTTGTCGATTTTACTCCGAAAAAAGCCAGATAAACTGAGATCGTATGACAGAGAAAACGAACAAATTCATTTCTAAAGCTGTTGATAAGCATGGCTCATTATTTGATTACTCTCTTTCAAATTACGTGAGTGCTAAAACAAAAGTCGATATAATTTGTAACCGTCACGGAACTTTTTCTCAAGTGCCAAGTAATCACTTAAACGGTGCTGGGTGTCCAAAATGTGGGATTGAGAAAAATGGTTCGAAGAGAAGGTTAGACCAAAGCGCTGTTCAGGAAAAGTTGAATAGCAGAGGAATAAAACTGCTTGATACCTACACTACCTCAACTGCTAAATTAACCTTTGAGTGCTCACATCACCACGTATGGGCGGCTAGAGCTTCACATGTTCTACACGGAAGTGGTTGTCCAGTGTGCGCAAAGGTGAAAAGAAGAACCACCAAAGAATTCATTTCTAAAGCTGTTGATAAGCATGGCTCATTATTTGATTATTCTCTTTCGCATTACGTGAATGCGAGAACAAAACTCGACATTATTTGTAATCACCACGGTACGTTCTCTAAAACGGCAGATGCTCATTTAAGGGGCGCTGGATGTCCAAAATGTGAACTTAAGACAAGAGGTGTAAACCAGCGCTTAGACCACAGGTTTGTTCAGGAAAGGCTAAATAACAGAGGAGTAAAGCTCCTTGATCCTTACACTGACTCGCATACTAAACTGACTTTTGAATGTTCACATGGGCACGTATGGACAGCTACACCTGGTAATGTTTTAAACGGAGGCGGTTGCCCAACCTGCGCCGATACAAACAGAGCACAAAGTCAAAAATTATCAACTGACGATATAAACTCACTGATCATTAGTCGTGGGTTAAAGTTGGCTGGGACTTATATAAACCAAGACTCACCAACTCTTTTTGAATGTCTAAATGGACACAATTGGACCACTTCATACAGAAGTATTCGTCGAGGAAGTGGATGTCCAGATTGTTCAGGAAGAATAACTTATACAAACAAAACGGTAAAAGACTTACTCAAACAGAAAGGTATTACGCTTTTAACAAAAATATCTAAGGGATTAGACAGGGCTGATTTTCAATGTGTCAGTGGGCATCAATGGAGCGCTAGATTGAGTGTTGTGGTGAAAAGGACTGGCTGCCCAACTTGTTTCAGAGCGAGAGCTGGTCAGTCGCAACGGTTAACTAATGATGAGGTAACTACGACACTTGAGAGTAGGGGTTATAGCATGTTTGGTGCCTATGTAAACATTGGAGAAGTTAACGAATTTCAATGTGATGTTGGGCATCGATGGCTCTCAAACCTTAATCGCATTAGGTCAGGTGATGGCTGTCCAACTTGCTATGGTAATCAACCACTAACAGTCGAAGAAGTTAATGAGCGGATTCATGAAAGAAGCATACGCCTGTCATCGAACTATTCGAATACTAGCTCTAACGCAATTTTTGAATGTGAAAATGGACACTCTTGGTCCACAACTCCCGCGAACGTAATGAAAGGGTCTGGTTGCCCAGGTTGTGCGGAATATGGTTTCAATAAAAGCAAGCCAGCAGAGTTTTATTACTCAAGAATCGATTCAACAGATGACACGCCAACATTGTGGATGGTGGGTATTACGAACAGAACTTTTGAGGAGCGTTATACGGCCATTGACCATAGTAAAATGACCCTTCTGTACAGATTGCGATATGACGAAGGTAAGGAAACTTACGCCTTCGAACAAGATATAATACGCTCAAATAAAGAGTATCTTTTCAATGGGTATAGTCCGTTGACGAGCAAGGGAGGGGTAATATCAAAAGAAATCTTCACAATTGACGTGTTGGGGGTTGAGGGTGGGTAGGTCTTGAGTATTTACTAATGAAAGCATTAACTTTGAGTATTCTCTTTATGGTGTCAGGTTATTTACTAAGGTGATGTTATATAAACTCTCTGTAATAGCTCTTTTTGTCTGGTTTATTCCGCAAAATTACAATGTGTGGATGTCCTTTTTATCTGCTTTACTCCGAAAAAGTTAGATGAATTGATGTCGTATTAATCAAAACTGTATAACTGCTCCCCACTTTAGCTGCTCCCCACTTTAGAATTTCAAAACCCGAAATGGGGAGGGCTACAGCCCAGTATTGGTAGGGATTTCAGCCTATAAGTGACCCTTACTCCCCACTTTATCTGTCTATACACGTGAAGTGGGGAGTTTGGGGGTTGCGCCCCACTTCAGAATATACACCCCACTTAGCTCCCCACTTTAATTAGCCATTAAAATAGTGTCACCATCTACTTTAAGTTGACCTTCATCCACCAGCTTGGCAAGCCATCTGCCAAAGTGCTGAGTAGGCAAACCTTGAGTCTTTAGGTCATCAATAATCACTTGTCTTGTGGTTGGGTGTCCTGATTGTGTACGGCTTCGCATTGCCTGCCAAAGAGCTATGTGGTTTCCGCTCATACGGCTTGCTTTGGGTAATGATTCTCCATCCTCACTAGGCTGTCTGCCTACAGGGATGACACATAGAGAGTTAACATCATCACCATCAGAGTCATAGCGGATATGGACACTGGTGAGGTCATAGGCTTTAGTTTCTGGTTGATCAGAGTCCTTCATCTTAGAGCATGTCAGTACAAGAGCCTGCTGATCTTCACCATCACGTTTAACGCGATACTCTACATCAAGGGCAGCAGGCAGTGAGCTCGACCCACGGCCTCCACTCTCTTCATTCTTGCCTGAGTGGTGTACTACCAATACCGTGGCCCCTGTAAGCTGCTTAATGGTGTCACAGCCCTTAATAAACGCCCCCATATCCTTAGATGAGTTTTCATCATTACCACCATAGCAGCGAGCAAGCGTATCAAGGATAACCAGCTTTACCGCATGGCCTGTCTTGGCTTTAATCTCTTGGCAATATTCAAGCACATCCTTTACGTTATCGCTGTCCGCGGGGAATACAGGTACAGGTAAGCGAGCTAAGTTATCAAGGGTTGTGGCTTGGTGATGTAATTCCCAAGCCCTCACTCGCTGTGTAACACCAAAGCCACCCTCACCAGCAACATAGAGTACAGCTCCTTGTTTGACCTTATGTCCGTCCCAATCTTTACCAGTGGCAATATGACAAGCCCAATCTAATGCTAGGAAACTCTTAAAACTCCCACTAGGCCCATAAATACTGGCAAATGAGCACTCAGGTATTAACCCTTTAATTACAAAAGACTGCTCTTGGTCATAACCTTCAGAGCCATACTGTAGTTCAACCTTTGGAACAATTTTAGGTAACGCATCCACTTCGGCTAGGGTGTTGAACGCCGTCACTGAGCTATTCATATAACACCCCTTCAATCTTGTTAATTCGCTCTTTTCCTAGCGAGCGCCTTCCCCGCTCAATGGCTGTAAGTGGTCTTTCATTTCTTTCTACGGAGTTAATGATAGCCACTTGGTATCTTTCACTCTTCAGGGCTTCTTCATACCGCTTTTTTTTACCCTCGGTTAGTTCTCCACCAGCTAACTTATTATAAAAAAGATCAGATACCGATAGTCCCAAGGCTGCGATAACATCTGAGGTTTCACACCCAGCAAAGCAATGAACTAAGATCCTGTCATCGGTCTCGTTAATGGCCAGACTAGGGGATTTGTCCTGATGAGCAGGGCAACAAGCCATCCATTTTCCCTTACCACCTGTGACATGTTCTAGTCGGCCTAATACATCTTCTGCTTTCATTGGTTCACCCCGCCAGATTCGTTGCTGGTGGGCAGCCTTGACTTAATACATATCATTATCAGACTATCCCGAAAAGTGCTGAAAACGCGTTTCTGGGGCTCCTGTGAGTTGTTACAACCTTTAATAGTTATGGTGTTGTGCTCACTCATTCTCGTTTTAATATGTCCCATTAAACACCTCTGTTTTTACAGCCGCCAAGATGTTTTTATACGAGGTATTAAGCTGCTCAAGTTGTTGGAGTGTAAGTAATAGCAGGCCAGCTACATGATCAGCATTCATATACCTAATTTGATCATCACCACTAAGGGCCATAATGACGGCCTGAGCCTGACACATGGTTTGATTAAAGTTATCTTGAGTATCTAAATAATCAATATTATTCATAAGTTACCCCTGTTAGAAAACGAATGTAGTCTTCTGTGGTTTCTTTAAAGTCTAGCAATAAGCCTTCAACCGATGAGTTGTGGTTCTTTTGATGTGATCGTAATTCACTCAAGTGATCCGCCATTAATATAAGAACTCGACCAATACCCTCCCTATCAAGCTCTAAGTACTGCCTGTCGCTAGTTAAGGTTAATAGAAGGTCTTGTGTGTGAGTTAGGCAAGAATCAAACTCTTCAGCATGCCTATGAAGTTTATCTTTATTGGTCAAAAGGCTCATGCGATAATCCCCCAATCCATAGGTTGAGCATTGCGCTTAGACCTTAAAGTATCGACTAGCCTCATAGCCTTAGTGCGGTTATCACCTACTAAGTAGTAATGGGCTACATTGGCCTTGGTTTTTCTTCTTGGGGCTTTCTTTTTTACCCTATCAATGAATATGCTGTGATTCTTTTGAATGGCTGGAACCGTAGAATGGAGACAGGAATCACCATAGGCCCGAGTAGCATCAAAAGTGTTTGTTTCGTGTCTCTCTAACAACAAGATTAAACACACTTCAACTTTGGTTGGGTCTTTGACTGGTGTAGAATGTTCGCGGTCTAGGTGATTGGTTCTGCTTCGGTTTGAGGTGGCATTTTTCATTTATGAGGCCTCTCTTTCTGCTATCCATGCTTCAAGGTCTGACGTTCTCCACCTCACCATATTGGGTCCCAATTTTACATTTTGTGGGAAGCTTCCTTCTTTCATCCAGCGATATAAAGTGGGGCGTGAAACTTGGAATAGCTTCTCGACTTGTTGGCGGGTTTGGAACGGGCTATCAAATACAATCATCATTTATTCCTCTGCGTTTCAGCGCGTCTTATGACGGCTTGAGGGGACTTTAAGTGATTGATTTGACGGTAAATAGAACACTGCGCGCAGTAGCACTACAGTGCGCGCATCAGCCTACTATTAAATATCCGTTTTTGGGCGTTGCTGAATCCACCTTCCAATGCGTTCTCGTTGCTGGGCCACATCATTACTAAAATAACAGCCCACTGACTGCGCATACTCCATCACTTGAGGGTGAATTATTCTGGCCGCATCGCGCATGCTTTTCCATTCTTTGCCTTCATTTTTTCTCTCATAAAGTAATATTGCGTGATCTCTAGTTTTAATGTTTGGTGCGTGCCTTATTAGAGCAGACCTCCTTGGTCCTACTCCTTTAGCCATTACTGTGGAAACTTGTTTGGCATGAAGTAAGGTGTTAAAAGTTGCGTCACACAAATCGAGAAGGGGTGAGATGTCGTCTTCAATAGACCCCTTCATTGCTAACAAATAGCGTTTTTCAATTAACTCCACAGACTCTCTGATCTGCTGGTAGGAAGGCTTATTTTCATTTGTAGATGAGCACTCAAGAATCCCTAGTAAATCCTTAGAGCTAAAGGGGGTTAATGATTGAATGGCATGCGATACAGCCTTAAGTGCGGTTAGGTGTCCTGTTTTGATGTCTGAGACGTCGATATAAAGGTGTTCTAATACCATGGTTTCAACTGCCCACGTTAAACACTCAACTGAATTGCTGTAGTGATCGCTGTAGTCTTCGCGGGCTCCAATTCGACTCACTACGTCTTTCGACCATTCTTGGTAAGTGCTATTCCCTAATGATTCATAACCATAAACTAATAATTCAAGTTTCACTGAATAGAGTGGGTCTTTGTCTGAATTATCCACAGGCACTTGGTCTTTAAACTTAGCCCAGTTTATTAATATTTCCCTTATACGTGTTTCCATCTCGCACCTCTGCGACCTACAAATAAAAATACTATGCCAGAGCGGGTAGGTATGCCGTCTTTTCGGTAATTAACCTAGACATAGTAAAACTGGTTAATTGACGGCCCGTAAGCCTTTGTTACCTTCAGTTTCTTCCATCGTACCGTTGACAGCTTGTTCTATTCGGTTTGACCACCATTCCATCATTACGCGCCTTTGCTTAAAGTAATCAGTACGGTTATATGTGCGCCTTTGCTCGTTAGGGTCTAAGTGGTACAAAGCTGCTTCAATAACATCAGGGTTAAACTGCTCTTCATTCAGGGTGCTGCTAGCCATTGTTCGCATGCCGTGGGCCGTTTGCTTGCCCTTTAATCCCGCCCTCTTTAAGGCGTTGTTTGCTGAGTCTGGCCCTGCCTTTTCTTGACGGTTGCGTTGATTAGGAAACACATACTCTAAGTGGCCACTAAATGGCTTCATTTGATTAAGTATAGTCAAGGTTTGAAAAGTGAGCGGAATAATGTGATCTTTACGCTCTTCCCATTGCTTGTTAGTGCCCACTTTCTTCATTCGGCCTTTTGGTACTGTCCATACCTCGTTATCTAGGTCTATTTCGCTCCACTTAGTTCCTACAGCTTCGTTAGGTCTTACCATCGTGTGTAGCTGCCATTCAATCAATAGTCGCGTAGGTATCGCAATGTTAGCGCTGGTGATTGCTGCCATTAAGATGGGTAAGCCTGTAGGTTCTAATGACGGGTTGTGTGTGGTGCTTGGTTTTTTGAATTTCTTCTTAAGGTGGGCTAGGGGATTGTCTGTGATGATTTCTTCATTAAGGGCAAAGGCCATAACTTCATTAACACGCTGGCATAGGCGTTTGACTAGTTCAAGTGATCCTTTGGTCTCAAGGGGTTTAATAGTTGCTTCCACCATCTTTGGCTTGAGTTCATCGATTGGACGTTTGCCTAGCTTGGGGAAAATATGGTTTTCCAGTGAGTTCCAAATATCCTTAGCTGTCTCAGGGCTTACCTCAGCCTTTCGCTTTTTGTCTGACATCCATTGTTCAGCAACATACTTAAACGTGTTGTCTTTTTGAAGTTCGGCTTTTTGGTCTTGTTCAATGCGAACACTTAGCGGGTCTTTGTTATCAGCAATTAATATAAGGTATGTATCTCGCTTATCTTGAGCTTGCTTAATGCTGGTGGCTGGGTAAATACCTAGCTGTATTGCTGTTCTAGTTTTGGTGTAGGGCTTTGTGTACCTAAATAGCCATTCTTTTCTTCCGCTAGGCATTACGCGTAGGCCCATGCCTCCACCATGCGAAAGCGTGAACTCTTTGTCCTTTGCCTTGGCGTGCTTACACTGGGTGTTCGTTAAAGGCTTTACTGTTTTTGGCATGTTGCTCCCAGTGTGTTTATGTACCTTAAATGTAGGTTTTTGGTACACAGATGTTTATAAGTTAGGCTGTTTTTTGGTACACAGCTTGTTTTTGGCTAATCTGTGTACCAACCTATGTACCAACGAATGTAGGCTTTAGTGTTACCACAAAATACATCATGGGAAGATAATACACCCATATTACGGGCCTTTCAAGGAATTTTAGGCACAGAAAAGCCTTGATGATACTGTGAAATAAGGGGGAATGGCGTCCCAGAGAGGAGTCGAACCTCCGGCCTGCCGCTTAGGAGGCGGCTGCTCTATCCAGCTGAGCTACTGGGACATTGTAGCCGAGCAGTCTAACAGCTAGCGAATTCTATGGGTACCTGCATTGTATACAAATGGTGTAAATAATGAGGTATTTATGCAACTTATATAAATGCTAAAGATTGTGCTAATGTTAATAAGAATGATTTGCATTAAGAGTAATGGTTGTTTATTATACGTGCATCACTTTCAATCAACTTTATTAGAGAAAACCTATGAATAAAACACTTCTTTCTGTAATTGTTGCCGCTAGCGTAACTTTAACTGGTCAAGCCAATGCTGGTGCCCATGCAGAGGTTTATGCAGACTTCCCTATTACAGTAAAAAACTATTCTGGTAGTGAAACCCATTCTGAGGCTTATACTGGCCAGATGGCACGCCATACTCTGCATAACTCAACTAAAAAGTTGATTAGTGGAGGTGCTAGTTTAGAGCAAACTAAAGCGTACTTTAATGGTAAAGAGCCGGGTAGAGTTATTGTCGACCCGGTTTCAAAAGATGGCTTCCCAGTGCTACAAACGCATGTAGATAAAATTTCAACAGGCAAAAATCTTTCTGGAAAAGCCTATAAGGGCTTAATTTCTGGCATGCCTGGTGGGCTCACAGGGGCTGAGTTGCTAGACCTGCTGCTAGAAAAAGCTGCAGCTACAGAAACAGGCTTTGACCCTTTAACAGGCTATGACTACACGCAGTTGGTTTCTAAGTTCACTATGGGCGCTGTGTTTTACAATCAGGCAGTAGATAACTACTTAGATGAAAAGCTAGGTGCGGATGTGAATCCAAACAACAAGGCTTACAAAGAGGGCAAGGCCTATACAGGTAA
>ENA-ORXF01002411-ORXF01002411.1-marine-metagenome-genome-assembly--contig:-NODE-2411-length-11193-cov-4.391958_pt1 | contig 11193 bp, 10 predicted proteins | sample MGYA00237864_ERZ511476 | MGnify/ENA primary metagenome ERZ511476 (study PRJEB26306, sample SAMN06343908) | marine metagenome | isolation source: coastal waters | place: Atlantic Ocean: West Antarctic... | reverse complement strand
CCTTCTGCTGCATCATTACCAAGACCACCTTTTAAGAGTCTGATTGCTCTATTTATGGGAAGAAGTTCTGAAAGTCCTACCCCTGCACCGTAAAGAGCTGCAAGTCCTCTTTGGTCTTCTGTAGCGCCACCTTCACGAGCGCGTTCAGTTGCCTCACCAGCACCAGCTCCGCCAGTTAAAACTGCTGCGGCAGGGAGTCCAAAACCCGGTACTAAGGCAGTAGCACCTATAGTACCATAAGAACCTAGTGCTTCACCAAACTTACGCAGTAATAAATCTTCTGAACCTTTATCAGGACTAACAAACTCCTGTATAGGATCAAAAAAACCTTGTATTCCTTCTCGTAAAGCAAGTTCCGTTTCTTCTTCAAACGGAGTAATTAGGCCAAGAGCGCTAGTTTCAAGTATATTGGCAGCACCGGCGGGAATACCTTTAAAAAGTTCTTCTACTTGGTCAATAATACCCGGTTCTTCTATTTCTTCTGAGTATCCTGCTATAGGTCTTCTTAAATACGCGTCATACGCTCTTCTAGCTTCTTCCGCTTCTTGGATACCTCCCCCAGTTAAACTATCTTGAACTGCCCTAATAATTTGTTCTTCAGTCGCGCCTTCAGGACCATCTACTTCATAGACACTTCCATCAGTTTCTGTAACTTGATATGTAGGCATTTATAAGACTCTAGTAAAATTAGTTTTAATTAATTTTTTTAACCGTAAACCCCGATAGAGTTTGGTTTATTTTTTTAGCCGAATCTTCTAATACTGCTCTTTCCGGCGCTAATGTCAGGTATATTTTTAATTCTTCCTCTTGCATTATTGCTGCTATTTCTTCTTTGCTTTGACCTCCTGTAAACAGCCCTCTTTGTTCTAAATTTGCTCTAGCTATTTCTGCCGAATCTAATTTCATTTGAGAAAGTTGTTTTTGAATATTTAAAAGCATCTGCCGTGAGTCATCTCTACTTTTAACGTTGTCTGCTTGTTGTTTTAACAAGTTTGTTTCTCGTTGGACCCCAGCCTGATAATTCGCTACGTCAACTCTAGTTTTAGAATTTAAACTTGCTATTGCTTCTTTAGATATTCTATTTAGTTCTGCTGTGCTTGCTGTAGAAATAATTTGTTCCAGCCTATCCCCGGCTTTTATTTCCTCTGTACCGATTGTTATGTCATCTGCGATACCTTTATCTTCACGCTCAAACAAGTTATCTAAATCAAGCTGTGACTGCATCCTATCGCCCTGACGCAAATCAGAACCAGCACGTCCAATATCAGCAAGCGCGCCTTGGCCTCCAGCACGGGCAAGAAGATCGTAAAATCTATTTTCTTTTCTGTCAGCCGCATTTTTCCCACTCAAGGCTTTTTGCTGTGCTAATTGTTCAGCGCGTATCTTAGCAACACCAGACCTATTAAGGTTCTCAGCCGTTTCTTTCATTCTTTCTGCTCTAGAAGTTTCTGACCTTTTAAGTATATCTTCTAGATCACTTTTTTTAGTAGTGCTTACAGTAGAAGGTGCTAGCCTTGTAGAACCGGAACTTGGCGGCTTTGATATTTGTCGTACCTGTGGTTGTGTTGGAGTTAGGTCGGGCGCAGACATATCAGCAGTTACATCACCTGCTTTATTAGCCTCATTGGACAAAGCATATTGTAATCGTGACATATCTATAGGCTGTACTGTAGGTTGTTGTGAACCTTTAAATTGATCCATTGGACGAACAGCCCCTCTAAATGCGTTTAAGGCAATTGGATCATTTTTTACCGGGGTAGGAGACAGAATTTCTTTGTTAACTCTTCCTAAAACTTCTTGTTTTTCAGTTTCAGTTAGTGCGGAAAATGCTGGAGGAGTATACCCAACACTAGCAAGAAGTTCTTTAGTAGTTTTAACAGCACCACCGGGTGCAAAACTAACAATGCCGCCGCCAGCCATACGCATATTTGGTGCGGGTTGACTTGCAACACCTGCGGCTGTTCTCTGCATATTCTGTTGTTGTCGGCTAGCTAGAGTCTGAGCAACGCCGCCTACCTGTTTAACAAGGTCATCTTTAGTGCGTCCTATAGCTTCTTCTCCGCGCTGCCCAGCTACAGTCTGTGGGTTTTGCTCCATAGACATCTGTAGCTCACGTGCTGCGGCATCTTTCTCAGACTTAATTTTTTGCAAGGCTAACAAGTCTAAAAGATCTTGGTTCATCTGATAGTTTTTCTGTAGTGCCTCGGGGTTGTCCCGATACGCATCTACTTTTTCTTGTATTTGCTGGTCAATAGCCATTGTTACCTCTTACCCTAAGTCAAAAAGATTTCTGTTTATGTAATTACTAGCAAAACCTGTAAGCCCATCAGAAACAATGTCAGCAACTCCTCCTGCGTTAGTAAGATCAGGAAAACTGCTGCTAGGAGTTGTTGGTTGAGAGTATGTAGGATCTTTTTCTCCAAACAAACTATTTAAAAGTCCACCTATACCGCCGCTATCACCAAAAAGTGATTTTTGTATGTCTTGCGAGCCAGCACTTCCAGTAAGAATGTTTTGTAAAGCACTAGGTTGTGCATAACTGTAACTTTGAGTTGCAAGAGGTAATCCTTGCAAGAGCGATTGCTGGAACTGGGCTTGTTTGTATGGAAACGACTGCTCAAAATCAAACTGATCTTTATCAGCTTTAATACCCTCAGACTCAATCGCCCGTTGTTGACCGCCTAATCCAGCTTGCTGTTGTAGAGCATTTAAACCGTACGTATTTGCCTGATTCTGTGCTGACATACCGCGATTTTGCTCTACATTAAATTGCTGTTGAGCTTTGTTGTAAGCGTCAAGGTATCCTAGCCCAGTAATCTCTGAGGCTTTATCAAGATAAGAACGATCAAGTTCAGACTCCATAACAGCTTGACGCCCGCCACCATAGGCTCCAGCACGGGTTAATCGACCCGCGTTATCAATGCGTTTAAGCTGCTGTTGACGATTTAATTCATCTAGTTGAGGCTGTAGCGCACCTTGCACATACGGATTCATGTACTGCGTAGCTTGCTCTGTACCAAAAGTCTGAGGCGTAAACGCTCCCATCTGTGATGTCGGCACTGCTAGATTAGCAACTCCTTGAAACGCAGCGGTTTGAGGTGCGCTTTGACCTGCTGTAAGCGGGCCTGTGTATGCTTCATAAGGCGTGCTGGCTATTGCCTGTCCACGTCCAAGCATTTCGGTTACATAAGGACCAACATAGTTAGAGAGAGCAGATTCTCTAGATGTAACTTCTCCAACTATACTTTTAGGAGCTGTATCCGCTGCAGAACCTTGCATGTTATTTATATTTGGTTGTGTTATATCATTTGCACCCATACTTACCTCCTACACGGGTAAAAATTTATTAGGGTCAATCTCTTTACCCTGTTTCTTCGTACCCGTACGAGCTTCACGAATACGGTCCATCATATCGTACAGTTCTTTAGCGCCAGCATCTGAGTTACCGTTACCAAGATGACTTACAACATCAGCCGGAACAACAAACTCACCATCACTCAACATTGCTTCCTGTTCACCTTCGATACTAGCAGACACTTCATCAGCCATACCATCGCTAGCTCCATCAAGATATGTAGCTTCTTTAAGTTGAGCAATGCCTCCTTCAGCCATACCCGTGCCTACAGGTCGTGTTCGTCGAGCAGAGTTACTAGCGTTCAATGCGGCAAGCCCTTCCGCACTCATAGGTTCAGGAAGTGTGCCTCTTGGTACAAATTTCGGTGTAGTAAAATACCTTTGCCCACTGCTGCCGGGGCGGCGATTAGGATCATATGTACCCGGCACGCGCTCTCGTAGCATATCATACTCTGGTACCGAACCTTGATACCCTGCCATCGCTATTTGCGGATCATTGCCACCAAAGTAGTCTATTATAGCGTTAGTGCCAGTGTTAGCCCCAAAGTTTATAGCTTTTTGAGTTATACTGTTGCCTAATAAATCATCAAACCAACTGCTAGCCATATCGTCTACCTCCTAAAACACCTGCAATTCCTTGTGGTGTAGTCTTACGTGGTGCGTAAGGATTAGTAAAAAGTTGTTCTTGTTCCTGTGTAGCAAATATACTCTCTCCAAACGGATCGTACACATAGCCAATTTCTGCCGGATCTGGCCCTTTAACTTGTACAGGAGACGTTGCACTTAATTGCTGTAGCAGTGCTTGCTGACTTTGCATCGTTTCTCTCTGCATCCTGCTAGCTTCTTGTTCTTTTATCTGCCGTTGTGTTTCTTCTAACTCGCCTTTTACACCTTCAGATCTAAACGGATTACCTTCCGGTAGCCCTGTGCGCGACAGTGTACCATCCATAACCTGTTCTAGTATAGTTTTATCTGCATCATCTATTCTATCGTCTTTGTTTAAATCAAAAGGATCTCTAAGTACATCGTAAATAGATCTGCCAACTTTATAATACCCATCAGGTGTGTAGTCATCAGGAGTATCTCCACCTCCAATAACAGTGCCGTCAGGAAGTCTGTAAACCGGTGGAGTTGTACCTTGAGGTAACTGTGTATCCGGCCCTCCTATCCCAATATCACCACCTACTGGGGTTGTATCTAAAGGGGGTGGATCATAGTTTGGACTGTTAGTATTTTTAACATCAAACGCTTGTTGTTGCGCTATAAGATCTGCCATAAAATCTTTATCTTTAGGTGTAATTTCTCGCCCTGTTTTACCAAAGAACTCATTAAGTTTTGCGTCAAGATCATCATAGCCCGGATCATTAGCGTAATCACTATAGTCTGGACTATCAGGGTTGCTAGCCTCACGTTGTTTAAACTGCTCGTCATACCTTCTAGCGGCTGCAAGTTGGTCTTCTTGAAAACTTTCTCCACCCTGCCCTGTAAACTGTTTTATTATTGCGTCATAATCTACCCCGTCATAGTCATCGTATCTACCATCAGATTTAAGATAATCAAGATTAGCCTCTAACTCTTCTGGAGTAACCTGCCTACTATCTACATAGGATTGAACCTGTTCAGCAGTTTGAGTTTGCAGCCCCGTACCTACAAATCGTTGTTCCTCTTCTGGAGTAGGAGTATATCCAAATCCTTCGAACATTTCTTCAGCTTCGGCAAGATCGGTATAGTTTCTATTTATGTATTCTTCTATACCCCCTTGTAATTTTATCTCTTCATTTGTTGGTAGCGGGTCGTCTGCAGGACCACTTTGAGAAATATTAAGCAAATCTTGGACTATAGAAGAAGCATAAGGTACAAGAAGTGGAGTTAATACACTCTTTTTTCCTCCGGCAGCGTTCCAAGCTAGTACTTGCTCTGCAATTGGGAGGTTATTATATGCTATAGTGTACTCTTCACTAAAAAGATCTAGCCCTTCTAGCGGATTTGGCATTGCAGCTTTGTCGGGAGTAGAGTCAGGTGTGTTTAACGGCGCAAAAGTTTTTTTAATTACTTCTTCGCTGCCATATTTTTTCCTTATCCCATTTAATAAAGCTTGGTACGCATTTTTATCTCCCGAAGCTTTGGTAACCTTCATAAGCTCCGTATCTTGTTTAGCGGTAGAGTTAGGATCAATAGTTGATGTTAAAGTAAATGGTCGGCGCTGCACATTATCAGCGTCAAGCCCTGTGCTGCCAGTAGTTACAGATTTAAATAACTTGCTTGCAGCGTCTAAAGCTGCTGCAGGATTCAATCCGCTTAAATCCTCTAAATTAGGATAACGGCTAGCAATCTGTTCTTGCATAGCAGCTACAGATTTAGGAAATACCTCTTCAAATACGCTAGTGCTAGTAAAGCTACCATCAGGATTTTCTGTTATTGTTTCCAGAGTTTCATTGTTGTCTCCAGTAACTGTATACTCGTTTTCTGCGGAATTATATTCTGTTGTAACTACCTTATTGTATTTTGGGTCAAACCTAGAAATTGTAATAGGAGCGTTTGTAAACCTATACGTGCCGTCACTAGTTCTTTCTAAACGAGCTTTACCAGAAGCTATATCTGCATCTGTGACATCAGAAGGATTGTCCGCAAGGCTTACCGCATCTTCTCCAGCGAACGGACTTATCTCCTGATCGTATTCTTGTTTATTTACGAGATTTGAACGCCCTGTAGCAAGCCAATGGGTATAAGCATCGGATTCGGGGTCAATAGAATAGCGCTCTCTGTACTCTTCCTCATTAAAATCTGGGCGTAATGCTAGTGTAAACGCTTTACTTGTTTCTTTATAAAATGGTTTAGTAGCGTCATCCAAGTTAGATTGGTTCGTAAGCAGTGTACCTTGGGCTGCATCGACGTTATTTAATGATCCAGTATGTATTTCTAAGGCTTTATCGTATACAGCACGTAGAGATTCTTCCCCAGCCGTTATATCGTTATATTTAGTGTTCCATGCTACAAGCCGATCACGAAGTCCTTGATCTGTACGCCCACCTTCTTCGTAAGCGGCATTGTCATCCTGCCACTGTTCAAGACTAGAAAAACCTTCTACTTCTCCGTTTCTCATAGCTGTAGCGTTAGCTATTACTTTATTAACTGCATCTGCAGCCGCATCAACAGGTAATGCTGTTTCATTTGCTTTTTGTGTAGCGGTTTCAAAATTACCCACACTATCTGATATGTTAGTAAATGCTTTATCTAAGTCATTGCTTTTAATAACAACATCTATAGCGGCATTAATTTTTCCTTGAAATTCTTCAGAAACATCAACTTTTCTAACTGCGTAAGGGTTTGCGCCTTCATATGCAGTTCTAGATATATCGCCTACAACCCTAGCTATTTGTGCTGCAGAATTATCAGACAAGTCTTTATTGGAAATTGCACGTATTGTAGTTTCAGCAGTAGTAATAGCAGGAGCTACTACCTTAGCGATTTCATTTTCACTTGGTACCTTCCCTTCAGAAAGCGAGCTAGCTACCGCTGCGGCAGCACCTCCTGATATAACTTCTTTTGCTGCGTCTGGTAGACTGTTGTAACCTTCAACGGCAGTAGCTAATTGTTCGCTAATAGTTTTCTTTGCAAGATTAAAATTATCTACAAATGCCGCACTTTGTAAGTATTCTGCTTCACCACCTAACGTGTCATTACCAGAACCACCGATAAGGACATCATCCCCGTCGCCACCAGCAAAGTTTGCAACGGCAGCGGCAGCGGCAGCAACAGCGGCAGTTTGTCCAGCTTCAGCCGTATCATCTCCAGAAGCCGCCGCGCTAACTATTTGTTTTGTAACTTGACTTGCAACAATGTTAGCTGCTTGAGCAGTAAGACTACCAGCTTCTAAATTAAGACTATTGGATAAAAAAGACCCAGTATCAGCTCCACTTGTTGGAGCCAGTACGTAAGCCGTACCTGCGGCGAAAGCTATATCTAAAGGACTGCCACCGTTTCTTGCAGCGTTTGCTCCAGCCGCCGCTGCCATAGCAAAAGGATTTCCTGAAGCCATAGCGCCTACTTGAATTATAGTTCCAAGAGGGTCATCTGTCATACCCTTTACAACATTGCTAGTCATTTTAACAACCGGCTTAATTATTTCACCCACACTAAACTCTGCAGCGCTTTTTAAAGTCTCACCTACAAACTTAACAGGTGCTGTGACTACGTTAGCTATACTTGAACATCCCATCTAAGAAACCCTAGGTATAGGGTCATTACCAGCCCTGAAATAAGCTAAATAATACCCGTTATCGTTTTCCCCAATGTATACTTTACTATCCGTATTCTTGTTAACTACACGTTGCACTAATTGTGTTAACTTCAATACTTCAGAACCAGTAAACGAAGTAGAATAATGTGTAATACCTTTCTCACGTATATATTCTAAATAGTCCAAAGTATTGTTAAGATAGTTTTTGCCAGTATCTATATTAAATGCACGTCCTACCATTTTGTTTTTATTAGGGCCAACACCACGATTTGCTAGGAATACAGTATTGCCAAATTGAACAGTATCAGCAGTGGGTAACGTACTTTCTTTTGATATAATAGCTAACACTGTAGCTATCGGAGTATCTCCAGTATCAACTTGATGCACTGCTTTAGCAACAATCTCTCCACTAGATAATTCCCTATCACTACTGCTTATAGTTTCCATACGAGCCATATTGAGCTACCCAATCTCTAAGAAGCTAGCGACTACGTGTAACCTGTTAGCAGTAGCAGCAGTAACTTTTATAATCTCGCCTTCTTCAACTACTAACGGAGCTGTAAGCAGCTCTATAGTAGTGTTTGCGCCTACCGCCTTAACTTTAAATAGACTGAAAACAGCGCTTGCAGCATTAGTAATCGTAACAGTTATAGTGTCTGCGTTACCAGAATCTTCGGATACTAATATAGATTTGAATATAGCTGTTTTAGCTGCAAGACAAGTATACAGCGTAGTCACACTAGTAGCAGTAAGATCTAACTTAGCATTTTTGTAATTGTTAGCCATTAGCTTATAAACCACGCCGCAGATTCGGCGTATTCCTGCGCTAAAGCATCTCTTAACGTGCCGTCAACTTTAGTAAAATATAACCTGAGTGTTTCGTTATACTGATTAAAATATGACCGTTCATACTCTACTGGAGCGAAAGCAAGGGGCGGGGAAACAAAATCTAAGTTTGTATTAAAAGTAGAGGACATTATCTTCTCCCATCAGCACGCATATCTAAACGAGGTGAACCCAACTGCCATTGTACTCCAGTTGTAGTAGATTCAATTTTTATAGACATTTGCCTACCACGTACACGTATATCTAACTGATTAGTGTATTTTTCTATTGGAGCAGTAGCAGACCTTACAACCGCTCCTGTGCTGTTACCCCCCTCTGAAGATGGGCTGTTGTATCCAGAACCAGAGTTTTGCAGAGGTAGGAGTGTTAAAGACGCCGTAGGCGCATTTGCCGTAGAACCTTCAAAGTTCATATCTGGCAGTATACGCGTCACAAGCGTAAATCTATCTCCATCATTTGTATCAAATTCCCCAGAAGTTATATGGGCATTTATAGCCGTCGTAGTGCTAGTTTCGTTGTCATCAATACCTTCTTCATGGTTAACTATATTAGAGTTATAGGTAGCTGCAAACGGGAAATCTCGCATCCCAGAGTCTAACCAAGCAGTTCTAGCCAGAGTGCCGTGGTACCAAATTTTATCTTGGTGATTGTATATAACATACCGATCTATGGTGGTAGCATTGTTAGAGCAGTAAAACCACCATATCTCATGGTATTCTTCGTTTGTGCCAGCAAATATCTGATCGACCTGTAGTTTATTAAGGCTAGTAAATACGTGTCGTAACAAGTCACACTTCAATGTTTGAACTATACTACCATCAGATGTATAGAATTTATCTTTACCCATCCAATAAGAAGCACCATTTGCATACGCAACTGCTTTGGTGGATATTATAGACGTGTTTTCTCCTATAAGCTGTGCGCCCCAGACTACTTGCCCTCCTACATACTGCAAGCTGTACATAGCAGTATCAGTCCATATGTTTACCGCTTGCCTAGCTTGACGAGCAGATATTATCTGTGACCCCCTTGATAGACGCAAACTACCCGCTTGATTAGTAGCTGAAGGGGTCCAGTTAGTTGCATCTTCTTGGTCAGACCATCTAATAAGCATAGGATCTTGGACGGTGGTGCTTATAGTGTTAGCGCCAAAACAAAAAACAAATCTATTTATGTCCGATATTAGTATTAAATTTTGTACTGTAGGTACATCTGAAGCGCCACCAAGAGAGGAAAGAAGAACCCCACGAGTGGTTACCGTATCGTTAGCAGTCCAGTAGTATATTGGTCCTTGTTTTGGCCCAAATATAAGATCCTGCCCAAAATTAGATTGACTCCAGATACGTAAAGACACAGTGGAAACCCCACCATTACTCCATGTATCTTCACTCCACGGACCAGCACCCCAACCTCGTAAAGGTACAGGTACTGCAGGACCGGGGCTTATTTGGTAAGCAGAATCGGTAGCACTACCCCCATTATTAGAATCTGAAGAGTTAGCGGCTACGGATGCTGTTATAGTGTACGTATTTACGTTAGTTACGGATACAACTTGGTACTCTATATTTAGTACAGTAGCGGTTATAGCCCCACCAAGAGACACTGCACTGCTAAAAGTAACAAAATCGTCTACTTTTGCGCCATGCCCATTATCTGTAACCGTTAGTGTTGTTGAGCCATTAGTAGCAGCAAAAGTAGTTGAATTAGTAGTAGTAGCTCGAAGAGGGGTTATATCGTAATAACTACCACCTAACTCTAGATAAAACTTTAGATTAGTACCAACAGCAACTAATTTTTGATTAGCCAACGTAAGCCAAGCCCACAAAGACCTACAAACTCCTTGAAAAGTATTCTGTGATATACGCTGCCAACCCCCTATTTTTTCAGGAAATTGCTGGCGAAAACGCACTTTATCGCAGTCATACCACCCATTTTCAGCAGAATACCTAGTTATTTCTTTGTTTATACCCGCTTTTAGTGTCAGTTTCTTTAAGGGCATTATTAATTACTCCTAAACCTCTCCATACGCAGGGATAGAGGTTGCTTGGACAGTTACACTTTCCTTTAACCCAAGATCTGCTCCGCAGTCTGAACATTTATCAGCGGTTAACTCTGATTCATCAAGGTCATATCCACAAGCGGCACATACTATATCTATACTGTGAGATGATACTACAGTGCCATCTGCTAATTGCTCGGATTCTACATCTTTTTTCATTTTATTACCTCTACCGGATGCTTTCCATTGTGCAGTGACTCCAGCTTTTTAATGCGCTCTGAGTTGTTTCCAGATGATATTAATATTCTTTCCATTTCTCTATGGTTCTTTTCTAGTTTAGCTGGCGATAGGATGCCTGACAACACATCAGTCTTTTGTTGGTTAAGATCAATCATATTTTCATGTTTGTCAGTTCGCTGGTCTAAAGATCTTAATCTTCCCTCGTAATCTTTCTGCAAACTATTAAGCTGGTCAATTACAGCAGCTAATTTTTGCTTTACTATGACTGAAGCACTGACTACAGAAACTAGCACTGCCCCAAGACTTAACAACAATTTAATATCAATTGATCCGTCCATAAAGTCTATTCCGTTTTAATTGTTTTTATAAAATCAAGCACGTACCCTGCTTTAGATGGATAGTTGCGTTCCACAGCTTTCTCTACATCTAACAGAGACCCAGCTTCCATTTCAAAATATTGAACTTCTTCAAATGCTAAATCTATAGGGCCAGTAAAATCTTCACCAGATCGAAG
>ENA-ORXF01002407-ORXF01002407.1-marine-metagenome-genome-assembly--contig:-NODE-2407-length-11198-cov-6.450319_pt1 | contig 11198 bp, 10 predicted proteins | sample MGYA00237864_ERZ511476 | MGnify/ENA primary metagenome ERZ511476 (study PRJEB26306, sample SAMN06343908) | marine metagenome | isolation source: coastal waters | place: Atlantic Ocean: West Antarctic... | reverse complement strand
TTCAACTAGTGGATTTTTCAGAATTGGACTAGAACTTTTAAATACACCTAACTAATATTACAATACAACAAGTAATACTATATAATAACTAATTTAATTAAATCAAATAAAATGGCAAAAAGAAAAACCCCAAAAAGGGATAAGGTTGTTGACTTGAAACCTAAAGCGGAAAAAGTTACAACAGAACAACTACAAGAACTGCAAACTGTAGTTAAGGCTATTAACCAAGGTCAAAGAGAACTTGGTATGATAGAGACTCAAAAACACAATATACTTCACGAGGTTATGCAACTACAGGGTATGGTGCAAAATCTTCAACAAAAATTCAAAGAAGAGTACGGAAGTGTTGATGTTAACATTGCTGATGGAACTATTAAATACGAGGAAAATGAGCAAGTTAATTCGTAAGATCACTATAGGTAAAGATTACAAAATAGATGCTATGCATTACTCTGTAGGCCAAGAGGTCTATGGAGGGCATACCATTTGTGATATACTTGATGAAAAAGATAAGTATAGCGTGTACATAAGGAAAAATAAAGATGTATTGCCTTGGAAGTCTTTTAATAAAAATATGGCAATATCTGTAGAGTATAACTTAGAGTACTAATGCAGAGTGTTTACGGTTTTGTTATAAAGCCAAAAGGCGAAAGATATAACAACTCTACTAAAGTTGGTGATAAAGAGCTGATAATAAACGCAGAAATATTTAATCATCAATACGTTAATAGAGAAGCCGTTGTAGTGTCTTGTCCTAAGATAGGAGACAATCTAGGTATAAAACCAGGCGACACAATACTAGTCCATCACAATGTATTTAGAAGATGGCACGACATAAAAGGCATTGAAAGAAACAGTAAAGCTTATTTTAGCGAAGACACTTACATAGTGCATCAAGATCAAATATTCTTATACAAAAACACTGGTAATTGGAAAGCTCCAAAAGGCTACTGCTTTGTTCAACCTATTAAAAATAACGACAACTACAGCCCTGAAGAAGAAAAACCTTTGATAGGTATAGTTAAGTATACTGATGGTACGGTTGAGAAAGAAGATTTAGTAGGTTTTAGACCAGGTTCTAAGTATGAATTTATAGTAGACAGCCAAAGACTTTATAGGGTTTTATCTAATTTTATTACAATTAAATATGAATATCAAGGAAACGAAGAAGAGTATAATCCAAGCTGGGCATAAAGCGGTTGAAGAACTTATCAAGGTTGCAAAAGAAGCTATTGTTGATAGTGGCGATGATATTACTGCCGATAGACTTAAGAACGCTGCTGCTACAAAAAAGCTCGCTATCTTCGATGCCTTTGAGATACTTAATCGTATACAAGAAGAAGAAGCTTTACTCGAGGGTAAGGTTACTGAAGAGAAGAAAGAGAAGGTTTTTAAAGGCTTTGCCGAAGGTAGATCTAAGTAATGTACAGACAAACTTTATACGAAATAATAGAGCCAATAAAAAAGACTACAATAAGTAGGCTTAACAAAGGTAAGAAGTGGAAGCAAGGCTATAACAAGGAGCATGATGTTGTTGTACTTAGTGACACTGGCCAAATAGGTGAAATATATAACATCCAGGGATTGCACATAGCCTTACCTAAGCCTCCTAAAAATGTGTATAGTAACAAAGATAAAAAGTGGAAACAACTTGAAAAGCCTGAGATACTTAAGAAGATTAAAACAATATTTGACTGGAGGGCATATCCAGAAGATCAAAAAGAACAATGGCACGAGTACATCGACGGAGAGTTCGACAAGCGCAACGGTGGTTTTTGGTTTAATAATAATGGAACGACTACGTACATAACAGGTACACACTATATGTATTTACAGTGGAGCAAGATTGACGTTGGCGCACCAAACTTTAGAGAGGCAAATAGATTGTTTTTTATATTTTGGGAAGCGTGCAAGGTAGATAAGAGGTGTTATGGCATGTGTTACTTAAAAAATAGACGTTCTGGTTTTTCTTTCATGAGCTCTGCGGAGACCGTTAACTTAGCTACCATTTCAAGTGACTCTAGATACGGTATACTGTCTAAGAGTGGTGCTGATGCTAAGAAGATGTTTACTGATAAAGTTGTACCTATATCAATAAACTATCCTTTCTTTTTCAAACCAGTTCAAGACGGTATGGACAGACCAAAGTCTGAGCTAGCATATCGTGTTCCAGCGAGTAAGTTTACTCGTAAGAAAATAGAAACTAACGAGAAGCTAGAAGAGATAAAAGGTCTTGACACTACAATTGACTGGAAGAACACAGGTGACAACAGTTATGATGGCGAAAAGCTTTCGCTACTAGTGCATGATGAGAGTGGTAAATGGGAACGACCAGACAACATACTTAATAACTGGCGAGTTACAAAAACTTGTTTAAGATTAGGTAGTAGAATTATTGGAAAATGCATGATGGGATCAACGTCAAATGCTTTAGATAAAGGTGGTGATAATTTTAAGAAACTGTACAACGACAGCGATGTCAAAAAAAGAAATAGAAATGGTCAAACAAAATCTGGTTTATATTCTTTGTTTGTGCCAATGGAATGGAACTTTGAAGGATTTATTGATGAGCATGGACAGCCCGTGTTCAATACTCCAGAACGAGATGTTTGTGGACCAGACGGTGAACTAATAGACGTAGGTGTAATAAATCATTGGGAAAACGAGGTCGATGGTTTAAGAGATGATCAAGATGCTTTAAACGAGTTTTATCGTCAGTTTCCAAGAACAGAAGAACACGCGTTTAGAGATGAAACAAAAAATAGTATATTTAACTTAGTTAAGATATACGAACAAATAGATTATAATGAAGGTATTGGAAGCTCAGCGTCGGTAACAACAGGTAGCTTTCAGTGGGTTAACGGAATAAAAGACTCACAAGTTGTTTTTACTCCAAATCCTAACGGTAGGTTTAAAATAAGTTGGGTTCCGCCTGCTAGACTTCAGAATAATGTAATAAATAAAAATGGAATTAAGTATCCTGGAAATGAACACATGGGTGCTTTTGGTTGTGACAGCTACGACATTAGTGGAACAGTTGATGGTAGAGGTTCTAATGGGGCTTTACATGGATTAACTAAGTTTTCAATGGAAGATGCGCCAGCAAACCATTTTTTTTTAGAATATGTTGCCAGACCACAAACCGCTGAAATGTTTTTTGAAGACGTGTTAATGTCATTAATATTTTATGGTATGCCACTGCTTGCAGAGAACAACAAGCCTAGATTACTTTACTATTTAAAACGTAGAGGATATAGAGGTTTCAGTATGAACAGACCTGACAAAGTTTGGAATAAGTTATCTGTTGCAGAAAAAGAAGTTGGTGGAATACCAAACTCTAGTGAAGATATTAAGCAAGCTCACGCTGCTGCAATTGAAATGTATATCAACGATCACGTTGGAGTAAAAAGCGACGGATCTTATGGTAGTGTATATTTTAATGAAACACTTAACGACTGGGCAAAGTTTAATATAAACAAAAGAACAAAGCACGATGCTTCTATAAGCTCTGGGCTAGCTGTTATGGCTTGCAATAGAAACTTGTACAAGCCAACCGCTGATAGAATAATACAACCTTTGAACTTAACTGTTTCAAAATATAGTAACGATGGATTTTCATCTAAAATAATAAATAATGGCTTATAATACAGGTGTAGTTAGTAATTATTTTCCAAGTCAAGCTGTAAGTGATCTTGAAAAGATTAGTTTTGATTATGGTTTAAAAGTAGCTAAAGCTATAGAAGCTGAGTGGTATGGCACTTCAAACGGAGATGCTAGAACAAGAAACCAGGGCAGAACAAATAGGTATAGTGGTAATCAAAGTGACTTTCACAAGCTTAGACTATACGCTAGAGGTGAGCAATCAATAGAAAAATACAAAGATGAACTTTCGATCAACGGTGATTTATCTTATCTAAACTTAGATTGGAAACCAGTACCTATTATTCCCAAGTTTGTTGATATTGTAGTAAATGGTATTGCAGAAAGAACTTACGATGTAAAAGCTTACTCTCAAGATCCTAATGGTGTTCAGAAGAGAACAGAATACATGGAGTCTATTTTAGCTGATATGAGATCTAAAGAGCTAAATGATTTTGCTAAAAATGAATTAGGCGTAAATCTATACAACAACGATCCAGCTAGTCTACCTGGCGATGAAGAAGAATTAGCTCTTCACATGCAGTTAACATATAAGCAAGCTATTGAGCTGGCAGAAGAACAAGCTTTAAATGTTTTACTAGAAGGAAATAAATACGAAAACACTAAGAAAAGATTTTACTACGATTTAGCTGTGCTAGGTATTGGTGCAGTAAAAACTAACTTCAACACATCAGAAGGAGTTACTATTGATTACGTTGATCCAGCTGATTTAGTTTATTCCCACACAGACTCTCCTTATTTTGAAGATATATATTATGTTGGTGAAGTAAAAAGCATACCAATTAATGAGTTAGTAAAGCAATTCCCACATTTGGATCAAGAAGAAATTGAAGAAATAGCTTCTAAAAGCGGAGGACATAGAGCTGCTTTTGAGTCTTACAAAGAGCAAGATAACAATACGGTTCAGATACTATACTTTAACTTTAAAACATATATGAATGATGTTTACAAGGTTAAAGAAACTAGCACTGGTGGTGAAAAAGCAATACCAAAAGACGACAGTTTTAATCCGCCTGAGAATATGGAAGGTGGTTTTCAAAAAATGCAAAAGTCTATCGAGTGTCTTTACGAAGGAGCTTACATAATTGGGTGTGATAAGCTTATACAGTGGGAAATGTCTAAGAATATGATGAGACCTAAAAGTGATTACACTAAGGTTAAAATGAATTATTCTATCGTAGCGCCTAGAATATACAAAGGTAAAGTTGAGTCTTTAGTTAGTCGTATTACTGGTTTTGCAGATATGATACAATTGACTCACTTAAAAATACAGCAGGTTATGTCTAGGATGGTTCCAGATGGAGTTTATCTTGACGCTGATGGTTTAGCTGAAGTTGACTTAGGTAATGGAACAAACTATAATCCTCAAGAAGCTTTAAACATGTTCTTTCAAACAGGTTCTGTTATTGGTAGATCTATGACGGCCGACGGAGACATGAATCCTGGTAGAATACCAATACAAGAAATAACAAGTGGTAGTGGAGGCGGTAAACTTCAAAGCTTGATAGCTAACTACAACTACTATTTACAGATGATACGTGATACGACTGGTCTAAATGAAGCTAGAGATGGTAGTATGCCAGATAAAAACGCTTTAGTAGGAGTTCAAAAGCTAGCAGCTGCAAATAGCAACACTGCCACAAGACATATATTACAAGCTGGATTATTTTTAACAGCTGAAACTTGCGAAGCTTTGTCTCTTAGAATATCTGACGTAATAGAGTACTCTCCAACTAAAGATGCTTTCATACAAGCTATAGGTGCTCATAACGTTGCCACTTTAGAAGAAATGTCTGAGCTACACTTATATGACTTTGGTATTTTTATAGATCTAGCTCCTGATGAAGAGCAAAAAGCTATACTAGAAAACAATATACAAGTAGCCTTGTCTCAACAAAACATAGACTTAGAAGACGCTATTGATCTTAGAGAAATAAAAAATATTAAGCTAGCTAATCAAATGTTAAAGATTAGAAGAGCTAAGAAGTTGAATAGAGACCAAGCAATGCAACAACAGAATATTCAAGCGCAAGCACAAGCTAACGCACAGGCGCAACAAGTTGCCGCACAAGCAGAAGTTCAAAAAACGCAAGCTATAACTCAAATGAATGCACAGCTAGAGCAAACAAAGTCTCAACTTAGAATGCAAGAGAACCAAGCTGACGCTGTTCTTAAAAAATCTTTAATGGAGTTAGAATTTCAAATGAACATGCAGCTTAAGCAAATGGAAACTGACATACTTAATTCCAGAGAAGAATCTAAAGAAAATAGAAAAGACGAAAGAACCAAAATACAAGCTTCACAGCAAAGTGAGCTTATAGACCAAAGAAAGCAAGGTACACCACCTAAAAAGTTTGAATCAGCAGGTAATGATATACTTGGTGGATTTAACCTAGGTGGTTTTGAGCCTAGATAATTACTAATTTATATTTTATATTATGGAAGAAAATGAAAAAGTAGCTGAAGAAGTTACGCAAGAAACACAAGACACTCAAGAGGTACAAGAAATTGAAAAGCCGATTGTTGATGATTCTAAGTTTGAGTCTGCCGGAGACGATTCGGTAATCAAAATAGACATGTCAACTCCTGTTGTTGAACAAGAACAAGTTGATGAAGTTGAAGACAACGCTGAAGAGCCTGTTGTTGAAGTAGTAGAAGAACAACCAGAGCTTGAAGTTGAACCAGAAGTAGAAGTATCTGAAAGTGCTTTAGAAGAAGTCACTGAAGAAGAGATAGCAGAAACAGAAATTGCTGTTGAAGAAGCTATAGCAGAATCTGAAGCTACAGGAAAAGCATTGCCAGAAAACGTTCAAAAGTTAGTTGACTTTATGGATGAGACTGGTGGAACGTTAGAAGACTATGTTAATCTTAATAAAGATTATTCTGAGCTAGACAACATGACTGCTTTAACAGAGTATTATAAAAAAACAAAACCGCATTTAGATGCAGAAGAAATAGAGTTTCTAATTGAAGACTCGTTTAACTATGATGAAGAGCTAGACGAAGAAAGAGATGTTAGAAGAAAAAAACTAGCGCTTAAAGAGCAAGTTGCCAGCGCGAAGGCCTACTTAGACGGGCAAAAGTCTAAATATTACGAAGAAGTGAAAGCTGGGTCAAGGTTAACGCCTGAAGCTCAAAAAGCTATGAACTTCTTTAACCGATATAACAAGGAATCGGAGCAGAATGAAAAAGTAGCATCAGAAGCTAAACTTAAGTTTAACAATAAAACCGATCAGGTTTTTAATGACAAATTCAAAGGTTTTGAATACAACGTCGGAGACAAAAAGTATAGGTTCAATGTAAAAAACGCTAAAGAGGTTAAGAGTACTCAAAGCGACATTAACAATTTTGTCAAAAAGTTTTTGGCAGAGGATAACACAATGTCAGACGCTAAGGGTTATCACAAATCTTTATTTACAGCGATGAACGCAGATACTATTGCACAACACTTTTATGAACAAGGCAAGGCTGACGCTGTCAAGGACAGTATTAGCAAGGCAAAAAACGTTAACATGGCCCCACGACAAACTCACAAGACGTTTGAAGGTGGTGGTATGAAAGTAAAAGTTTTAGGCGAAAATTCTTCTGATTTTAAGTTTAAGATTAAAAAACGATAATTTTAACAATTTAAAACAAATTAATCATGGCATTAACTCCAGGAACTAATTTGAATAGCGTACCAACTGCTCAAAAGCAAACGTTATCTTCAAATTACTTAGATTTTACAGGCGGCACGGACACAACGTGGGCGCAACAATATTTACCAGACCTTATGGAACAAGAGGCTGAAGTGTTCGGAAACAGAACAATTTCAGGTTTCTTATCTCAAGTAGGGGCTGAAGAAGCTATGACTTCTGACCAAGTTGTTTGGTCTGAGCAGTCTAGATTACACATAGCTTTAAAAGGAACAGTTATTACAGCTGGTTCTACTAACGGTACTTTTACAGTTATATCTGACATTGACGGAAACATTTCTGGTGACGGATTTACTGTTGCTGATCACGGTGTTAGAACTAACGACGTTGTACTTATTGCTTCTGCTGGTATCGTTACACAATGTTTAGTTGTTGACGCTGACACAGCTGTTATTCAAGTTGAACCTTATGACAAAGCTGACTTAACTGGTCACGCTACTGGCGCAAGCGCTTCTACTTTATTAGTTATTGGCTCTGAATTTGCTAAAGGTACATCTTACAACGATGGAAACTTTGCTGCATCTACTTCAAGAACTGCTAACGAGCCAACTTTCAAGTCTTTCTCTAATAAGCCGATTATTATGAAAGATTACTACGAAGTATCAGGATCTGATGCATCTCGTATTGGTTGGGTTGAAGTTTCAGGTGAAGCTGGACAAAACGGTTACTTATGGTACTTAAAAGCTGAAGCTGATACAAGATCACGTTTCACTGACTATTTAGAAATGGCAATGCTTGAAAGCGTTAAAGGTTCTAACTCAACTGTTGTTGATGCTAGTTTAGGTGCTCCTAGTGATGCTTCTGTTGGTACTGAAGGTTTATTTGCTGCTATCGAAGATAGAGGTAATGTAACTTCTGGTGTTACTGGTGTTAACGCTGCTACTGATTTAGCTGAGTTTGACGCTATTTTAGCAGAGTTTGACAACCAAGGTGCTATTGAAGAAAACATGATGTTCGTAAACAGAGCTACTAGCTTAGCAATGGATGACATGCTAGCTTCTATGAATTCTTACGGTGCTGGTGGTACTTCTTACGGAGTATTCGACAACTCTGAAGACATGGCATTAAACTTAGGTTTTTCTGGATTCCGTAGAGGATCTTACGACTTCTACAAGTCTGACATGAAATACCTAAACGACAAAGGAACTAGAGGCGGTATCAACTCTGCTGCTACTTCTGCTGCAATTAGAGGGGTGATTGTACCTGCTGGTGTATCTTCTGTATATGACCAAATGTTAGGGAAAAACATGAAGCGTCCGTTCTTACACGTACGTTACCGTGCTTCTCAAACTGACGACCGAAGAATGAAAACTTGGGTTACTGGTTCTGTTGGAGCTGCTACATCTGCTTTAGATGCAATGCAAATCCACTTTTTAACAGAAAGATGTTTAGTTACTCAAGGTGCTAACAACTTTATGTTAATGAAGTAGAAATACTTTTTTTAAGCTACCCTGCCTTCGGGTGGGGTAGTTTTTTTATTAATTATTATTATATTATATCATGGCTAAAAAGCAAACAACAAAGGCTAATGTAGCGCCTGAAATGAAAGCTACAAATGAAATGCAACAAGTTATTATTGAAACAGCAGTTGCAGAAAAAAAAGTAGAAACTCCTAAGAACGATTGGGAGATCAAAGATAGATTGTACTATTTAAAAGGCAATAAAAAGCCTTTATCAAGGATGATCAGATCTGCTAATATATTTTTCTTTGACGAAAGCAAAGGTTTTGAAAGAGAGTTAAAGTATTGTGAAAACCAAAGAACAGTTTTTGTTGATGAAATGAAAGGTGATCAAAGATTATCTCACATCATATTTAGAAACGGAGCTTTGTTTGTACCAAAAGAAAAAACGGTATTACAAAAGTTTTTATCTTTACATCACCCAGATAGAGATGTAATGTACTTTGAAAACAAGCCTGCTGAAGTCGCGGCTGATCAATTAGATTACATTGAAATGGAAATTGAAGCGTTAATGATAGCTAGAGATTTAGATATTGATCTAGCTGAAGCTGTTATGCGCGTAGAGATTGGATCTAGGGTATCAGAGATGAGTTCTAAGGAATTAAAAAGAGATTTACTATTATACGCTAAAAGAAATCCTGGTTTATTCTTAGAATTAGTAAATGATGAAAATGTATCTTTAAGAAATACAGGTATTAAAGCTACTGAAATGGGTATATTAAAGTTATCTAGCGATCAAAGAACTTTTACATGGGGTTCTAACGATAGAAAACTAATGAACGTACCTTTTGACGAGCATCCTTATTCAGCTTTAGCATCTTGGTTTAAAACTGACGAAGGCATGGAGGTTTTCTCCAGTATTGAAAAGCGCTTAAACGCGTAACTATCCTATGGTAGAGCAGCCACTCTTCGGGGTGGTTGCTTAACTATAAAAAAAAGACATAATGGCAGTAGATGTAAATAAAGTTTATCAAAGAGTTTTGGCTATCGCCAACAAAGAACAAAGAGGTTACATTACTCCTCAAGAATTCAACATACTAGCTAATCAAGCACAGCTAGATATATTTGACCAGTATTTTTATGATCTTGGACAGTTTTTAAGAGTACACGGAAACAACACTACGTTTGCGGATGCTGTAGAAATGTTAAAAGAAAAAATAAGTACTTTTGAAAAATACAATACTACAGTAGGATCTGGCGTTACTCTACCTACAGATCTTTATAGGCTAAACTGCGTTAGATTTAACAGTGTTGAAGCCGAGCTTATTTCTCTTAAAGATTTTTACAGAATACAAAACAGCTATTTACTATCACCAAGAGACGAATATCCAATTTACATAAGGACAGAGGGCTCAATAAAAGTATACGGCCACACGTCAGCAACTAATCATGCTTTGTCGCAAAAAGTATCTAACGTAGCATGTGACTATATAAAGAAGCCAAGCTTAGTAAACTGGACTTATAACGTTGTTTTAAGCAACGCAATATACAACTCTAGTGCAAGTGATATTCAACATTTCGAAGTTCACGAATCAGAAGAGTCTAATTTAGTGTATACTATTTTGAAGTTTGCTGGCATGGCTATTAAAGATCCTTCAGTATATCAGTATGGTGCTGGTGAAGAAATAAAAGATATACAACAAGAAAAACAATAATATATGGCTCAAATATCACAAACACAAGCGGGCTACTATGGCGCTTCAAGTGGTCATGGGGCTTATCAATTCACTTCACTTAGAGACATTATAAATGCGTTTCTTGTAATATACGTTGGAGAAGATAAGCTAATAAGTAAAATTAGCAAAACCGACGTTAGATTTCACGCTCAAAGAGCTTTGCAAGAATTAAGCTTTGACACTTTAAAATCAGTAAAGTCCTTAGAAATAGAAGTTCCATCAACATTACAAATGTCGCTTCCTCAAGATTACGTTAACTACGTTAAAATTACTAGAACAGACAGTAGTGGTATAGAAAGAGTTTTGTATCCAGCTATAAATACCAGTAATCCAACCGCACCTTTGCAAACAGGTTCAATTGGAGATGAGGGCTTTATTGATGCTAACGCCGATGGTGCTATTGACCTACAATCAGAGTCTGATACTTGGACTGCGTTTAAAGGACAAACTGGTTCAAACGTTGGCGAAGACGCCTATAACTTTGATACTGATTTATTTGACTTATTTTTAGGTCAAAGATATGGTATAAATCCTGCTAATGCGCAGATAAACGGAACGTTTTACATTGACGAATTAAATGGAAAAATACACTTTGGTTCTTCTATAGCTGGTAAAACAGTGACTGTTAAATACATAAGCGACAGTTTAGGTACGGATGCAGAGTCTAGAGTTCACAAGTTTGCTGAAGAAGCAATGTACAAGTGTAT
>ENA-ORXF01002405-ORXF01002405.1-marine-metagenome-genome-assembly--contig:-NODE-2405-length-11202-cov-3.085034_pt1 | contig 11202 bp, 10 predicted proteins | sample MGYA00237864_ERZ511476 | MGnify/ENA primary metagenome ERZ511476 (study PRJEB26306, sample SAMN06343908) | marine metagenome | isolation source: coastal waters | place: Atlantic Ocean: West Antarctic... | reverse complement strand
CGACCGCGGTCAGCGTGCGATAGGTATCTTCCGAAAAGTCCTCGTGGCCCGGCGTATCGAGCAGGTTGAAGGTAAGGCCGCCCATCCCCTCAATCTCGCGCTCGAAGGTCATCACCGAGGAGGTGACGGAAATGCCGCGCTGCTGCTCGATCTTCATCCAGTCGGAGCGGGCACGGCGGTTCTGGCCCCGCGCCTTCACCTCGCCGGCGAGATGGATCGCGCCGCCGAAATAGAGCAGTTTCTCGGTCAGCGTGGTCTTGCCGGCATCGGGATGCGAGATGATCGCGAAGGTGCGGCGGTCGGAGGTGTGATTCATCAAAGGGTCTGCTCAAAGGAAAGGGCGATTCGCGGGCCGGAAGTCCACAAAGTCCACACTACGTCCCCCGTCTTTTGCCCCCGCGCCAAAGATCGGCACGGCAGTATGGCATAAGAGGAAGACGCACGGGTCACCGCGCGCTCTTGGCAGAAGTCCCGCGTGTAGGACAGCCCTGCCCTGCAGAGCCGTTCGACGGGAAACCTTGCCCACGCTTTACCGAGCGTGACCGGCGTTAGTCGCGGATCACGCGTCCGGCGACAGCGGCGACACGAAAATGCGCTCATAGCTGTGAAAGGGTGGCTCGACGAAGCGTTCGAGGATCGGTGCGGCTTCGGGATCGAGCGGGACGTTGCGGCGATAGGCGTTGTAGGTGGCTTCGTCGGGAAAGCCATATAGCGCGATCGCCACATCGCCCGGCCTGGCATGGCCCTTGCCGGGGAAGCTTAGGGTCGAATCGCCGGGTGCGGCCCGTGGTAGGAAGAAGCCATAGTGAAATCCGCCATGGCGCTCGATCAACCGCACCCACGCCCGGCCATAATCCTCGAACGCGGCCCGTTGATCGGGATCGAGCTGGTATCGCACTTCACACGCAATGGCTTTGGCGTGCATCCCGATCTTTCCTCTCTCCCATGTGCGACACAGCGGGCAATGGCGCTACGCGTTGAACAGCGTTTGCGATCGTTCGGTGGCGAAGCCTGCGATTCGCCCGGTCGTCGCATCCACGAAATAGCGCATCGGCTTCCAGTCGATTTCGGTCCACTCGACGGGCGGCGGCGTGACCTCGATGATCCAGACCGTGCGGTCGCCGATCTGGCCGGTGCTCGTCACGATGGAGGCACCGATCCATTCGTCCGGGTTCCGGGCTTCGACGAAAGCCCGCGCCGCAGCGATTGCCTCTGTCTTCTCGATCATGATCGAACCATTGGCACCGTGCGCCTCGCTTACTTGCCTGACCTGGGCCGTGACCTCACAAACGGCCGCTGTCGGCAACTCGCATGAATTTCCGGGTGTGGTGGACAGCCGTCAGGCTGCTTTTGGACCCGATCGCCGGTTAGCAGTCGTTCCCGCCCTTCAGAACGATGCGTGAAAATGAGAGCAAGACCGTCGATGATGGGCTTTCTCCCCACAGCCATGGATATTGCCATGTCTGTGGATCGTCTCGCCCTTGATGTTCGTGTATCTCCGAGCCCACCGAATAGCTTATCGCGAGCCGCCTGTTACCGGTCCAATGCATGTTCAAATTGTGGACGCATTCGTTGCTAAAAACTCGATCGGCAAGGCGGGGAAACTGCCCTGCATGAACGACATATATATCTTCGGAAACGCCAGTCGCGGGACCGCCGCTTAGGTCTTCTGCGTAAAGCGCCTCGATCTTCCCGTCAGGTGACCGAAGCCGATTATGTATATCTGTCGTTGCTGGCGATGGGTTACAGCCGCACAACGCGAGCGAGCCGATCAATAAGAAGCGCTTTGTCATTCGTACCTTGTGCCAGTTGGCGCTAACGGCGGCTATTGGTCAAACCGTGCAAACACCGCAGCGTCCAACATTGGGCGGTTTCGGTCATTCCGGATTTCCGAGTCTACGACCTAGATCTCCAGCGTGATCGCCATGGCGATGTGCTTGGTTTCGCCCGGTTTGAGCGTGAAGATGCCGGGCTTTTCCGTCAGCTCGCCCGTGAAACCGACCGGATCGGCAATACCGTGCCACGGCTCGATGCAGACGAACGCCGCGCCGGGCTTGGTCCAGATGCCGAGCATGGGCGTGTCGGGAAAATCGACGCGGAGCTGTGGGCCGGTCGATGCGCCGTAGCGTACGCTTTGCGAATGGACCGGATCCCAGATCAGCGCGTCCTCGGTGAACAGCGCGTCGTTGAGCGCGAGGGTGCGCCCGTGCAGCGGGGAGGGGCGGCGGCCGCTGGAAATCGCGCTGCCGACGAGTTCGCGCAAAGGGTCCGGCTCGTCCGCGGCAAAGACGATGCGGTGGTCGGCGCGGGGGAGGCCGTACGGCAGCGGCCAGGCGAAGGCGGGGTGGAAGCCGAAGCTGGCGGGCAGCGTGCCTTCGCTGCGGTTTTCGATCACCACTGCGATGGCGAGCGTTGCATCAGTGATCGTGTAAGTGACGCGGAGCGCAAAGGCGAAGGGATAGACGGCGCGGGTGTCGGCGCTGTCTTCCAGCAGGAACACCGCGCGCGTATCGGTCTGTTCGGCGAGGGTGAACAGGCTGCGGCGGGCGAAGCCGTGCTGCTTCATCGGATAGTCCGCGCCGTTAACGCGCAGCACGTCGCCACTCAGGCGCCCGACGATCGGGAAGAGCAAGGGCGCATGGCCGGTCCAGAAGGCGGGATCGGCGTCGGTCATCAGCTGGCGGCCATCGGCATCGCGCAGATGGGTCAGCTCCGCACCGAACGGGTTGATCGTGGCGGAAAGCTGCGGGGTGGCGATGGTGATCAAATTGGGTTGGGGCATGTCGGTCTGTCCTTGTGTAAACATCACACCCCCACTCGTCATGCCGGGCGCGTCCCGGCATCCACCGCGCCGCGCACTCCGCACCCGGAAAGCGCAAATCCCGGTGGCCCCCGGGACAAGCCCGGGGTGACGATACGCGCTTACCCCCGCAAGCTCGCGCCCAGCTTCGTCGCCGCGGCGACGACCTTGTCCGCCACCGCCTTCAGGTCCGCCTCGGTGAAGCTCTTTTCGCCCGGCTGGAGGGTGATTTCGATGGCGATGCTCTTGTGGCCCGGCTCGACGCCGGTGCCGGTGAACACGTCGAACACACGCGCAGCCACGATCGCCGCTTTGTCGGCGCCGCGCGCCGCCCGCACCAGTGCGTCGCCCGACACGCTGTCAGGCACGAGGAAGGCGAAGTCGCGCCGCACGGCCTGCAATGCCGGTGGCGCATAGGCCGCACGCGCGAAGCTCGACGCGCGTTTGGGCGGAATCGCGTCGAGATACAGCTCGACCGCTGCGACCGGACCATCGACGTCGAACGCGCGCGTGGTCAGCGGGTGGATCATGCCGAACGCCGCGAGCACCGTCTTCGGTCCCAGCCGCAGCGTGCCCGATTGGCCGGGGTGCCAGGCGTCGCCCGCGTCGCCCATCACTTGCAGATTGTCGACCGGTGCGCCCGCCGCCTCCAGCAGCGCCAGCGCTTCGGCCTTGGCATCGAAGGCGGTGAACAGGCTCGCTTTGCCAGTCTGCCAGCCGCGCGGCCGCGCCTCGCCCGCCAGCACCACGCTCAGCGTCGGGCGTTCGCCGTCGGCAAGATAGCGCCGCCCAAGCTCGAACAGGCGTACGCCGCCCGCACCCCGCTTCAAATTGCGCTCGGCTGCCGACAGCAAGCCGGGGAGCAGCGACGGGCGCATCACCTTCAGCTCCTCGCTGATCGGGTTGGCGAGCGTCCAGGTGCCGCCGCCGATCGCCTCGGCCTGGGTTTCCGACAGGAAGCTCCAGGTGATCGTCTCGTTGAGGCCGCGCGCGGCGGCGGCGCGGCGGACGCGGCTTTCGAGTCTTTGCGCAGGCGTCGCGGTCGGCTTGGCGACCCCCGCCGCGCGCGGCAGCGGGGTGGCGGGCACCGAATCGATCCCGACGATGCGGATCACTTCCTCGACCAGATCGGCCGGGCCATCGACATCGCGGCGCGCGGGCGGCGGCAGGACGGTCCAGTCGGCCTCAACCGCGAAGCCGAGCGCGGTCAGGATCTCGCGCTGACGCTCGGGCGCAACCGCCAGACCGCCGAGCGTTTCGGCGCGGGCCGGATCATAAGCGATGCGCTTGCGCGTGGTCGGCGGGGTGCCGGCATGGGTCGGCAAGCTGGCCGTGCCGCCGCACAGATCGAGCACCAGCCGCGTCGCGATGGCGAGGCCCGGTTCGAGGAACGCCGGATCGACGCCGCGCTCGAAGCGATAGCGCGCGTCGGAGTTGATGCCGAGTTTGCGGCCGGTCTGGGCGATGTTGATTTCGTTCCACAGCGCCGATTCGATCAGCACGTCGGTGGTGGTCTCGTCGCAGCCCGACGCCTCGCCGCCCATGATGCCCGCGAGCGACTCCACGCCATGCTCATCGGCGATCACACAGATGCTTTCGTCGAGCGAATAGGTCTTGCCGTCGAGCGCCAGCAGCGTCTCGCCGGCTTTCGCACGGCGCACGGTGAGATTGCCCGTCACCTTCTTGGCGTCGAACACATGCAATGGCCGCGCGCGGTCGAAGGTCATGAAGTTGGTGATGTCGACCAGCGCCGAAATCGGCTTTTGCCCGATCGCGACAAGCCGTTGGCGCATCCATGCGGGCGATTCACCGTTGGTGACGCCGGTCACCGCCTGCGCGTAAAAGGCAGGACAGCCCGCCGCATCCTCGATCCGGACACCGGGGCCTTCGCCCTGCCCCTCGACGGGCTCGACCCGCGAATCGGTCTGCGCCGACGCGATATCGGCGGCGGCCGGCACCGTCAGCGGCTTCAGCGTACCGACGCCCGCCGCAGCCAGATCGCGCGCGATCCCGCGGACCCCCATGCAATCCTGGCGATTGGGCGTAATGGCGACGTCGAACACCGGGTCGGTCATCCCCGCATAATCGGCAAAGGCGGTGCCGATCACCGCGTCGGCGGGCAGTTCGACGATGCCGTCATGATCCTCGCCGAGTTCCAGCTCGCGCGTCGAACACATCATGCCGTTCGATTCGACACCGCGGATCGCCGACACCTTCAGCTCCATGCCGTTGGCGGGGACGACGGCGCCGGGCAGGCCGAGCACGCCGACCAGCCTCGCGCGCGCATTGGGTGCGCCGCACACGACCTGCAGAGGCTGACCGTCGCCGGTGTCGACGCTGAGCACCTGCAGCTTGTCCGCCTGCGGATGTTTTTCCGCGGTGAGCACGCGCGCGACGCGAAACCCGTCGAACCGCGCGCCCTGATCCTCGACGCCTTCGACCTCCAGCCCTATCCGCGTCAGCGCGGTGCTGATCGCAGCGATATCGGCGTCGGTATCGAGATGCTCCCTGAGCCATCCAAGCGTGAATTTCATGCGCCGACTCCTCCGCTCAACGTGGGCACGTCGAGGCTCGAAAATCCATAATGTTTCAGCCAGCGGATATCGCCGTCGAAGAAGGGGCGCAGGTCGTCCATGCCGTATTTCAGCATCGCGAGACGATCGATCCCGCAGCCGAAGGCGAACCCCTGCCATTCGTCGGGGTCGAGCCCGCAGGCGCGGATAACCTTGGGGTGGACCATGCCGCTGCCCAGCACTTCCATCCAGCCTTCGGACCCGCCGATGACGCGCTTGCCCTTTTCGATGCTGAAGCCGACATCGACCTCGGCCGAGGGCTCGGTGAAGGGGAAATAGCTCGGGCGCAGCCGCAGGACGACGTCGTCGCGCTCGAAAAACGCCTTCAGGAACGTCTCGAGCGTCCATTTCAGATGGCCGAGCGTGATCCCCTTGTCGATCACCAGCCCCTCGATCTGGTGGAACATCGGCGTGTGCGTCGCATCGCTGTCGCTGCGATAGGTGCGCCCCGGCGCGATGATGCGGATCGGCGGTTTCTGGCTGACCATCGTGCGGATCTGGACCGGCGAGGTGTGGGTGCGGAGCAGCATTTTCCGCGCAGCGTCGTCGGCCGCGTTCGCCTGCGCCGCGAAATAGAATGTATCGTGCATCGCGCGCGCAGGGTGCGTTTCGGGAATGTTGAGCGCGGTGAAATTGTGCCAGTCGTCCTCGATCTCCGGCCCCGTCGCGACCGCGAAGCCCAGGTCGGCGAAGATTTCGGCGAGTTCGTCCATCACCTGGCTGACCGGATGGATCGTGCCGCTGGTGGGCACGTCGGCGGGCAGCGTCATGTCGAGCATCTCGCTCGCCAGCCGCGCGTCGAGCGCCGCGGTTTCGAGCTCCGCCTTGCGCGCTGCGATCGCGCCGCTCACCGCCTCGCGCAGCCCGTTGATCGCGGGGCCCTTCACCTGCCGTTCCTCAGGCGTCATGCCGCCGAGCGTCTTGAGCAGCGCGGTCACCCGCCCCTGTTTGCCCAGCGCCTCGACCCGCACCGCCTCGAGCGCGTCGAGCCCCGAGGAGGCCCGGATCGCGGTCAGCATGTGGTCGCGCATATGGTCGAGTTCGGTGTCGGTCACATGCTGCTCCATCCGCCCGCAGGCGCTATAGTCCAAGACCGGGTGCAATATCCGCCCAGTGCGGATTGCCGTCCTCGATCAGATTGATTTTCCACGCGCGGTTCCATTTTTTCAGCTGCTTCTCGCGCGTGATTGCGGCATCCATCGTATCTGCCATCGCAAACCAGACGAGCCGCGTCACTCCGTAGCGGGAGGTGAAGCCCTTGATCAATCCCGCCCGGTGTTGCGCCAGGCGAGCCAGAAGATCCGACGTGACGCCGATGTACAGCGTCCCATGCTTACCGCCGCCGAGGATGTAGACGCAGGGTTGCTTCATCCTCTTCCCCCACGCCCGTCATCCCCGCGCATGCGGGGATCCATACGGGCGACGTTTGCGCCTCTATCACCAATGCTCGCGTTTATGGATTCCCGCCTGCGCGGGAATGACAAAAATGAAGCGGGAATGACGAGAACGCAAAAAAGGGCGCCGGTGGCTTACCCACCGACGCCCCCTTTTCGATCGCGTGCGACCCGGGCCGTTTATGCGGCCTGGGGCAGCGCTGCCTTTGCCTGCGCGATGATGGCGCTGAAGGCGGCCTCTTCGTGCATTGCGATGTCGGCCAGGACCTTCCGGTCGAGTTCGATACCGGCCAGCTTCAGGCCATGCATGAACTGCGAATAGGTCAGACCCTCGGCGCGGACACCGGCGTTGATGCGCTGGATCCACAGGCCACGGAACGTGCGCTTCTTAACCTTGCGGTCGCGATAGGCGTACTGGCCGGCCTTTTCGACGGCCTGGCGGGCGATGCGGATCGTGTTCTTGCGACGGCCATAATAGCCCTTCGCCTGTTCAAGGATCCGCTTATGCTTGGCGCGGGTGGTTACACCCCGTTTGACGCGTGCCATTCTCTATTCCTTTCCGCTCAACGCAGACCGTAGGGGGCCCAAGCCTTCACCGTCGCGGTGTCGGCCTTCGACAGCACCTTGGTGCCGCGGTTCTGGCGGATGTACTTGCCGTTGTGGTGCAACAGGCGGTGGCGCTTGCCGGCGACGCCGTGCTTCAACAGACCGGTCGCGGTCAGCTTGAAGCGCTTCTTGACGCCGCTCTTCGTCTTGAGCTTGGGCATTTTCTTCTCCAAAAAAAGCAACGAAACGAACTACCGCGGCAGCCCACACTGGCCGGGTCGTTATTTCCACTCGTTGCAAGGGAACGGGGCGCATAGCCGCATGGCGGCGGGAAATCAACCGCCTGCCGTTTCCGCTAGGGAACTGGCGACCCCATCCACGCGCTTAGCCGCGATGAGTGATTCTGTCAGCGTAACGACCGATGCGGAACCACCCGCCGATTCGCTGCCGGTGCGGCGTCACCGTGTCAGGACTGTCCTCCTTAGCATCATCGGCGCCATCGCGCTCGCGTGGTTGATCTTGTTCATCACCAAGGGGCGGTTCCTCAAACACCCGTTCGAGCGGGTCGCGGGCAAGCTGACCCACCGCCGCGTCGCCGTCGGCGGCGATTTCCAGCTCTATTTCGCGCCATTCGACATCAAGTTCGTGGCCGAGGGGCTGACGATTTCGAACCCCGACTGGGCCACGCAGCCCGACCTGTTTTCCGCCAAGCGGATCGATTCGCGGATCGCGCCGCTATCGTTGCTCTTCGGGCGGCGGCATTTTCGACGCCTCGACCTGACCGATGGCATGGTCGATCTCGAATGGAACGGCGCGCACGATCGCAACAGCTGGACGTTCAGCGACACGCCCGGCAAGCCGATCGCATTCCCGATCATCGACCGTGCGACGCTGGCGGGCACGAAAGTGCGCTATCGCGACCCCACATTGCAGCTGCTCGCCAATCTGTCGTTCGCCACCGTCATGTCCGCCGACGCGACGATCGGCGACAAGGTGAAGTTCACCGGCGACGGCAAGGTGCGCGAGACGCCGTTCACGCTGACAGGGGCGCTGCTGTCGCCCAACCAGACCGTCGCGCGCGGCAAGAATCAGCTGACGATGACCGCACATGCCGCCAACAACGTCATCGACGTCACCGGCACGCTGCCCAGCATCGCCGATATCGAAGACGTGCCGCTGCAGGTGAAGGCGCGGGGCCGCAATCTCAACGAGTTGCTGTGGATCATCGGCGTCGCGATCCCGGAAACCCGCGATTACCGGCTGCATGCGCAACTGGTAAAGACGGGCAACGATTATGCCTTTACGCGGATGGCGGGCGTGTTCGGCGACAGCGACCTGTCGGGCAAGTTCACCGTCCGCAACATCGCGCCGCGCCCCTATATCACCGCGACGCTCGCGACGAAGCGGCTCGCGATCGCCGATGCCGCGCCTTTCATCGGCTACAATCCCGACATCGTCGCCACGCGCGGCGTCGAGGCCGCCGCCGCCGCGACCGGCGCGGGGGCCGCGCGGCTGCTGCCCGATGCGAATCTGGGCATCGATTCGATGAAGAGGTTCGATGCCGACGCGACGTGGACGATCGCGACCGTCGCGTCGAAGAAACTGCCGATATCGAACGTCGACGTCACCGTCAGCCTGAAGGATGCGTTGCTCAAGCTATCGCCGTTCACCTTCGCGATGGCGCGCGGCAACGTGGCGTCCGACATCACGCTCGATGCCCGGCGCACGCCGACGCACGCCACCTATGACATTCGCCTGGCGCAGACCCCGATGGGCCGGTTGCTCGCGGGATTCGGCGTCGCCGAGGCGGGCACCAGCGGCACGATCAAGGGCCGGATCCAGCTGGAAGGCACTGGCAACACGCTGCACGATTCGCTCGCCAGCGCACGCGGGCGCATCGCGTTCATCATGCCCGCCGGCACGTTCTGGACGCGCAACGTCCAGCTTGCCGAGCTCGACGTCGGCACGTTCGTCCAGAAGATGTTCGAGAACAAGCTGAAGGAGCCGGTGAAGATCAACTGCGGGCTGGTCGCCTTTACCGTGCGGGACGGCGTGGCGGCGGCGGACCCGATCCTGATCGACACGACGAAGAACGTGATGCTCGGCCGCGGCGGGTTCAGTTTCAAGACCGAGGGGCTCGACCTCGCCTTTCGCGCCGATGGCAAGAAATTCAGCCTGTTTTCGGGCCAGTCGCCGGTCGGGCTGGGCGGCAATTTCGCGCACCCGTCGATCGACGTCATTAGCGAGCAGCTGCTCGCCCGTGCGGGCGTCGGGCTCGGCCTGGCGCTGGTCGCCGCGCCGGTGGCGGGGGTGCTGGCGTTCGTCGATGTCGGCGATGCGAAATCGGCAGCGTGCAGCCCGGTGCTAAGCGGGGCGACCGCAACCGCGCAGCGCACGACCAAGGGCCAGCCGCGCGACGACGTCGGCCGCGGTACCACCGCCAAGTCGGAGAATGGCAAGAAGTCGGACGGCGAGAAAAAGGGTCAGCGCAAGAAATTCCTGGGGATCTTCTGACCGCTCAATGATCGTGGGCGTGACCGCTGGCGGCATGCAGCGCCTCGAGCACATCGTCGGTCCTGGCCGGATCGCCGATCGCCAGCACATGCCCCTCGCTCGCCGCGGTCAGCGGATCGCCGTTCCAGTCGCACATCCGCCCGCCGGCACCTTCGACGATCGGCGCGAGCGCCGCGAAGTCATACAGCTGCAACCCGCTTTCGCACACGATGTCGAGATGCCCGCTCGCGAGCAGGCCGTAATTATAGCAGTCGCCGCCATAGACGGGGCCCTGCCGCACATGGCCGCCCGATGCCGCCGCGACCAGCGAGAGATAGGCGGGCACATCGCCATCGCCGAACAGATGCGGGCTCGTCGTGGCGAGCATCGCGCCCTCCAGCGCGGGGCAGGCGCGGGTCGCGACGACCGTGCCGTTGAGCGTCGTCGGCCGCCCCGCCACGCCCAGCCAGCGTTCGCGCTGGATCGGCTGATCGATGATCCCGAGCACGGGCCAGCCATCCTCCAGCAATGCGATCAGCGTCCCGAAGATGGCGCGGCCAACGGTGAAGCTGCGCGTGCCGTCGATCGGATCGAGGATCCACTGGCGATTGGTGACGCCATCCTTGGTCCCATATTCCTCACCGATGATGCCATCGCCCGACCGCTCCGCCTCGATCAGCTTGCGCATCGCGGCCTCGGCCTCCCGATCGGCCAACGTGACGGGAGAATGATCCGCTTTGGTTTCAATCCCATGGGGCGCACGGAAATAGGGGCGGATGGCAGCGCCCGCGGCCTCGGCGAGGCGCAGCGCAAGGTCGATATCGGCTTGTTTTACAGGCATGTCGGCTGCCTATCCGCTCCCCGCGTTCTACGCTAGAACCAACGGCAAGACATTATAGGAGATACCGATGCGCCTGATCCCGATGCTTGCCGCCATGGCGCTTGCCGCCGCGCCCGCCGCCGCCGCGCTGGCCCCCGGTGCCAAGGCCCCCGACTTCACGACGCGCGGCGCGATCGCGGGCAAGGTGTTCAAGCTGCACCTCGCCGACCAGCTGAAAAAGGGCCCGGTCGTCCTGTACTTCTTCCCCGCCGCCTTCACCGGGGGCTGCAACGCCGAGGCACATGCCTTTGCCGAGGCGATCGACCAGTTCAAGGCAGCCGGCGCGACGGTCATCGGCATGTCGGCGGACACGATCCCGACGCTGCAGCGCTTCAGCCAGGAAAAATGCGCGGGCAAGTTCGCCGTCGCCAGCGCGGGGCCGTCGGTCGTCGCGGCCTATGACGTCGACCTGCACCATGTCGACAACGGCCACAACGCGTTCTTTTTTTTTTTTCAAGCAGAAGACGGCATACGAGATGCTACCGTGACTGGAGTTCAGACGTGTGCTCTTCCGAT
>ENA-ORXF01002404-ORXF01002404.1-marine-metagenome-genome-assembly--contig:-NODE-2404-length-11204-cov-5.093916_pt1 | contig 11204 bp, 6 predicted proteins | sample MGYA00237864_ERZ511476 | MGnify/ENA primary metagenome ERZ511476 (study PRJEB26306, sample SAMN06343908) | marine metagenome | isolation source: coastal waters | place: Atlantic Ocean: West Antarctic... | reverse complement strand
ACAACCAGGCTCATGAACGAAACGAGCGGCCGGTGTGAGGATGAGGCGTTCGCCAAGTTCATCCAACATTACTTTTACATTGTCATAACAATCCTCACCATCAAACGTAGATAGTAGTAGGCTGCTGTATTTATTCCATAGCGCTTCGATTTCCATATTATCTCCAATATTCTATTCTAATGAAGATATCGTGGGTTTACACCGACTTTACCGTACCTTTCCATCTAGGTGATCCACCTCGGGACGGATATATAAGAGCAACATCACTTACTCGCTGAACCCTGATATCGTCATTTCCCCGGAGGGCGCCGATATTAAATGCATTTTCAATTAATATCTTCAAATACCTCGTACCATTTCTCACGTCTAAGCCTTGCATCTTAATGACGATGCCTGTTATACCATTTTCATCTTTAACGTTAACAATCTTACCATATGATTCGTTAATTGCCGGTGTTGTAAGCTTTGCAGCATTGAGCAGGGCACCGATCGATTTTGATATATCATCTCCAGAAAATGTCTTATTGATGTTAAGATTCTTAAATACTTGTTCAGGCGATGCAGGGCGCATGCCTTTTGGCAATGCCCCAAGTTCACTCGATACCACCCTATTTTTGCTACCTTTCTTCTCAAATAACATTTTATAAATTCTATCCACAGATTCTCTCCACAGCAACTGGAAAGCTGATGTCTTCACCTTGAAAACTGATGCTTATTCCATCACTAAATATCTTTTTAGCATCGCTCGATACGCTTTTTGGTACATCACAAATAATTTCATCATGGATTAAAAATAGTGAACGGCAACCTCCAGCTGCTCTTAGCTTATCCACAACTTCGTGAAACCCAGCAACGGCTGTATCGACAGCTGTACTTTGAATAAACGAATTAAATACCTTTTCTTTGCTATGCGGGAAAATAGGGCGACCAAAATAATTCGTAAGGGATTCTTGCTTAAGCAAGTCGTTTGTTATCTTATCAACTGAAAACAGCTCTTTCAATTCTTTCTTTTGTTTCATCGAGACGTCTCCATACTCGCTACGTGCTGTATGTAAGGACATCCCATAAATAATAGAGAGAGTTAAGATCTTTGCCTTTGAGCGTCCCAACTTACCACCGAATACTTCATTATCAATCCATTCGTATAGATCACCTGCTGGATTAATACCACTCATTGCCAACGCTACTCTAGGCTCTAAACTTGAATAGTCAACAGAGATTATGTCACCTTCATCATATGTTGATTCAACAATTGCCCGATGCTGTTTTCTTAATGTTAATATCCTAGGACCGTCCGCGACATTCATCCTGCCGGTGGATGTTTGAGTACCATCATACATGACCTTCTTTGCAAAGCCATCATCATCAGGTGTAAAAGACTTGAGGTTTGACAGTTGTGTAGCATCATTCTCAAATCTTAAACAGTCGTTAAATCTTTTTCTATTGATTCGTGCTCTATCAAGGTCTTCTAAGAGCTTTAATCTTCTTTGTAGCATATTACCATAACAGGATTCTTCAAGTGTCATAGCGACATGCTTCGCACCCTTGACAACATTGCGAATTATGGACTGATATACATCATTGCTCAGGGCGTGTTGCCAATGTACCTCATGCAAACTAATGCCGACCTTGTTAAAAAACGATGCTTGAGGTATCGAAGCAAAATTAGGTACATTGAACCGAAATAACTTTGCAGCATAATCGATAGAGTACTTGCTACTATCTTCCCCTAAACATAACATGCCAATAGGCTTCTCATAAGTCCATGAAAAATTGTTATCGCTGACAATCAGATGTTCACGTGTGCCTAGCGCGCGTCCTAAAATACAAAACTGCATGCATAAACATAATCAGTTGACTCGGTTTGTTCATTAGGCCTTGCCTACAAGGTTGACTGCAACGGCTTCGGCAATGTCCTATTCGCTGGGCTTGTCCACTTCAGCAGACATATCTGCAAGTCTTCGTTTAAGGCCTTCTATAGGATCTTTAAACTTTTCAAAACCAGAATAGTTTATTAACTTAGCGCTAGTTTTGTACTCTCCTGGTGTAAATGAATGATCAACTGATGTAACACAATACATTCCATCAGCGTTTGTATCTGTATTAAAATCAAAAAACATTATAGTTTGATATCTGAGTGTTGGAAGACCAAACATTTCAATGGCAAGCTCATTAGGTTTTACAAATGTAGGTAATCCAGTGTCAATATTACCTGCCATGGCACCTAGGTTTTTACTGTCTCCCTTTGTGATCCTCCCCATCTCAATAGACCCCAGCCTAGGATCATTCATACTAGACAAACTAGCATTATAAACTGGGCAGCCTGTCGAGCCTATAATACATGATGGCATTTGCTGGCGTATAAACTCCTTAAGCTTACCTCTGTTTGGGACAACTTTCATAATGCCCTGAAGCTTTGTTTTACCCCCGGATCCTTCGATATCATTTGTTTGTTGTAGCTCCAGCAAGCCAGCAGCGTCTGCCTTTGCCAAAAACTCAGCATGTAAAGCACCATGACCAGATGATATATCCTGGGCTCCAATTTGGGCGATGGCGGCCACCTGCTGGATGGATAATTGGCCATCAGCATTTCCGCTTGTAACCATATTAAGCCCATCTGGAGTCATCGACTGTAATAACATATCGACAGGATCGACGCCAGCAGCATGAAGATCCGTAACGTAAAGTCGTAGAATCGTTTTGTTAACATCGACGTCAAACCCCTCACCTTCCTCCCTAGGTATTGCAGCAGGAACACAATCAAAGAAGATTGACATGTCAACTGTTTTAAGGTCCTTTGGTTCTTCAGCTGCATATGCCTTTGCAAGGATTTGTTGTTTGCTACTAACAAGAGCTGAGTCATCGAGCCCGCCAGCAGTCTTTACTGTACGCTTACCTTCTTTATCTATTTTAATATCATATAACCCGTTTAATCCATATGCTTCAGCATATTGCGGCTTTATAAATTCTTTATTTATAAAGCCAATAAATGTTTGAATATCAATGTTTAGTGCTTTGCCAAAGCGCGCTTTCATGAGGTCTTCAAAATCCTGAATCTTTATTGGGAACTGTGATATATTATGGTGCCTAACAAATCCAGCTGATCTGTTAACACCATAAAATATAAACTGAACTTCATCAAATTGGTTAGTAGCCTGAAGTGGTTTTCCGACAAACAAAAGAAGCAGCTTTCCTAAAGAACAATAGCCAGGGGCTGGTGTTGAGTATCCGGCGGCGCTCCAAGGTTGTACCGGACCGCCATCAGAAATACCTGGCTTCGGAAAAGATGATGCAAAAAAATCTTTATTGTTCTTTAACAAAGACATTTTTATCTTAAATGCGTCCGCCGCTGATTGTTGGGTTTGCTTCACTTCCCCGTCAGTTCCGTCAGTTCCGAATAGTTTAGTAAACAGCGTTGCTAGTTCTTCCACCCCTGACCGTGCATCACCCTCGCCACCCTTAAGTGATGCAATTGTTTTTGCAATTTCATCTGCTGTTGCTTTATCAAACTTTAAAGCGCTTGAGGTGGAGGAGGAAGCCTTTATTGCAGTCTGTCCAATGATGTCCTTCACCAATGCCCTTCCATCATATAACTCGTTAACCTTCTCAGCGAATACTGCATTTAATTGAGCTAATTTATCTTCAAGTCGTGAGAACCCTTCCCCATCCGTAATTTCAGCGGTAAAGGTTTCATTTACTCCTTTCATTGATAGCTCAAGATTTATGTCAACACCTCCATCAGGGGTGAACGAATAACTGGAGTTCTTAATTCCATACTTTACTCTTGTTCTTAACGCATTTAAAAAATCGCCGATAGGATTTGTACCAGGTGAATTTTGACCATCTGGATGTGACCACCCATATTCAACAAGGATCTCTGCGGCGCGATATGCTGTTGGTGTCACAAGGCTTGCCACTTGTGATAAACGGCTACGGTCATGCAGCGCGATTTGAAGCTTAGCTGTTTCATGTTCCGTGTTCATGCCAGACGGCGTTTTTGAAACCGTAAAATTCTTTATCGTCATAAAGGGCTTAAACTTATCCAATACGCCTACGCCACCGGATTCAGAAGTTCCAGGTTCAAAATATTCTTCGTCACCGTTAACAAGCGTTTGCGGTGATGTAAACAATTCCATCCCCGAAGCCCTATATTTTGTAAGGGCGTCTCCCTCAGCGTCTGACACTGTGCTTGCATTTGCCTTTTCTTTCTGTCCAGGTGTCAATGCATCATTAGGTGATAGAAAAGCATGTTGACTAAGCGATAGTGACATCCCAGAAGATGCCACAGGTGCACCAGGTGAAATAACAGATAAATCGAAAAACGGAACACATCTAGAAAATTCTGTATTTGGAATTGAATTAAAAAACACATCAAGCACATCTGAATTACGAGATGCAAAATTATGTTTTATAGGAAAAACTTGAATTGCTGATAGGCCTGGCTGAAACTTTGTAGGATATGTACCAGCACTGCTAGGTTCACCTCCTATCATTCTCTCCATGGAACTTTGAAAGCCATTAACGCCTACGATTGACAAGTACTTATCTACCGTTGCGAACATTGCGGCGTCGTCATCATCAAAATTGGAGGCATTTGTAGAGGCAAAGGCATCATCGTTGAAGACCGTACCAACAAATTTCTCAATTGCGGTCCGAACATCTGCGCTGAATGCACCTGCAGACGAAGCACGACTAAACAGCACCATGACTTGCCGACGGAAATTTTCATCAAATTCGCTAAATTTGTTAGTCGACAGCTCGCCATCCGTAAATGATGGATCCCTAGCATCTAGACCACCAAAATAATATGCTAACGCCTCTATTTGATTGAGTATTGCTGGATTAAAACGTGCCACTTACTATCCTGTAATGCTTTTTATCTGGTCTAGCCTAGTAGGAATCTTTAACTCAGTTCCTCCTGGAGATTGAAGTGCCCAGCCTATACCACTACATGCAGCGATGATCCACCACATTCTCGCATCGCCTAGTTCCTGACCTGCAATTGCATCAAGCCTTTCACCTTCTCTTAATATGCGTGTACGTAATGTTAATCTTCCATCTTTTGCAGCCTTTGCCAATGCGCGGGAAGCCTTTGGCGTGGCGAGCATTCTGCCACCTTTTATTTTAGGGGTGCCGTTATATCTATGAATCATTTTTTACTCCACCTTTAATGCCTGTGCAATCTCTTTAACCGTTGGTGCGGCATTCCCACTTTCCAAACTAGTCTTTAGCGCTGACAGTTCATCAGAGTTTTGGGTTCCATAAGGATCCCCGCCCATCGCATTCATAACCTTCCCTGTGTTATAAATCGGTGCACGGTTCATACCATCTGCATCCAGTCCAGGAGTAATATCATGAATAGGTTTAAATGTAATTGAGACGCGGCATGCCTTAGGTGCCTTGCTGCCAACATCTTCTGTGCTCCACGGAAATTCAAACCAATTGAAGTTCATGCCTGTAATTACACCGGCAAGGCCTCGGCCGCGAGAAGACTCGAAGCTTTTGACAATTGCATTCTCGCTAGGCTTGAAGAAATCTTCTTCGCCGAATGGGTCTGCAAATGGGTCTGGTATGACGTTTGCCGCAAGGCGTGCGAGTGTCGTAACATAGGCTGGATCAAGCTCCGGTAGTTTGACCTTTACGTGATAAGTTGGTGCTGTAGTTGCGCTGTTGAATTTCTTGTTAAGCGTTTTGACGTCATCCGCCGCAATGTTAATGGTATATGCTATATTAAACGGAATTTCTGGAGCCTCAGATCCTGTATCACCACCAGCCCCTGCGGCAGCAGCATTTGTTGTTGCATTTGTTATGACATCGCCGTTAGGGAGAGGCGTTAAATCAGGCATTACAACGATACCCTTTATGGGCTTTTTGAGTCTAACGTTATTTATGGTCTCACCGGTGCCAGGAACTACAGGGTTTAAGTTTAGGGGTGTACCTGACGGTATGATGACCGAAGCGCCCGGCCAAAGTCCCGTATCCGTCCTAAGCGCTTGTATCTTTTTCGTCTCTTCCGCTATCTTTTGTGCTTGGGCTGCGGTTTCTCGTGATGCCTCATTTCCATCTGGATCATATACATCCGAGCTTTGTCCCATACCGAACAATCGTGCCAGGCTAAACTTCGAATAGTTTGACTTGAATAAATCACCAAGCCTGATCCGAATCAAGGGTGATGCAGTTTGGACTTGCGAGAAAGGTTGCACAAACTTAATTGTGCCATCGCTTAAAGTTCTTCCTCTAGAAAATTGTGGGTACATTAATGTCGTAAGCTTATTAATTTGGTACCACATCTCATCAAAGCTTTCAGAATTTGTTGCTATGATAGAAAACTCCATGCCTATTGATCTTGTTGTGCCTCCGTAAATTTGTGCTGGTTCAACCCTGCCCAAGCCAGTTGTCTCGCTATAGTTGGATGCATATGAATCAGAGATAGCGCCTAGAAATGCATGGAATGAAACAATCTCGTTTGTCCGAAGATCATGAAAATAGAATGGTACATACTCAAGCTCAAGTTGTTCCTCGACACGTTCAACCAGCTCGCCAGGCAAACGGCCTGTGGCTGTGTTTCCTGCAATGGTTGTGGGATCTATTAGCTTTTGGTTTAGAGATGAATTACTTAAAAAACCAGAAAGTGATGCGCCCATTCCGACTTCTTCACTCCGTTTGAGCGAATTTTGAAACGCAGCAGGTAAAATGTAGCTGCTTGGTGTAGACCCTGCGCGCCAGACCAGCGTTTTTTCAGTAGGACTAACTCTACTTTTCTTCATTCTGTTGAACGCGTTATCAGCTAGTTTGTCAGATTCACCATCTGCGTTACCAAAAAAGTTTTTATGATTTCCGCTAGTGATTACCTTGTCACCAATTGCTGCCATTACGCATGTGAATCTAAAGAACTTAGAATTAATCAGAGAATCTAGCAATATCCCTAATGCATTTAAGTTAGTTAATAAACCTCCTCCGCTGAATGCACCAGTTGATTCTTCCATGAAAGCAACAGTATCTCGTGCAACCGACCGTTGTACGGATGACACTAAACCTGCGCCACCAAATAATGCAGAAACCTGAAACCATATAAGGCCCATAAGTACAGAAGTTGTAAAGGGTTGATCTGTAATTGGGATGCCTAGTGCATTTCGAAAATCAGGAAGCACGCTAGCAGCGAGTCCCTTCACATTTTTTCGTGACTTACCTTTCATAAGAACATCTTCTTCAGTCGCTGCATCTGCGGTTTTAAACCCGAAGCCTGGTGTTAGCAATCCGATCAGCAGACCTGTTGCAGCCGTTGATGTTGCAATGGTAACGAACTGGGGAATCAATAAAGCAATTGGTGATGGCGAATATGGACCAAACGGAGAAAACATTTCAAGGTGACTATACGTCTGGCCGAATGAAGAGCCTGGTTTATTAAAGCTTGTTATGAAATTTTCATCGTTAGGACCTTCTTCTTCCCGAATGTCAGCATTGATAATGCTATTATTCGTTAATACATCACCTCCGAATGCATTACGGGTCTCAAGGTCTCCAGCCGAAAGCTTTTCATTGCCGACACGAACTTGTGCTAATGCTAATGCTTCTTCGCCAAGAATGGTTCCAGAATCGAAAGCATTTGGATCGTCGTCGGTCTGTAAGCGACCAGAGGCTTTTAGTAATAAAGAAAAAGCAATCTTTTGCAAGTCTTCAACTTCGTATTCTTTTGCCTTTGTTGCATCACCGGTATCCGCTATGTATTCGCCCATTACTTTTTGGGTGCGTCCAAACGGTTTTGACCTTGCACCATCTTTGATGTATGGACTTCTTTGACCTGGGCTAAATCGATTATTAAGAAGAACCTCTGAGACGCGTTGTTCTATTTCACTTTTTCCGTCGCCTTTTATGGACGCAATCTTCTTGCCATGCTTCGCAGCCCGTAACGTCTTATCAAAAATTTCGCCTAATGGGTTGGACTCATCCCCAATGTTGCTGTTGCTAATCGTCTCTAGATAACCTTTTGCCAACTCAACAACGTCGTCTGTAAATCTTGGCTCTTGATCATGTCCGCCTAAGACTATTTCAGGTGTTGATTTTCCTGGATTTGAAAATCCTGGTGTTTCTTCTTCATTGCCTGAAATCTGGTAGGCATTCTTTGTAGGCTGCGTTTTTGTTAGCTCAGAAAGATATTGGCCTAATGTTTTTCTAACATCTGTCCTAAGGTCATCACCTTCCTGAAAGCCTCCAGCTCCTCCGGCTTCAGAAGTATTCTTTGTACCGTTGATAATATATGACTTTGATGGATCAATTGGCATCCTGTTTCTCGCTATTAAAAATTGTAAGCTTATCTAATAACTCTTTACGGCCGACGTCTGTTTGGCAGGCTTTACGAGTCGAATTGATAAGAGGATCAAGCTGCGCAGCAATATCTTTTGCATATGCAACCGTTGCCTTTCGTTGCTCATCATTCTCACATGCGTCTAACATGTGTTCTAAGAGCTTATGCTCCATCATATATTCATAAACTGTTTGATCTTTCATCCCATTACCAGGGGTGTTGTTGTAATTGTTCTATCTGCTAGTGCTTGTGATAGGCGGTTTGCATCTAAGTACACCTTAACGCTTAATTCAATTGGGCGTGGGCCAGCAACTTTACCGACACCCTCTGCAGTACCTCCTCTAAAGTCGCTCATTCCTACGCTTGCGCTGATATTTGGTGTATCCTTAAGGGTCTTATTCAAGTCTTTAGCTTCTTTATTTTGGGAAACAATTGCGTCTTTCCCAGCATTCTGCGCATTCAGTTTGGCTTCCTCTCTTTTACCGGCTTTAGCGGCGGCTATTGCTAAATCTTTTTCTTGCTTTTTCTGCTGCTTGGCTATAGCTGCTTGTTCTTTTTTATATTTGCCTGAGAAGTCAAATGCCCTCTTAATTTTATCAAACATGAATGTGCCTAGCGTGCCCATAGATTTGGCGATGCTCTCGAAAACGTTTTTAAATGCGCCTTTGATCTTGTCTATTGCCTCTTTGCGATATCTGGGATCTGTAAAGAACTTCCATACGGATTCACCTATCGCCGCTAACCCTTCCAAGACATACGCTCCAGCGGCGTAGATTGCGTCACCAATCATCTCGCCTAACTTCCAGAAGGCGCCCACAATGAAGCTTATAACATTCCCTATCAAGGGCACGCCATATCTAATGATGACAACAACCAGCTCCGCGATTCCATTGAGGATCATCATAGGAATTTTAACCAGTGACAATTTAATCTGTTCGAATATTGTCATGAGGAAGCCAGAGATGGTTTCCACCAGCCCGTCCATCACCTTTGCACCGGCGTCTGCTGTCTTTGATAAATCGTCACCGAATATGCTAAAGAAGAAATCGCCAAACCCCTCAAGGATCTTAAATAAGCCTGCAAAGGTGTCGGCGGCTGAGGAGACTATGCCTCCTAGGAAAGTATCCTTAAGCGGTTCCACAATATATTTTTGAATCATACCGTTAAACTTCGTAGCAAGATCAAACTTAGAAAATGCCATGCCTATTCCGGCGACGAGCAAAACGATCATTGCAATCCAGCCGGCTGGGTTTGATAACAGTGCAAACGCAGTAGTAAGACCAGACATTAAGCCCCCGCCTATTGATGCAATGAACGAAGAGCCCATGAACGCGGTACTTAGTGCAGAGCCTAAAGATAATAATAGGCCTGGGATTGCGGAGATTGCGGCGGTTACTAATCCTTTACCAATAAGGTATATCATTCCAGCGCCTGCTATCTTCTGTACCGTCGGTGACTTGAGAACACTTTTTACCGTCTCAGCAAGTGTTACTATTGCAGCCGCAATTGCGGCTTTGTTCTCAGGTTTATTGACTGCTTCCTGAATGGCTGAGAACATCTTAGGCGCGCCAGTGACAATTGCCTCGAATACACCCATTATCATTGGCGTTACAAACTCTTGTATTGATGAAAATGCCCTACCAAATCGCTCTTGTATTGAGCCAGGACCAGCAACAAGGTCAATTAATATCTCTGAAAACTTCGTAAAGGTAGGAATGACATTTTTAAATACTTCATCAATGCCCCCTGCAGCTTTAACCGTATCCCCAAATGCTTTGCCAACGCCCATGCCTATTGTTTTAACCGCCTCGCCTAAAGTTTGTAGACCGGTCAAGGCTCCGGATTGCTCGAATCCTTTATCTATTCCCTTAAAGAACGCATCAAAGAAACTCGTAAATTGTTCTAAAGGCCTGAACATTTTTTTCATTGATGCGGTCATCTCTTTCATCGCATCGACTTCCGACATTTGAGATTCTTTTATGGCTTCGCCTGATTCACCTGCCGCGACTGCCCTATCACCGAAGAATGAATTTAGCTCGTCAGAAGCAACTCCAGCTGCATCTGCAAGGTATGATCTTTCCAGCCTTGAAAGGTCTTGTATAGATTTACCGGTAGACTTAAACGACTTCTGTAAAATAGCCATTCTTTCTGAATCGGATGCATTCATCATATCCACAGCATCAATATTCATGCCAAAAGCTTGTGTCAATTTTGAAACGTTCTCTGCAGAATCTTCAAAGGTGTCAAAGTTCTTTACTATTCCTAGCAGCGACTTTGCGGAGGTACCGGTTTTAATCATGGTTTCAGCAAGTGACGCCATCTCTTTAACCGTGGCATGTAAAAATTCCGGAGCCTTTGCAAGAGCGTCGAATGCTTTACCAACTGACTTTGTTGATAATCCCATTTTCTTTGCTGATGTTGCTATTGCCTTTACTGCAGTAGCCATCTGCTGTTTAACAGATGAGCCGGCTTCCATGGCCCTGCTTGCTATACCTGATAAGGCTTCCGCTGACAGGCCTGCACCTTTTTGAAGGCGCAGCATCATGTTACCTGCTTCGCCAATTTCATTTGATAAAGGCCCGGTGGCTAATGCGCCTAATCCATCGACTAACTCTGCCATGTGCCGAACGGCTGCTGCTTGTCCTTCAGCATAGGAACCAAAAATGGACCCAATATCGCCGACTGTCCCGAGCGCCGTCTCAACTTGAGCACCAGCACCGACGCTTGTATCGCCCACTTTTTCTACTGCATCCTGCCATGCCTCAGCGACCTTGCGCCCTTCTACTGCTTGTTTATATGCAGCCGCAAATAACGTCGATGAGACTTTACCGATTATGCCTAATGCACCTGAGGCAATGTTAGCAAAGCTTTTTACAATACCCCCTGCAACCTTAGGGAT
>ENA-ORXF01002403-ORXF01002403.1-marine-metagenome-genome-assembly--contig:-NODE-2403-length-11209-cov-4.737334_pt1 | contig 11209 bp, 6 predicted proteins | sample MGYA00237864_ERZ511476 | MGnify/ENA primary metagenome ERZ511476 (study PRJEB26306, sample SAMN06343908) | marine metagenome | isolation source: coastal waters | place: Atlantic Ocean: West Antarctic... | reverse complement strand
CACAATGGGTTTCTTACCCAGACCCAGCGCATAGGTACAGACCGCCGCAACCGTCGCATCTGATGTATGCTCTCCGCGAATAATTTCCACAAGCGGCATGGCATGTACAGGATTAAAGAAATGCATACCGCAGAAGTTTTCTGGGCGCTTTAATGACTCGGCAAGGCGGTTGATCGAAATTGTAGAAGTGTTTGATGTAATCACTGCACTGTCATCGAGCAGCGCTTCAACAGCTGGTAGTACCATTTTCTTAACCGATTCCAACTCGACTACGGCTTCAACAAGCATATTGCAGGGAGCCACATCACTGTCTTTCAAACTTGGCACAATCTTGCCGAGTATCTGATCGGCCTTCTCTTCCGTTAGCTTGCCGCGCTTTACACCTTTGGCCAGTAGTTTATTCGCTTCTTGAATACCCAGATCCAAGGCTGGCTGATTAATATCCTTCATCACTACCGAGTAACCACGAATAGCGTTTTGGTAGGCAATGCCGCCACCCATAATGCCAGCGCCGATCACGCCAGCCATTTTTATTTCAGGCAACTTATCCGCCAGGGCGCGGCTGCGGTTTTTTGCCTGCTTAACGATATATTGATCACTTAAGAACAGCCCTACCATGGCTCTCGCCTGTGGCGTTTGAGAGATCTCATAGAATGCTTCATTTTCCATGGCAATCGCTTCATCGCGAGCCAAATGGGCAGCACCGGAAACCAACTCAACTGCTTTTAATGGGGCTGGATAATGATTGCCGACCTTGCCAGTGATAGCGCTACGGAAACCTGCAGCAGTGGCCTCGAGCTCAGCATCGGACATTGTCAGTGCCGAGGTCTTCTGTGTGCGGCGAGTTTGATAATCGCGCTCACCGGAAGCCAGCTCTTGGAGTAAGTTCACTGATGTTTCACGTAGCTGCTCTGGCTCAGCGATAACATCGACGGCACCAGCAGCCAAGGCTGCCTTAGGCCGCTGTTGTTCACCGGAAGCAACCCAATGTACTGCTGTGGAATAACCAATCAAGCGCGGCAGACGCACAGTGCCGCCCCAACCAGGAAGAATGCCCAGACCAGTTTCAGGCAGGCCAATAGCCGCCTTGGAGGAAATTACGCGTGAGTCACAGGCCAGACAGATTTCAAAGCCGCCACCCAGTGCAAAGCCATTAATGGCAGCAACCGAGGGGTAAGGCAGATCTTCGATCTCAGAGAACAGAGCATTTGCTGTCTGTGCGCCCGCAATAAACACATCCTTGGTGGCAGTGAACATGCCCTTAAATTCAGTGATGTCGGCCCCAACCACAAATACTGGCTTCGCGCTGCTGAGCAAGAGACCGCGAATACCGGACTGCGCTTTCAAGGTATCTACGGCTTCGCGTAAATCAGCTAATGTCTGCTGATTAAATTTATTCACCGACTCGCCCTGATTGTCGAACTGAATTTCTGCAAAACCATTGTCGATAAGAGTGAGACTGACAGTCTGTCCTTTATACATAGCGATCACTTTCCTTGATTGATAATTAGAGTCAGCCGGTATTCTAGCTTTGTTAGCGCGCCAGTCTATGATTTACTGCGACCATACGTATCCACAACAATAGCCAGCGAGATAGCAGATGACATTGCGAGATAATATGCACCGCGAGCAGCAATCCAGAGCCCTGTTTGAACAGGCCAAAGGCTATGCCTATGAATACGCCGACGGTGCCACGGAACGCAATGTCTTTCCCTCAATACAGGCTCTCGCTGATCTCGAACAGTTTGTCGAAGACCTTCCGGCCACCTCGGGAGATGCCGCAGCCATACTACAGCAGCTGCATGAATACGGCTCCCCTGCCACCACCGCACAGACCGGTGGGCGCTACTTTGGTTTTGTTAACGGTGGTATTTTGCCTGTCACTCTGGCGACCAAGTGGCTAAGTGATTTCTGGGATCAAAACACCGCGCTCTATGCAATGTCACCCGTTGCCTCCAAGCTCGAAGAGATTTGTGAACGCTGGTTAAAACAATTATTCGGGCTGCCTGACAGCACTGTTGCTGGGTTTGTCAGCGGAACCTCGTCAGCGATCTTATGTGGGCTGGCAGCAGCGCGTTATCGACTATTACAGAACCAGGGTTGGGACTTTAATCAGCAGGGGCACAATGGCGCGCCAGCACTGCGCATTATTGCTGGCCGTCATATCCATGGCGCTGTTACAAAGGCCGTCGCCCTGTTGGGTTTTGGTCTCGACAACATTGAATGGGTTGAGGGCGATGATCAGGGGCGCATCCTTCCCGAACAGCTGCCGCAATTGGATGGCAGCTGCATTGTTTTATTGCAGGCGGGCAATGTCAATTCAGGCTCCTTTGATCCCTTTGACGCGATCTGTGACAGGGCTAATGAAGTCGGTGCCTGGGTCCATATAGATGGTGCCTTTGGTCTTTGGGCGGGCGGCACCAAGCGGCTTAAACACCTAACCCAAGGTATGGAGAAAGCGCATTCATGGTCTGTGGATGGTCACAAGACGCTCAATACACCCTATGACAGTGGCATCTTACTATGCCGCGATCGAGATGCCCTGATCATGGCGTTGCAGGCGTCCGGTGCCTATCTCAACTTCAGTGAAAACCGCGATGGCATGCTTTACACACCAGAGATGTCTCGCCGTGCAAGAGCGGTTGAACTCTGGGCCGCGCTTAAATACTTGGGTGCTGACGGCGTCGATGAGCTGGTTTATGGCATGCATAAACGAGCACTGCAGTTTGCTCAGGAACTCGGAGCGACAGGTTTCGAAATACTTAATGATGTGGTGTTTAATCAGGTGATTGTCTCGCCAGCTAACAACGATATTGCAACAGACAAGATACTAAGCGCGATTCAAGACTCCGGCGAATGCTGGGTCGGCGGGTCTGTTTGGCAGGGTAAAAAAGTGATTCGTGTCAGCGTCTGTTCTTGGGTGACTAGCGCCGAAGATGTCAGCAGGTCGGTGCAGGCATTTATTGATGCTCGAGATGCTATCGCTGAAATATAATTACATCCGCGCCAATAAACTGCGGCGCACTGCCCCACTGCTGACCCAGATAGTCAAAGGTCGCTACTGAAAAGAAGCTGATATGAGTGGGGTCAGACTTGTAGTGCCAACTGGCGAATTTCTCTGGGCTGGCAACCAGCTTGGTCATAATCGCCAACTGCCCTCCTGGTTTCACAAGCCCCCAGAGTCGCTCTAACTCAAATAGCGGCTTAGCCAGATGCTCAACGACCTCGGTGGTGGTAATAAAATCATATTGCGACTCAAGCAATTCAGGATGATTGGCGTAATAGAGATCATAGAGTGCAACAGTATGTCCCTGTTCCTCTAATATCAAAGACAAACAGGGTCCTGGACCAGAGCCAAAATCCAACCCTTGACTGCCGGGCTGCAGTCTCTCCAATAAGGGCTGAGCAAGTCGATTGAGAAAGCTGCGGTAACCCAGATCCTGCGGGTCGTTTTCATGGAGATCGTACTCCGCCTTCTCCTGATCATCTGAAAGATGAAAGCACCGAGGCACAAACACCAGCTGACAAGCAGAGCACTGCCTATAGGTCCGATGTTGATCTCGATGATACTCGACCACCTCTGTCCCATTGCAAAGTGGGCAGCTGTCAGACGCTTGAATCATGTCGTGGGTCATGTCGTGGTGCATAGCGGTCAGGTCACAGTCAGTTGAAAAAAACAAGTCTACCCAGAGCGGATCGCTCAGGGCATAATCTCGCGCCTAATACAGACCATTGCCATCCGGCTATTGTCTGACCAATATTGAATCTACTAATCATTGTAAAAGGCCCACATGCAATCTATTGCCAGTCGTATCGCTAATGAACTCAAGGTCGGTGAACATCAGGTCACTGCCGCCATACAACTGCTTGACGAGGGCGCGACCGTACCTTTTATATCGCGCTATCGCAAGGAAGTCACCGGTGGCCTGGATGATACCCAGATGCGCAACCTTGAGGAGCGCCTCAACTATATAAGAGAGCTTGAAGATCGCCGCAAATCGATTCTCTCGAGTATCGAGGAACAGGGCAAGTTGACACCTGAACTGAAGCAGGCGATCAATCTTGCTGAGACCAAAACCCGCCTCGAAGATTTATATCTACCGTTTAAAGTGAAACGCCGCACCAAGGGCCAGATCGCCATTGAAGCGGGCCTAGAGCCTCTGGCAGACGGTCTTTATGGCGACCCATCGCAGGATCCAGAGCGAACGGCTGCCGCATTCGTGAATGCAGAGCTTGGCGTTGCCGATACCAAAGCGGCCTTGGATGGCGCTAAGTTTATTCTTATGGAACGCTTTAGCGAAGACGCTGAGCTGTTGGGCCGACTGCGCCAGTTTATGTTCGATGAGGCCAATATCACTGCCACTCTGGTGAACGGCAAAGATAAAGAGCCGGGCAAGGAACAGGCGGCAGCCAAATTCAAAGATTACTTTGAGCACAGCGAGCCTCTCAATACAGCCCCATCCCACCGAGCCTTGGCGATGTTTCGCGCTCGCCGAGAAGGGTTTATCAGCATTAAAGTGGATCTGATACTCGAGGACGATTTGGGCCATCCCTGTGAAAGCATGATCGCCCGTCAGGTCAATATTGAAAATCTGGGTCGCCCTGCAGATGATTGGCTTGGGGAGGTAGTGCGCTGGACCTGGCGTATCAAGCTGCACACCCATTTGGAAACTGATCTGCTTGGCAGCCTTCGTGAGCGTTCCGATCTGGATGCAATCAATGTCTTCTCGATCAATCTTAAGGATCTTATTCTGGCTGCACCTGCAGGCCAAAAAGCCACTATTGGCCTCGATCCCGGGCTACGTACGGGCGTTAAAGTCGCGGTGGTAGACAGCACCGGAAAGCTACTCGATCACACAGCGATCTTCCCTACAGCGCCCCAGCGAAAAACCCATGAAGCCGAAGCCATACTCACCCATTTCTGTGAAAAGTATGAGGTTGAGCTAATTGCTATAGGCAATGGCACTGGTAGCCGCGAGACTGAAAGTTTTGTCTTGGATATGCTGAAAAATAACACGGGGCTAAAAGCTCAGGCTGTGATGGTCAATGAAGCCGGCGCATCGATCTACTCGGCCTCTGAATTTGCCGCCAAAGAATTTCCCGATCTAGATGTCACCATTAGAGGTGCAGTATCTATTGCCCGTCGCCTGCAGGATCCATTGGCCGAGCTGGTTAAAATTGATCCCAAGTCCATAGGTGTGGGCCAATACCAGCACGATGTCAGTCAGGTAAAACTGGCCCGCAGCCTCGACTCAGTAATTGAAGACTGTGTAAACGCCGTGGGGGTTGAGGTGAATACGGCCTCCTCTGCCCTGCTGCGCCGCGTCTCTGGCCTCAGCCAAACCATCGCCGATAATATTGTCGACTACCGCGATCAGCAGGGAGCCTTTAAAAGCCGTGAGCAGCTCAAGCTGGTCAGCCGTTTTGGCGAGCGTACCTTTGAACAGGCCGCCGGCTTTTTGCGTATAGCTAATGGTGACAACCCGCTCGACGCTTCAGCGGTACACCCAGAGACCTACTCTTTAGTTGAACGCATTGCTGAAGCCAACAAGACCTCCCAGAAAGCCCTGCTTGGCAATAGCCAGCTGCTGCGCAAACTGGACCCAGCAAACTATGTAGACAGCCAGTTTGGCCTGCCCACTATCACTGACATCCTCAGTGAGCTGGATAAGCCAGGGCGCGATCCTCGCCCCGAGTTTAAAACTGCCACTTTTAAGGAAGGCATAGAGACCATTAAGGATCTCAAGCCGGCAATGCTCCTCGAAGGTGTGGTGACCAATGTCACCAACTTTGGTGCCTTTGTGGATGTTGGCGTGCATCAGGATGGTTTGGTGCATATCTCCGCCATCGCCAATCGTTTTGTGAAAGACCCTCACGAAGTGGTCAAAACCGGCGATATAGTTAAAGTCAAAGTGATGGAAGTCGATGTTGCTAGAAAGCGTATAGCATTAAGTATGCGGACCGATGATGAAGTAACTCCGGCGGGTTCTAATAAAAATCCAGAGGGAAAGCCAGATGGGAAGCCAGGCGGCAAGGCTGGTCAGCAGGCTAACCAAAGGACAAATAGCAGCCCTAAACCGGTCCACAAAAACGCCAAGCCACAGAATCGTCCCCCAGCCCGAGCGCCAAAACCTCAGACCAAAGGCAGTATGGCGGCACTCTTTGAAAAGGCGCTTAAGAAGCCATAGGAAAAGAGGCAAAAACCATCATCAGTGGTAAAAACAGGGTCAACTTAGCTTCCTCAGGCGCTAATAAAACTGAGCCTCGGGGATTGCTAAAAAGTTATGAATTATTTGCCGGATAATTGTATTTCGCATTGACGGTTACCGGTCCGATCAGTATTATGCGCCCTCTCGTAAGAGACCGCATGGTAAGACATTCGGGAATTAGCGCAGCCTGGTAGCGCGCCTGCTTTGGGAGCAGGATGTCGGGGGTTCGAATCCCTCATTCCCGACCACTTTCCGGTCGACCCATTTATACGCTATAAATCAACGTCTTAGGGCAAGCCACGCTGTCCGGTGAAACCTTATTGTAGACAGTCTTGTAGACAGTCTTAAGCGATGAGATTGTTCCACAGTTGGAAAATATTGCCCCCTGGCTCAAGCAGCAGGCCTACGCAATCGATGAAATGCCCGCCATTTAAACAGCCCTCGATAGATCGCTTTAATCTGCGAGTGCTGCCAGGACATCGGCGGAGAATCTCGCTATATCAAAACGCTGTCCATCTTTATGATCATAGCCCCTGCGCACAATCACCAGGTTTCGCGACGGGATAATCATCATACTTTGACCGCGCTGACCCTCCGCGTTAAAGGCATCATCCGGCATCCCCTCAAAGCGACTTGGATAGAGCCAAAACTGCGCGCCATAACCGGGTATTTTGTCACCCTCATACTCCAAGGGCGGCTGCGCTCCCGTCGGTCGACTGACATAATCCCGCCAACCGATGGGCACAATTTGTTGGTCGCGCCACAGGCCATCATTGAGATAGAGAATACCTAATCGACCCAGATCTCTGGATGTGGTCCATACCTGGCTCGACAAGACAAAATTTCCCTGCCAGTCGGTTTCGGCGACTGTGTTGTTCATAGCAATTTTTTGGAACAGATTCTCGCTGGGAAAGCGCAGCATTTTTTGATCATCATTGAGCGTTGCCCGGAGACTGCGCACCGCCAGCATTGTGTCGTTATTGGCGTATTTAAAGCGCGTGCCCGGAGCGGTCTCAAGTCCCGTTGCCGTTGCGTACTCCGTTACCAGACCGCCACCAAAATAAATATCCGGCGTATTGGCGCCATTTACGCTGCTATCTAACCCACTGTTCATCTGTAGCAGGTGCTCCAGTGTTATTGTCTGGCGTTCATCTCCAGGTGCTGACCACTCGGGAATATTAGCTGGAGCCTTGATATCCACCAGTCCTTTTTCCACCGCCACGCCAATCACCGTAGCGGTAATCGCTTTGCCAACCGACCAGGTGCGCTGGGATGTATAGGGCGTGTAACCCGGCTTGTACTGTTCAATCAGCAATTGCTCTGCTGTGGTTACCAAAACCGCGCTGGTGCTATTAAGATCACCATAGGTTGCACTGTTGAGTGCGTCGTCGACAACCCTGGCCAGGGCCAAATTAGGCTGATGATGTTGCCCTACCCTGTCGCCAAAGGGCCAGGGCGCATCAACCTGTTGGCTGACCTTTTTGACTACCGCAGTGGGCAGCAGCTTGCGACTGACCAGCGTCGCACCGACAGGCAGCTGAGCACAGCCAAACCCGTCACGCCAGACGGCATAGCGCGGAGGTAGATCGTCGTCGAACTGAGCCGCTACGTATTTTTTTCGAAGATTAATTTGCGCATCGGGTAGCTGCGCAAAAGTATCGCGAAAGTCGACACGAATACCGGTGAGTTCATCCGCAGCAATCATTGCTGCAGACTTGCCTCCGTTAAAAGTGGCGCCACAGGTGAGCACCGCTTTGTAGCCTGCCACTTGGGCGGCTAAACTTATCGGCAAAAACTCTGAGGCATTGGCGCTGAGCGCAGACATACAAAGTAATACGAAATAAAGTAATGCGAAAAAAAGCTGTCGACACATAATCTAAACCATCAATTAGTGCCTTAGCCTATAACGAATTTTGCTGCATTAACAGGCTAGTGATAAATTAAAAATACTCTTCACATAAAGCCTGTAAGAAATATTTCCTGCTTAAACAATCAACCCAGGATCGTCATCCATATCGGTTAACAGATCCGCTGCCTGCCCCATTGAAATCCTCGCAGTGGCAACAGCAAAAGACTGTTCGCCATGGTCTGAAGGCAGATGCTCATCAGTCCAACCCAGAGAAGCAACCTTATGTTCAATCATCCGCGCAATTTCGGCTTCGGAGTAATTCACTGAGGCGAGAATCTCGCGAGTTGACTGACCGTGACGCTGCGCTGGAGAAACTGATCGAATCAGGCTGTTGGTGGGCCGAATAGCATAGTGGTCGATTTGGGTTAGGCAATGTCCGCTGGGGTGATTAGCGTCGATTGAAAAGGCAAAGCTACCCAGATCGGTGCCGACAAAACCATCTGCCTCACGGCTGTATTGAGCGCGTAATGTTTCAATAGACTGGGGCTGTGCCGCGGCAATATCTGCTGCGATAAAACGTTTAACCCACTCCTCGGAGGAAGCTTGTTGAAAGGCTACGGTCAAAAAGGTTTGGATATCGCCTGTTAGGGTAATGCCCTGAAGACCTGGCACTGTGGTTTCCAAACGCTCAAGCTCCGCTTCACTGGAATCAATAAAAATCCAGTCATCCCAGGTTTTGTAAAAATGTGACAGTGCATGGCTGCCCATAGCCCCTCGACCCGAAGGTTCATTAAAGGGCTCCAGTCCGGCGTAGTCAAAACAGAAGGGTAATTGAGCCAGATTGGTCACTGCGGACAGTGACGTGCGCGCCCGACAGGCGACTCCGGTTTTTAGGTGGTGGTAGAGCGCCACGGCCATGCCGACACCACCAGCAAAACCGCAGTTAACATCCAGAGTACCCAGATGGGCATGTTCTTCTGGCGTATCCACCCCACCACCGTGAGTGTTGTTGAACATCAAATCGTCGACCTCGAGATAGGCCTCATTGATTGCCGCGATGGTCTGAGGCAATGCGTTGCTGATTAAACGCTGGCCACCTGTCGTGCCGTTCATGGACTTCTCGACCATTGCTTTCTGGTACTTGGCGACGCCCTCCTCGACTTGATGGTTTTCCCAGCGAATTTGCTTTTCTATCATTTCATTGGTAATCGCTTTCTGGTTCATGGTGTAGCTCCTTTTGGTTTCTTTGAGGTTCAAAAAACAGACCGCCCAGCAGATTACTGGGCGAAAAGTTTGATTCGGCGCAGGTTATGGCAAGTTACTCAATATAAAGATACGCAGGCATATCGTTATTTAGGGAATAGAGATTGTTTATTTTTTGTCAAGGCGGGAAAGGTGTATTTACTTATAAAACTATATGTTTTTTTTCGGTTTGTGGGTTGCGCTTTTTGATAATTTATTTTAGGTAAACCAAAAAAAACCCCCGAGGCCATTTGATCTCAGGGTTTACATTTATATGTACATTAAAATGTACTTTGTCGACATTTATGTGGACTTAAAAGTGGCAGCGCCCTCGATGATCTCTTTCATGAGCTGCAGCCTGTAGCCTTTGAAATATAGCTTCCCGGTCATCGCGTCGCCCTTCCCGGCCTCATGGCCAACCAGCCACGCAACCTGCTGCTCAGTGTATCCAGCTCGCTGAGCCTCGGTGATAAAGCTGACCCGCAGGGAATGGAACACAGTCTGTCGACAGTTGATGACTTTGGCCTTCGCTTTGCCGAATCGTTTTGAATAGGCCCCGTGCTCGGACCATCCGGGCTGCTGCTCGAGGACGTCGGCGAGTAGGTGGTCGGGTATTGGGACCATTCGATTCCCGGCTTCGGTCTTCGCTCCTTTATAGCTCGCGCTTTCCTCGAGAACCAGACAGTGGATTCCCTCGTGGATCTGCAGCTGCGCGTTGAACACCTCAGACAGACGCATCCCGGTGTTTATAGCGAGGACGGCTGGTAGGTGATCTTTGGGTTTTAATAGGCTCAGAATGGACCTGAGCGTCTCGTGCGGCATCATCTTGTAGCTCTTGGTGTCTTTCTTGCCGAGCTTGATTCCTTTGAAGGGATTCACCAGCTGGTCGTTGATGAGCTCCCGGTCCTGCGCGTACTCGTAGACAGAACCGAGACAGCTCAGGTATGTGTTTTTCGTGCTGTTGCTTTGGGTCAGTGTGTCGATCCAGCGAACGACTGCGCCCTTCCGGATTGCCTCGAGAGAGCCATCGACACCCGGACCCATAAACAGGTCGACGGCGACGGTGTACTTGTCGAGGTGGAGGTCGGTGATCGTTCCGCGCTTGTGCGGTATCACTGCAGCCAGTGCGTCCCGTATCGAGTAGGCATACTCCTCGGGAGGCGTCTCAGACTTGGTGGCCGCCCGCCACGCCCAAAAAGCAGCCCGGTCGGCAGCACTGAAACCACGCAGGGCATCGACGGCCTCGTCCTGCGTTTGGGCCCCACTGAGTGACAGGGCGTCGACCACAGGTTCTGGAACATACTCCTGACTCTCTGTCAGATCCTGACCATTTAGCTCCGCGAGTTTTTTGGCGTAAATATCCGGCGATCTATTTGTTGAGGATAGTGCAGCCCATTCTCCGAGAATTAGGTCGCGTTTGTTTATGGCGACGGATAGATCGGAGGTGTGCAGGTTGATGCTGATTGTCTTACTGCCGAGCTGGTCGTGCAGCTTTTTTGGGGGCCTACGTTGGAACCAGTAGACATTGTGTCGCTGCTTTATGTATGATGCGCGCATTCGAGATCTCCGATGAGGTTTCGAATGAGTGTAGACAGTTTTGTAGACAGTTGCAAGTAATTGAAAGGCCTGTTTTAGGGGGTTTGCGGGGTTCAGATCGGATTTGTTGAGGGTCCCTCATTCCCGACCACTTTCCGGCTTTGTAAATTGCGCCCGTAGCTCAGTTGGATAGAGCAACGGCCTTCTAAGCCGTGGGTCGCAGGTTCGAATCCTGCCGGGCGCACCATCTTTACTATCAGATGGGCCCACATGTAGGACTGGTCAATCAGTAATACTCAATGGTGGACGTAGCTCAGTTGGTAGAGCCCCGGATTGTGATTCCGGTGGTCGCGGGTTCAATCCCCGTCGTCCA
>ENA-ORXF01002402-ORXF01002402.1-marine-metagenome-genome-assembly--contig:-NODE-2402-length-11210-cov-4.072757_pt1 | contig 11210 bp, 9 predicted proteins | sample MGYA00237864_ERZ511476 | MGnify/ENA primary metagenome ERZ511476 (study PRJEB26306, sample SAMN06343908) | marine metagenome | isolation source: coastal waters | place: Atlantic Ocean: West Antarctic... | reverse complement strand
CTGCTGACGCCTACAACAGCCGCACACATGTACTGCATTAAATATTCTACTGGACGGAATACAGGGAAGGCATTTCTTATACTGTCATAGCCATGTACTGTATAAACTATTTTCTTTTTGGGTAATGCCAATCGGCCCAATAAACCTGCCTTTGAAGAGTGTAAGTGAATAATATCAGGCTGATACTCATTATATACTTTTCTTAAATATAAAATAGTTTCCCAATCACCCTTTATAGACAAAGATCGCTTAAGATTAGGACAATTATTCATTTCTATTCTCTCGTCCAATATTGTCCATAAAAATCCATCACCTTCTCCAGCTACAATCGATACCTGATGACCTTTTTGTACTAAAGAGTTGGCAATGTGAGCAAGCACAGTTTGCGCACCCCCTGCTATATTTCTCGTTATAATTTGTAAAACTTTCATTCTAATTTACTTTAATTTTATGATGGTTTTAATGAGGTTTTTAAGACGAGTTCCCCCTATATTTAATAACAGCTTCCTTCCATATTTGCGCAAAGGTGATTGCCAGGATTGATCATACCAATGTATGGTACAAGTATTATCTGTGATCCGAAGCTTTCCGTCGACAATGCTGATAGGGCAAAAAACATCTTCTAGGTAAATGTGTATTCCTTCGATTATTTGCTGTCTATTAATTTCTTTTAAACCCTTATCAATTAGCATGGATGTTGTATAATCAACCACTGTGGGCATTTCTTTATTGGCTTCCTTGTATGATACCCAATTCATATTACTATAGAGGTCTATCATTTCTTTATAGAAGTGATGACCAGCTTCTACGCCAAGCCCCAACCCTGGGTTAACTCTCATTTTTTTGTTTAAGTTATTTATTGGATTTAATTCAAATCCCATAAATGGTCCTTCTCCTAAAATAGGCCGCATGTCTCGAACTACCTCAACATCTGTATCAAAATACAATCCCCCTTCCTTGTGCAGAATCCAAAAACGAGCGAAGTCACTTACAAAAGCATATTTCTTGGCATTATAAGCCTCCGTTGTATAGGGAATAATGTTTATGTCGAAATTGTCTTCATTCCACTCTTTTATCTCATAGTCAGGAAAAAATAAAATCCAGCTTTCTATGCATTTCTGAGCGGATTTTGGTAATATTTTTTTTCCGAACCAACAATAATGAATTACTTTAGGAATCATAATTAAATAAATTTTAAGTTTTCTTTTTTGTAAATAACATCAATCAATGAGAGCAACACCCAAAACCAAGGGACATAAATAATATCAATAAATGCAAGATGAACAATAGTAAATAGGAAGGAGCATTTTAAAGCGAACCTGCAATCTACATCTTTAATTTTCTTAATAGACCTATATTTAGACAAACAGAATAAAGTAAATAATGTTATGCCAATAATACCAGTATTCATTAATATTCCAAGATACAAAGAGATAAAAGAATCCACATTGAGTGTACTAAATGCAGCAGGTCCGTAACCAACTAGATATGCTAATCCTGAAATCTTGTCAATAGCAGCAAATCGCCCTACCCTTTCTATATATGAAACGTTATCAGAAACCATTTTAATTGCTATCAAATCCCGTATGTTTGAAAAAAAATCTGGATATAAAACAATAAGAAGAGAAAAAAGTCCAGTAGCATAAAAAATCAATTTCACTTTAACTCTAGTTGATGTTTTCTTTCTAAAAAGGTAAAAATCAAAAAACATAAATATGTAAATTCCAAGAAGCAGCAAGCCAACTCCACTCATTGTAGCCATTAAACCTAATAGAATTATTGCTAGCGCAAGGAGTTTTAATGGAAACTTAAGATTTTTATTTATCCAAAAAACAGACAATGGACCAAATATTTCGACAAAAAATGAAAAATGACCAGATTCCTCAACAAAAGAACGTGCTCTAAAAAAACCACCATCGAAAGGATTATAATCCTCAACAGTCCCCCTAGAAATGAAATCTAAATCAATATCAAGAAAATTTTTACAACAGAATTCTATCACACTAAATGAACAGGCGAACAATGTTGCATAAGTAATGTACTTAAAAATCGTGTCCTTGATTTCACTCAAGGTAAATAGTTGAAATAATTCATTCTTGAACACATAATAGTATGAAAAGAAAGGAAATGTCCAAAGAAACCAATGATTAAGAGATTTCTCGCCATTTGACATTACTATAAAAGAAAATGTTAGTAATAACCAAAAGAAAAGCAAGTATGGCGGACCTTCATAAACTTTCCTTTTTTTTTGAAAAATAAAATGAAATATCAAAAGAAATGAAATAGCAAATGCAGGTGTTAAAACAGAGTTTAACGCAAATGCATTTGTGAAAATCATGGAAAAGAGAAATATGTATACTATTATTTTCATTCTAATATATTAACTTCTTTATCAGGCGTTTTATCTTATACTCCCAATATTTTATTTCAATAAATATTTTTCTTTGAATTGATGGTGTATAACCACAGATATTAAACTCTTCTGTCAAATGACGTTTGTAATTGGATACCGTTTCGCCTCCATTATCATCCATTACTGCTATAGGTCTGGTACTCTTTATAAATATGGCATTCTCTTCATAATAGATACTCCATATCATTTTAAAATCAGCCGAAAGTTTATAGTCAGAATGGAATCCGTATTTACATGCTAAAGATGTTCTAACAAGACAACTTTGATGGCTGAACCCCATTGTACGGTATTGCTTATTTTGTTTAAAGAATGGAATATCATTAATAAGTTTTTCATAAAAATTATACCGAAGGATATGAGGAGCGTAAATAACTCCACAAGCAGAGTCCTGTAACAATTCTGTGAGTTCTGACAATGTCGTATTAGAAACAAAAGAATCACCAGCATTCATAAAGATGACCCAATCTCCACTCGCTATTCTTATTCCTTTATTCATGGCATCAAAGATGCCATTGTCTTTTTTAGATATAATTACTCCTATCTCATTTTCATATTTCTCTATTTTGCTGAGTGTATTATCGGAGCTCTCTCCATCGATTACGATTAATTCTTTATTCTCATAAGTTTGATTAACACAACTTAAAAGTGTCTGTTCTACTGAAGATTCACAGTTATATGTAACTGTAATAATTGATACCTTGGGATACATTCTAAAAAAAATATTTTAACTATTATACAATTTTACAGTTTCTTGATATATCTGGATGATGCGCTCAGCGTTGGCGTGTTTGGAGTTAATCTCCAAGGCTGAATTGCGGGTTGTTTTTCGAATTTTTGTGAAGTCATCTGCTGTGAGACGAGAGATTTTGAATATATTCTCCACAAAATCATTGTCGTTGAAGTTTTCGGCCATGTAACCATTTTCACCTTCTCGAGTGACCTCGAGTGCGGTGCCAATAGAAAATGTGACCACTGGTGTACCACACATCATAGATTGATTAACCATAGATGGACCTACATCGTCAATAGATGTGCTGATGAATACGGATGCTGCAGAATAGGATTTAATGAGGTTATTCAAATTAAGTCTTCCGAGACACAAGGTGTCCATTTTAAATTGACTTGAAAACTGTTCATCTTTATCACCTATAAGGATAAGTATGGATGAATCAAGTTCTGCTTTTGTGGCCTTTGCCCCATATATATTAATTATATTAGCAAGATGATCATAACCTTTGGATGGGTTTGAGCCTTTTTCGTATCTTGATAGAATTACAAACTTCTTATCAGATGGAATTCCAAAATATTTTTTACTGATAGTTTCATCATTTGGAATGAACTTATCCTCATCAACTATTATGGAGTTGGTGAATATGTTTTCTGGATTAAATAACTCACATTTCAAAGCAAACTTCTTTTGGTGCAGGTTACATAATATGGCATATTGAATTTTTGGATAAACATTCTTTTTGATCATATAGTTTATATGAGTTTGATCATTCTCATCATTACTATCTAATATCAAGCACTTGCCACATCCTACAGAAAACCTATCACAATCGCCAAAGAAATAGCAGCCTCCTGTAAAATGAACCATGTCCAAACATTCTATTAATAAAGGAACTTGATATTTCCTGTAAATCGTTAAAAAAGAAGGAGTTGTTAGCATTCTCTCTGTAATAAACACTAGAATAAAGTCGTATTTGTTGTTTGGCAAAGAAAAGCTCAAGGTTGTATCATCGACAGGAGGTTTTGTCTCATCAAAATGCGGAATCCTGTATCCATGGTTTTCTACATAACTCATATTCTCCTCTGGGGTCCGAAATATCTTTTTAGCCAAAGACCTGAAAATTTCAAGAAAAGGAAACTTCTGTTTTAGTCTTAGTAACTTATCAGTCTTAGGTTCTGGAAGAATGTTATATTGATTTTCCTTTTGTCCTGAAAAAGCATAGAGAGTAAAGAAATCAACGTTCTGTCCCGATTCTAACAATGCATTCATATAATCCTGAACTATTCCAGCGGAACGGCTCGGAGGATAGGCAGAAATTACTAGAATTTTATATTTATTATCCATTATTTTGATTTATCAAGACTTAAATTATATAACACTTTACTATATTAATTACAATACACACGTCCAGAAAAAATTACTGACAACTCCTCCAACTACATTGTATAAACTGGCAAAATGCTTACACCCACCTCATTTATAATTCTAGTTATTTTTAGCAAACCGAACCGCATAATATTACAGCACACTCATTAATCATAAATAGTAGTTTCCAAGACACATAAACCTTTACGGATCATTAGAAATGATGTTACTTTTCACATAGTTATTGATTATAAATTAGCAAGCTCTTTAAACTGCTCTACTAAAACCTGTTGCTTAAGTAGAAGATTATAATTTTCTGTACAAATATTTGTATCGTAAATACAAGCTTTAAAACGCTCTACAGATTTGAGAAATGCGTCATCGGTTGGCAGTTCACGAGCTTCAAATTTCTGATTCTTTTTTATGATGTACGACGGTTCAAAATTAGCAGGTGCTGTGAGAATGCGATTTGAAGTTATAGTTCCCTTGCTTCCCCAGATCTCAATTTCGCAACGGTAGTCATTATCCATACCGAAGGCTATCTGAGCCAAATCTCCCTTATCGTTCGCCATGGTTGAAGAACCGTAAATATCTACTTCAAAGCCTTCAATATTATTTGCTTGTGCAGTAATCACCTTAGCATCACCCCCAAGCAGGTAATTAGCGTATTTCAAGCAATAACCACCGGCATCGAGGAGTGCACCACCACCCAATTTCTTATTGTAGCGAAAGTCGTTTAATTGACGTATTGGGAAACCGAAGGTAATACGATAGAGACGCACTTCACCAATTTCACCACTCTTTACAACATCGTTTAATGCTTCTAATTGATTATGATAGATAAACATGTAATTCTCATGAAGAACAAGCCCCTTTTCTGAAGCAATACGAATTAATTCAACTGTATCTGCGAGGCAAGTAGTTAATGGTTTTTCAACAAATACGTGCTTATCTGCATATAAAGCCCTCTTAGTCCACTTGAAATGAAGAGCCGGTGGCAGAGGTATGTACACAGCATCAATATCATTTGAAATGATAAGATTTTCATAACCAACAATAATCTTACCACCATATTGATCAATGAAATTCTGAGCCTTTGCTTGCTCGCGCGATTGTTGTTCATTGATAGAATCAACAGACACTTTGCTTAAATTGCCAAACCATTCCTCTGCGCTTGCAATTCCTATAGCTGTAAACTGAAAGTCGTCGCTGGCTTCCTGCAATGCAGGCAAGAATCGACGAAACGCTATTTCAGAGGGGCATATTATTCCTATTCTTATCATATTAAAATCCGTATATTTCAAAAAGTATTGCCTTCATATTTTTAATTGTATAGTCAAGCCCCTCGTCGGCAAGGCTTGTATAAAATGGAAGACGAACAATGCGATTACCAAGGTCTTCTGTGATAGGAACATCCTCGGGTTTGTAACCCAATTTCAATCCGTATGGTGCAGAGTGGAGAGGTATATAACCAATATAAACATAGATTTCCTTCTCCTTCAACTTATTCATGAAAGTTAGCTTCTCTTCAAGTGTTGGGAATATTGCCCAGAAAGCGTGATGATTAAGCTGCACATAGTCTTTGGGTTCAAAGATTTGTATGGTATCATTAATGACGTATGGTTTAAAGAGGTTGATATAAGCCTCAGTAAGCTTTGCACGCTTTGCTTTAATCTCATCCTCATGATGCAACTGAGCGTACAGAACAGCTGCAAGAAGATCTGAAAGCAAATAGCTTGAACCCTTGTCAACCCATGAGTATTTGTTCTTTTGACCATTTATAACGAGTGAACGGTCAGTTCCCTTTTCTTGAAGAAATGTAGCACGCAAATGCCACTCTGGAACATTATTGATTAAAAGACCACCCTCACCAGCGCTATAATTTTTAGTTTCGTGGAATGAGAATGCAGCTATGTGAGCCTTTTTCCCAGAAGGAACTCCTTTATAATAAGAGCCATAAGACTGAGCACAATCTTGTAACACAATAAGGTGATGACGATTTGAAATCTCCATAATCTCGTCAATGTCACAAGGAACACCAGCATAGTCGATAGGCATGATCATCTTAGTCCTAGGCGTTATAAGAACTTCTATTTTGGTATAGTCGATATTCATTGTCTTAGGATCAACATCACAGAAAACAGGAAAAGCACCAAAAAGTACGATTGCATTTACAGTAGAGCTGAATGTGTAAGAAGGAACGATTACCTCATCTCCAGGCTGAAGGTCAGCAAGAACAACGCCCATTTCGAGAGCTGCAGTGCCAGAAGGAACAAGGAAAGCGCTATCATATCCATATTTTTCGTTCATCATTGAAAGAACCTTCTTGCAAAACTGATTGTTACCGGATACTTGGCCAGAAAGCAAAGACTCATGAATGTATTTCTCCTCATCACCTGTGAGGTACGTTTTATTAAAAGGAATTTTCATATTTATTAGTATTTTGTTGTAATTCTTCTTTATTACTTGTAATTAATTGCTGAAATTATACTTCTTGCCTGAATATTCAAGTAGTTGTTGAAACGAAGGAATTCATAAATCTGATGAAGAGTCATCCAAGTGTAACGAGGTGGAAGAGTGAGAGGGAAGTTCTCATCAGCCTCAACTAAAAGATTGCGATTCTGCTCGTGATAGAAACGACCACCTTCCTCTGACTGGAGTGCATCTGAAATTAATTGCTCTTTACGTGCATTTATAATGTAGTCATAAAACTCTGGTTTCTCATAAGTTTCTCTACCTACCGCACCTGTAAGACACTGAACTGTAGGTGCAAGTTCCATAACATCAAAATTACCACATTCAAGCTTTGCTTGAACAAGGAAGTGATATATGCCATCAATCTTCTTGATGATGAATGCACATAAACCATCTTGCATTGGTTGAACAAGTGGCTGGCACCATGAAGCTACTTCGCGATTGGATATAGTAACATTTACGCCAATAATCTTAAAATACTTACCATCCTCACGTGCAATCTCTATATCAGTATTCTTCCATCCTGGCATATTGTTGATTGCACATGGAGTGACACGAAGATCGTACTTTGCTTTGAGGTTAGTTAACCAAGAAAGATGATTAATTGTACTTGTATAGTGATGATTTGTAGTTGAAGAGAGTATCATTCCCTTCCCAAATTCAGACATTCCATTGAGCGCATCTAATGGTGAGATATAATCTGAAATTTTGAGACCAGACAGTACTGTACGGGTATCCATATTAACAAGGTTATCGTACTGCATCAGTTCCTTAATCTGACCAAAAGTCATCCAACGGAAGTCTGGGAGTACTTCAATATTTTCGTTAACCTTGATTATAATATTTCTATTTCGCTTTCGAAGGAAGCGAGCTCCTTGTTCCGACTGTAACTGATCAAGGATGATATTCTCTGGTTTAGCATTGACGAAATACTCAAGATAATTAGGAGCCTTGCCGGCATGCACTTGAGAATAGTTGCTTTTTGTTGCCTGAAGTGTAGGTGAAATCTGAACACTGTTCATATTTCCTGGTTCTATTTTAGCCTGCATCAAACAATAAAGTAAACCATTTACCTCTTTGGTGAGAATTCCAAGATAGCCTACTTCTGGTTGGTTAATTATAGGCTGACTCCAAGTATTAATATTCCCATAATCTGTATCCACATCAATGCCAAGAATAGAGAAAAAACGTCCACTGTCATGATGCAAACTTCCATTAGGATCCATGTGCCACCTTTTCATCTCAGAAAACGGTATTTGGTCTATCTTAACATCTACTTCTCTATTACGTTTTAAAATCCAATCCTTCAATTCTTCGGTTGTATTGAAAGGATTATTATCAGTAAGGAGTGATTTTATAATCATAGTTTATTAATTAAATTAGTCAACATAAGGTTGATATTTTTAACACTTTAATTTTTGCTAAAGAATCATTATAATTTGGCCTTTCAAAAGTTTCTTTATTTATCGATTGATTTGAAATACTTGGAAACTCCAAACTATAATTTGTTGACATGAAGAGCCCGATGCATCTACTAAACATTTTTACCCCTGATTCCCGAAATTAACTTCAGAATTATAGTTCTTAAAATTTGAAAAGTATGATTTTTTACTACATAAAACACAAATAATAATAAACATAATATATATAACAAAATTTGCATTGATGTGCTTTTGTAGTTAAAAATTGCATGAAACATATAATTTGAAAAAATCATAAAAATTATAGAACTAACAATTAATTTCAAATCGTAGTGTGATATTAAGGCAAGTATTTTTATTTTTTTGCTTTTATGAAATGCCCTTAGCAATAATATCGCCTGTAAAACTAAAGAAATATTAAATGATATGATAACCCCATAGCCCCCAAAATTTAAACCCAACAAATAACCTAATAAAATATTTATTAAAAAGCCTATTAAAATTGACATTACTATCCAATTAAGTTTTCCTTCGCCCATATAACTAAAATATGCGGGGGTTGAAGAAATGTTAAAAAACATTGACATTGAACTTAAAATTACAACATACACGAATATGCTTTCATAATGGCCAATCCATATTAAGGAAATAATTGGTGCCAAAACTATAATAAATGTTATTAATAAAATATTTAAATATAAAACAATTGAAAATAATTTTTTATAAATAATCTTGATATTACTAGGATTATTTTCTTTTGATTCAGCAATTACTGGAATCATCACTTGGTTAGCACTCACAATTAAACTTCTTAATTGTACAACCAATCTAGAAGCCATTTCATAATACCCCACCATAGTCAAGCCTCCAAATTTACTCAATAAAAATTTTGTAATTGGCTCAAAAGTCATTTCTAGTATTGATGCGGCTTGAACTTTTATTCCATAACTAAATATTTCTTTAAAAATTGTACTGTCCCAATTCCATCGTAAATTAAGTGAGATGTTTGATAATTTTTTAAAAAAAAATACTGTTGATATTAATACAAATATTGACTGAAAAATTTGTGCATAAACTAATCCAAGGATTCCAAATTTTGGTGTTAATAAAATACTTAGAAATAAAAGAACAAGTGAGCTGAAAGTAATAATAAAACTCTTGATATAATTCTTTTGAATTCCATCAATTGCACTATTAAAAACACTACTTGTCGCATTAAGTATTAATGAAATTAATGAGAAAGGCAATATAGTTATAGCTATGTCTATAAAGTCTTCTTCAATAAAAAAGGGCAATAGGTATGTGCCTGAAAAATATATTATTATTGATATTAACGTATAAGTTGTCATTATAAATATTAATGACGTAAAAATTAATTTAGTTATTAAATCTGTCCTTTTTCGTGTGTTATATGTTGAAACAAACTTTACAATGCTGGAACTAATTCCAAAATTTGCTAGAGAAGCAACTGATGTTGTGGCTATTATTAGTGACCATACCCCAAATAATTTAACCCCAATTTGACTTAAAACAAATTTATAAAGAATTAAATATACTATACCTACAATTACTACTTGAATAATTGCAGATATAGCATTAAAAGTAGTTTTAGATTTATTCAAAATTTTTAACTTTATGAAGTTTTAGCATACTCTTAATTTTAGTTATTTAAGATATTTCTTTTGTTTTTCATCGGTCTATGAACGTTATTCGTTATTCGATGATACTTTAACAAATAACGATAAGAGGTTAGCGGTTAGCGGTTAGCGGTTAGCGGTTAGCGGTTAGCGGTTAGCGAATTTGCATTTTTGATACTTTTAAAGTAGATAAAAAAGGATTCTTTTCTTTTAATGCAAATTTTGCAAAATCAATCATTGTCTTTATATATTTTTAAGATATACTTTTTACCTTTTTTATAAAAATATGCTGGATACCTCTCATTATCAACTATTCTTAGCAAATTAAATTGTTCATTTATTGTTTTATTGATATTTAATTCACTATCCGTTTTAGTTCTTTTAGTATAAAAAGTTTCTTTACCAACTTGAGGGTTTCCTTCAATTAAACTAAACTTTTCAACAAATTTAATTATCATCTCTATAGTTTTTAAACCTTGTTGATGTTTTATTTCATAATTTAATTCGTGTCCCTCTAAATTAATATGATCTAATATATAAACATCTCCATCATCAACTTTATTATTTGCTTCAAATAATGTTAAAGGTATATTATTAAGCCCCTCTAAAATTTGATGAGCTAAAGGGGACCAACCTTTTCCCAAAGGCAACTTACTTGGGTGAACAACTATATTACTTTTATGATGAGATAAATGTTTTTCTTTTAAAATTCTTTCACAACTCAAAACTAACATAATGTCTCCATCTAAGATCTCATTGGAATTATAAATATGAGTAATTTGATGATTTTTTAGTTTAATTTTGAGTTCATCAATATAGGGCATAATCCAACTTTTTGGATTATCTGTTAAAATTGTTATTTTCATTATTTCTATATTTTTTAATAAAACTCTATTAGATTAAAGTTTTTTTTAAGATTTACTTTAATAAGCATCCCGAATAACATTCTTTAAATAGTCATAGTAGTCACCTTTCTTATCTTTAATATTTTCACTCAATTTTTCTTTTTGTATATAATTCATTTTTAAAGCTATCTCTTCTAAACATGCAATTTTTAAACTTGTTCTTTTCTCTACCGCTTTTACAAATTCAGTTGCTTCAGTTAAAGATTCATGTGTACCAGTATCTATCCAAGCATAGCCTCTACTTAATACCTCTAATTTAAGTTT
>ENA-ORXF01002401-ORXF01002401.1-marine-metagenome-genome-assembly--contig:-NODE-2401-length-11218-cov-8.589534_pt1 | contig 11218 bp, 11 predicted proteins | sample MGYA00237864_ERZ511476 | MGnify/ENA primary metagenome ERZ511476 (study PRJEB26306, sample SAMN06343908) | marine metagenome | isolation source: coastal waters | place: Atlantic Ocean: West Antarctic... | reverse complement strand
AATTTAGCTATTTTACTGACACTTATAGTACCAGTAAATTCTTCAAACAAGATTGACTCTACTGCTAATACTATTGTAGTTTTAGGTGACAGTTTAGCTGCTGGGTATGGTGTGCAGATAGAAAGCTCATGGCCTTCATTGTTAGAAAAAAGCATCTCAAACAATGGTCTAAATTTTCAAGTAGTTAATGCTGGTATTAGTGGTGATACAACCTCCGGCGGCCTCTATCGGTTGCCAAGATTGTTAAGCGAGCATAAACCTAAGATTGTTATTCTGGAGCTGGGAGGCAATGACGGCCTGCGAGGCATGTCTCTAAAAAAAGTAGTGATAAAAAATCTTAAAGAAATGATTGAGATGATTCACGCAGCAGATGGAATCACTGTGTTGATTGGTGTTGAACTTCCTCCCAATTATGGAAAAAGATATACCACTAGTTTTAAAAAGATATTTGTGGATCTGGCGTCTGAATATAGTCTTGTTCTTATAAACGGATCAATCAAAGATATGACTGAAAGAGGTCTCATGCAATCAGATGGGATTCATCCAAATCAAGAGGGGCATCAACTAATTGAGCAAGAAGTTTTGTTAAGCTTGTCTCCTTTATTAAAAAATATTAGTGTTGATTAATTCTTTAGTTTTGCTCTGCTTCTAGCATTACTTCTTCTGGGAGGCTAAAAGCACTTCGATCTAAATGCCAAGATTGTGATATATTTTTAATGCTCAGCTTTCCATAAAAATGGGCAAATTGTCCATTTCTTTTTTCCGAGTACTCATATTTAAGGCCATCTTTAATGTCTGCCTCATTAATCTGCAGTAAAACAACTCGTTCTTCTTGAGAAAAGTAAAGAGACATGGTCATAGTCAGCTGCCTAGCTGATGAGAGATGAACAAAACCATCCTTATCGTCTAATTGCGTGTATATCTGACCATTTTGAGAAGCAGATCCCCATTCTTGGCTTGTGAGAACTTTATATAATTGAGTATGCAATTTAATTTTCTTAAATTAGTAATTATAGGTTATATAGTTTTATTATCTCAGCAGACTCGATCGAATTCTGCGCTATATGTGAAGCCTTGGATTGATAATTTCTTTCTTCATAGATAAAGCTTCTCATATTCTAAGAAATCTTTCTTCAAATTATTAAAAGAGTCTGTTTCATTGCTCCACCATTGGTTTGGCTCTGCAAAAGCAAGCCTTCGAGGATCAATTTTAGGATCATGTAAGGCGAATGGCTCATTGCTTACAATGCTCTCTGTTATAACAGGCATCATTACTATGCTAGCAACATTTTTGTTAAATATTGCTATTTGTGCGCAGCCATTAGAATAAAAATAATTTAATGCGCATTCCTCGTATAAGGCCATTCTTAAAGGCACATTCCAACAAGCGTCTTTAAAATTTAAATGGTGTTTAAGCGAGCAATCTAAGGCCCAAGGCGATCCTGCATCAGGAATGAAAACTGGTTTATAGTTTTTATTTTCCAGCCAATCAGCAAACTTAAGCCATTCTGGGACATTGCAATTTCTAGAAGAATCAAATCCATAACCTCTGATTGTGATTGAAATAATTTTGTTCTTACTATCAAGAGATTGAACCCAGTCTGAAATATATCTTTTGCCCTGTGTGGGTGCTGAAAAACCTCTAAAAAAATTATTTTTATAAATCTCTCTTCTTACAAAAAAATTAGGCAATCTCGGCCTAAATGAATCGCTAAATCCATCAGGGTATCTCAGATCATTGTTTGCAATTGGATTTATTGGCTCGCCTTTCGATAGTACTGCATGCCCTACATAATTTGGATGCAAACTTATCATTGGAACAAGCATATTAGTTATTCTCCATGTCCAGTTATGCTCTCCAACAATTTTAGTATAGTCATCGCTATTTTCTGGAACTTCAATTACTTTGGGAATGATCCATAAAAATAATTTTTTCCTATTATTCTGATTTCCATAAATTTCTGCATCTACAAGAAATTGCGCAAAATCGCCAAATGTATTGGGCTCTATATTTAGATCATAAAATACATTTAAAACATCAGATTTTGATTTATGTAAATTGCTGGAAGAAACAATGTTAAAAACTTTAATTTTTGCCAGCAAAGGAACTAATTTTTTTGAAATTGGATAATATGGAGATCGAAATTCAAGAGCTAGCCTTTTAAAAAACCATGTAATCCCATTTTTCTTGATTTTTATGGCTACTTCTTGAAATCCTTTAATCATATAAAATTTTTGTCTAATTAAAATTGAACATTTTAATTTTCATGTGAATTTTTTTCTATTGTTTCTGATAACTCTTTAATGCTAAGCGGGGAATTACCAATTCTGCTTATTTGTAACCCAGCAGCTATGCTTCCAATAACACCAGCCAACCAAAAATTTTTACTAGTCGCATAGGTAAGCGCAGCAGCTATCAGCATGGAGTCTCCCGCTCCTGCCTCATCTGCTGGATTAAGATTAAAACTTTTAATTCTATCTGTTCCTGCTTTTTTGCTATCGATATTCTGATGGAGTAGAACGCCTTCTTGAGCAAGCTTTAAGATAATATTTTTAGCATTGGATTTAATTCGCAACTTCTCAGCAAGAGTGACCAAGCCATCTTCCTGATTATGAAGACTAACTCGAGCCTCTCGCTCTGTAGGGGTCAAAAGATCCATTCCTTTAAATCTTGAAACATCGCCGTTTTGAGAAGAGCTTTGACTGTCTGCAACCATCAGAACGCCTTGATTTGTACAAGTTTGCACTAAATTATCTACAAGTTGCTGAGGTAAACATCCATAATTAAAGTCTGAAAAAACCATCAAATCATATGAATCAATTTTTTTCTTTATTTTGTCTAAAATTTTATTTTGCAAGGAAATGCTAATTGAATTCTGTTGCAAGTGACTAACTCTTAAAAGAGTCTTATTTTTCGCTCTATAACGCTGCTTTAGGGTTGTAGGTCTCGTGTCGTCTGTCTCTAGGTATGAGTTGACACCAAAATCTTTTAGATGATCTGAGGAGAAATCTCTACTGGCGTCATTTCCTGCGACACTAAAAAAATCTACATTTGCTCCAAGACCAGCTGCATGAGCTGCAACAATCCCAGCTCCACCAATAAATTTCTTTGTGCTTAGTGGCGTTACCACAATTGATGGATCTTCCTGTGACATCCCCAGGGCATCACAAGAAATGTACTCATCAACAATTAAATCTCCAATGACGCAAACCTTTATATCAGATATTTTTTTAAGGGAATTTAAAATATCCTGAGATGAAAAATTATGTCTATCTAGATAATTAAGGGGAAGTCCATATGTATCTCGCGCTTGCGTTTCTAGGTTTTTATTTATTAAATCTAAGGAGGAAAAGGTGACTTCGCCTGAACTGAATATTAGTTTGCCGCCATAGGACTCGACTGCCTCTAATTCAGGATTGAAATTGCCTTCATGCTCTTTACCTTTAACTACAATGTCAGGTTTTAAATTTTCTATAACACTATGGAGTGGCTCATTAATTAATAAGGCTTCTGTTACAAAGGTATTAGAGGATATGCCTTCAAGTCTAAGCTTTTCTGGAATGTGAATTAGATCTCCTCCAAGCTTGTCACTTATAACTCCTACTATTAATTTATTTCCTAGCTCCCTAGCAAATTTCAGCAGCCTAAGATGGCCTGGATGTAGGATATTAAAATTTCCAGAAATAAAAATAGTTTTTTTCATAGTGAGTTAATGCTCCATTTTTATTAGAGGTCTAAAAACTGTCCCGGTCTCAAGATCTGCTAAAGCTTCATTAATATTTATTAAAGAATATGGTTTTGTTAATAAAGAATTTAAAGGTATATCAGAGGAAGTAAAATGTTCATGTAATATTGGAAAATCTCTATCGGGCTTAACCCCTCCTCCCCAACTTCCATATATTTTTTTACCACTTATTAACTGATGTGGGTCTAACCTAATTAACTCTCCTTTTGGTGGGTGTGAAGCAAATAGAACCTTTCCACCATTATTTTTAATTAAAGAAAATCCCTCCTCAATAGTCTCAACTTTTCCAGCAGATTCTATGCAAAAATCCACCCCATCTGGATAAATCTTATTGACTTCTTTTTTAATATTTTGATTGTTAGCATCAATAATATTTTTTACCCCCCATTCTTTCAATAATTGTAGCTTAGCCTGTGAAATATCTATTGCGACTATATTTTTTACTTTCATAGATAAAAGCATTGCAACAGCCGAGATACCAATGCCCCCAAGACCGAGAATTGCAATCGAAGAGTCTTGCGTAACATCTAGTTCGTTCATAACCATGCCTGAGCCTGTAGGAAGAGCACATCCAAATAAGATTGCGGTATCAAAATCTAAGCTATCAGGTTTAATGGTAAGTTTATTTTCTGAAACAACTGAATAATTGCTAAAAGTAGTTACCTGACCAGAGTTGATAACTGCAATCTCAGAGTCATATTTTGCACCCTCTGCTTCTATGCCTTCACCACTAATCCATGACAATATAACTTCATCGCCTTTATTAACTTTTGTTACTCCGGGCCCAATACTTTCAACTATTCCAGAGCCCTCATGACCCAACATATGGGGTAACCATCTATCATCCCCTCGAGCCCCTTGGACTTCCATTAACTGACTTCTACAGATGCCACTATAAATAATTTTTACCAACACTTGACCGAATTCTAATTTTCGAGGAAATAGATTTACTATTTTTAGAGGCTTATTGATTTCTACGAGAACAGCAGCATGAATATCAGGCATGTTCATTTTGCAAAAAACCAATAGTAATCTCCCTCATAGCCAACGTCATGGAATAATTCTACCCAGTCGTCACAACTCATGTAAGTTAAAGCAGTTAAATTCCATTTCAACATTGCTTGTTTTCCATCACTGTCCCTCCAAGCATCGTTAACTACAAAAGAATTTGCTTTAGTTACTCTTGATATTTCTTTAAAACTCTCCTTGCAGTCGATAAGAGGAAGATTGTGAAGTGTGTTAATAGCTATAACTAGATCAAAATAGCTATCTTGAAATGGAAGATTATTGGCGCTTCCTAAATAAATATTTTCCTTCACCTCAGCCTTAGCATGTTTTTTTGCGTAACTTGAAACATCAATTCCTATAATTTCTGCTTCTGGAAGAATTAGAGATAAATCATGCATCATGAATCCTTTCGCACAACCTATATCTAAAATTTTAGAATCGTTTGAAAGATTATAAAAATCTGCAATAAATTTAACAGTTTCTGTCCAGAACCTAGGGTGATAACTATAACCCCCATATCCCGAAAGCCTATCCCCATCAAAATAATCTTTATCGAATTTTCTTGCTTTTGCTCTATCGCTTTCTTGAATAAGGTGAGCTCTTTCCTCTATTGGTCTTTTGGATTGAGGGTAAAATGTTAATAAGTCTATTTCTTGTTTCATTATATTTTATGTTCTTGTTTTAGAAGTCTAAGTTTTTTTGTTGCTCAATATTTATTCCATTTAAAAACCTTAAGCTCGCATCCTGATAAAACTGATCTAATTCTTCTGATCGGATCATTGTATTTTCAAAAATAAAGTGGAAGTTTAGAGAGCGCTTATCAATCTCTTTCTTAAGCAATTTATATTTTGCATTGTCTCTGGGAAACATATAAATACTGCACATCCCAATATGATCAAAATCATTACATTTGTTAATCGTCTCATTAAGATACATATAATTATTAGGTAGGATTGTTTCTACTATATGCAGTTTGTAGTTAAAGTTATTTTGTTCGCAGTAATTTCTTAATAAGAGGCTTTGCATTGGAACAGGAAGACAATATCCACCAAAAGATCGCGACGTAACATAGCCCTGTAACTCATTACTCTGAGTCATCGAAATTAAAATTTAACCCTATTAAAGAAGCGGCTTTTGGAGTTAGCGGGCTATAAAAACTGCCTAATTTTTTTTCACTGCCTTCGTTTTCTGTATAAGGAGAGAAGAGATTTTTGTAACGACAATTAAAGGATAGCCTTGTCTCCTTAGTTTTATTTATAATATTTCCGTGAAGGCATGTTGGTGAAAAAATTAACGCTTCTCCAGACGAGACTTTTAAAAAAGTACACTCATCTGGATGTTCTTCAACTAACTTGCTAATTCCCTCTTGTTCATAGTCTCTAATATTTCTCATCACTTTGCTGGAAAACTTTGGATTAAAAATAAACATGGCATTTGAGTCATATGCATTTGTCAGTGGCACCCATAAATTAATCTGAAATGGACTTTCGCCACTAAAGCTATCGGAATGAATTGGAAGCACAGAAGTTTCATCATTAGGAAGTTGTGCTGAAAAATTAACCATTTTATTTGAAGCTAGCTCCGTGCCAACTATGTCAAATAAAACATCCTGGGCTAGGCTTAAAAAATCAAGAGGGAAGGACTGTGAAGAAGCATTTATATGCTTAAAAAATCCCAACCTTAAAGAATTAATATTTTTATAGGGAAGCAATGTGTGAAGATTGTTTAAATTATTCTTATCGAGATCAATCTGATGCTCAGATCTAAGAAATTTAGAGAACGAATCTTTGATTTTATCCAATAAAGGTTTATTTTCGACTTTGGTTATGAAATATCCTTGCTCAAGCAATTTTTTTGCATTATTTGAAAAGTCTTTTTGAAATTTTTCTAACATTTTTTTACTCAAATAATGATTTTATACTATCTTCAACGCTACTGGGCTTAAACCCATGATCTATAGCCAATTGATTTGAAATTAATTGAGAAGGCTCGGCTGATTTCTGCACGATAACTCCTGTTTTTTTTCCAAAGCATGCCATTGTATGCAAGGCCAATTCTTGAATAGAAATGGGGTGACTAGATGAGAGGTTGCAGGTTAAGTTCTTCTTTTCGTATTGCTGGCTAAAATTTATAAAGAATTGAAAAATATCTTTTGCAGAAACGCATGCATTGAATAAATCATTAGGATTAAATAACTTTATTTTATTATTGTTTGATAAGGCTGCTACCCAAGCAGATATAAAATTATTTTTAACATTTTTAACTAACAAAACTGGAATGCGGCAAGTTAATATATTGAGATCTAGACTTTTAAAATGATTGGTAAGCATAGATTCAAATTTTAATTTTGAAATCCCGTATAGGTCATCTTGAGTTTTTCGAGAATTTTCTGTTAGTGTCGTTGATGAGGGTTCATGGTAAACAGACGAAGAGGATATATTTAATATTGATGCCGAGCGATTAAAAATAATTTCTTGGAATAGTCTCAGACTGCCCTCACAGTTAATACGAATAAAATCTCCGTCATTCTCAGCTTTATTTGGAACAATAGAAGCTGCGTGAATAACAAAATCAAATTTTTCTGAGCGCCTAAAAATATCTTTTTCAAGATTATGGTGAAGGTATTCAACTCTACTACTTGCTATATTTAATTTTGTTCTTGATAGGGCTAATATCCAAGCCTGAGGAAATTTTTGCAAAAATTCTTTGATTAAAGATTGTCCTAAAGCGCTGCTAGCTCCTGTAATTAAGATATTCATAATACTGAAAAAATATACATTTATTATTCAATAATTGCGGACCAAATAAAGAATTATGAAAATTCTCGCCATTTTTTTATAACTACTGGATGATGATCCCTAGCAGCACCGGTTTTAAGCATGTCGGCTAGCTCCATCGCTTGCTCTATGCAATCATCTATATCAATTTGGTATCTATAACTGCCAGCTCTTCCAATAGAAAATACTCCCTCGGGCATAAGCTGAAAATATTTTTCTGCAGCTTCCATCTCTTTTTTAATTGGAATTGGGTAATACTTTCCATTAGCAGATGGTATCTCCATGCCAACAAGAGTAGTATCGGACTTATGATGAGTAAACTTCTTGTATTCAACTAATCTAGAAAACTTTTCGTCCCCGCCATAATATAAAAAATAAATATTCTCAGGGAAAACAAACTCACTCGGAAATACTATTTTATGAAAATCTCTGCCTATGTATGGAAGTTCCCCATAGCAGTAATCAAATAATGTGTCCGGAGAGATAGTATTAACAATGATGTCATAAGATTTTTCGATGCCATCAATAGAGATTTTCTTATTCTCAATATCAAATTTTTCTATTTTAGTGCTAAGAAGAACATTTGCTCTTTCAGACGCTGTATCAAAATAACTATTATAGCCATCTATGGCGTAAGGATATGCAGAAATAGCTTCATCCCAAGCTTCTCTTGGGCCATCTTTTAGGGTTGCACCCTTTGGCGACCAATTAAAAGTATCAATTTCTTTGTTATCTTCAACTTGCCATATCTTCTTGGTATAGCCGTTAACCATCTTATTATATAAAGTCTTGCCAACCGAATTCATCCAATATTCTTCAAAGTTTTTGGCTTCAGCTACCCCATGTCTGTTATCTAATTCACCCAGAATCTGATTTGCTTCTGGCATTTTTCTAACATCATCCATATGAATGGGAAAGTTATAGAAATCATTATCAGGTTCGTTGTAAGTTATGAATTGATGATCGCCGCAGTCTCGAAGAGGAACCTTGTCATTGAGGTAGGAAAAAACTTTTTCACTTTGCGTGAGGAAATGTCTAGGGCCAAATGTATATGGATGACCTCCATAAAAATTAGTTCTAACGCCTGCGCCCAAAAATGGAGCAGCATCTACCAAAGTAATATCCCATCCACCCTGTTCATAAAGTTGATGAACAACTGAGCAACCTGCCGGTCCTCCTCCAATAATAAGTACTTCTTTTTTTTTAGCATTCATAATTTTGTTAGTATTTTTTAAATTGAATTATAGCTTTTCCTGAATACTTTTAAGTGTATTTATGCTCTTCTACTCAACCAATTTGGTAAATAATTAAAATGGCCCTTTAAACCAGTCACCAGGGACATCATGAGGATGATCTTTTAAAAATTTATTTGAAGTATTTGCGGGTGGTTTGTTTAAAATTTTTAAAGCTGTTTCAAAAATCTCCTTGGCTCCAATGTAGTAATCTTTAGTTAGCCCAAAGCTTGTTGGTGAAGGTATGTCATCTAATGCTAGCCTCTTAGGAGCACATTTTAGATCCTCATGGCAATGCATCGAAACCTTAGCAACCACCTCGCTAGATATAGAAAAACTTCCTGATGCACTATCTAAAGCTAAAAGCCTCCCTGTCTTTTTAACAGATTGAAATACCTTGCTCCAATCTAAAGGACTAGTGGACCGTAAGTCTAATAAATCGCATGAGATTCCAAGATTATTTAATTCTTCTATGGCATGCATTGCTTCAATGGTCATATATGCAAGAGAAACAATAGTGAGGTCGTCTCCTTCTCTAACCAAGGCGGCCTCTCCAATTGGTATTCTGTAATCCCCTTCTGGGACATCACTCTGAAGACCGTGTAACCATCTATGTTCTAAAAAGATTACTGGGTCTTCGTCAAAGATACTCTCCAGCAAGAGTCCCTTGGCGTCATAGGCTGTGGTTGGGATAACAACTTTAAGGCCAGGAATATGAGAGAAAATTGCCTGGAGATTTTGAGAATGTGTTGGACCTTGCCCCCACCCGTGACCAATTATAAGCCTGATAGTTATGGGAACATTGCTATTACCGCCAAACATAACTCTCCATTTTGCAGCATTATTAATAAGCTGGTCCATTGCCAGTAAGAAAAAATCTAGCCTCTGATGAACCATAATAGGCCTGAGTCCATTTATGGCTGCGCCTATACCTATTCCTGTCATTGCATTTTCGGAAGTGGGAGTGTCAAACACTCTCTCTGAACCAAACTCCTCTTGGAGATTTAATGTAGTACCAAATACCCCTTTAGGGTCAGGAACTCCAAGTCCATAAGTGATTACATTTTCAGATTGCCTCATAGCCAAGGCAATAGCCTCATTTATTGATTCTGCAAAAGAGATTTTTCTCATATTGAAGTTAGGTGAAAAGCTTCATGAAGATCACTTTCTTGTGGGAATTTAGACTCATCTGCAAAAGCAAAAGCATCATCAATTTCTAAGCTAATTTTTTTTGTAATATCCATAATTTTTTTTTCTGAGTGAGTATCAAACATCTCTCTGAGAGGATCTCTTTTCTGCCATTCTTTAAATTCTTGTTCAGACCTATAACCAATATCATTGTCATAATTTGGTCCACAGTGCTCTCTCCAACGGTATGTCTCAAATTCTAGGAATTGCGGCCCCTTGCCTGATAGTATTTTTTCTTTAGCTTCGCATACTTTCTGGCTAACCTCTAAAATACAATTCCCATTTCCATGGTCAACCTCTATGCCCATCCCAGCAACCATTTCATAAATCTGTCTTCGGTTAGGCTGCCTTACGTCTAGACCTGAATAGACTGAGTAAAGATTATTTTCGCATATAAATAACATGGGCAGTTTATGAAGTACTGCAAAATTAACAGATTCATAAAAGGCGCCCTCTTCAACTGCTCCGTCTCCAAAAAAAGCACAGCTAATTGAAGAGCTTCTTTTTATCTTAGAAGCAAGAGCTAACCCAACTGCAACAGGTATGGTGTTGCCAACAATTGCTGTGCTGCCCATAAACCCTACAGCTGTGTCTATTAGATGTGTTGAGCCACCCATTCCTTTTGAGCATCCTGTAACCTTTCCATAAAGTTCTGCAATCATGGATCTTAGGTTGCCACCTTTTGCTAAGAAATGTGCATGCGCTCTATGCGAACTTAAGACCAAATCTTCATTTGTAAGATTTGCGCAAACGCCTACTGCTATAGCCTCTTGCCCAATAGCGAGATGAACCGGGCATCTCATTTTTTCTTCGCTATATCTATTTGCTATTGCTTCTTCTATCAGCCTAATTCTAAACATGGCTTGTTGCAGATCTGGTAAATTCATTTTTAATTTAAACCTAGATTCTTCATTGTTTTAACTGTGTAATATTCATCTCTATCATCTATCTCCCCATCTCTATACTTTTTCATTATTTCTTCAATTGCATTTTGCACTGAAAAGGTACTTACAAAGCCAGTCGCCAATAGTTTGTCAGAATTTTGTCTGTAAGATCTTGGATCATTGGATTCTGTAATCGCTATCTCTGAAGAGACTTTTGATGCTATTAATTCGGCAATAGCTATGATGGACATATTTTCAAAGCCTGCATTATAGTTACCGGAATCTAAATTAACTGCATGGGTTAGAAAATGCTCATACACTCGAATCATATCTTGAATGTGAATGTTAGGCCTTACTTGGTTGCCACCAAAAACTGTTATTTT
>ENA-ORXF01002400-ORXF01002400.1-marine-metagenome-genome-assembly--contig:-NODE-2400-length-11220-cov-4.168536_pt1 | contig 11220 bp, 5 predicted proteins | sample MGYA00237864_ERZ511476 | MGnify/ENA primary metagenome ERZ511476 (study PRJEB26306, sample SAMN06343908) | marine metagenome | isolation source: coastal waters | place: Atlantic Ocean: West Antarctic... | reverse complement strand
AGGGTAATAACCTGACTGAATGCGCTTACTGGAAACCTCCGCTCATCGCCTCCACCTCCGTTGCTTATTCGGACGATGACCAGTATGATGTCAAGTGCCTTCTCCCTCTTCATACGGGCATCTTTCAGAATGATAAGATCTTCCCCACCATGCTCACCGAGGGACTTCGGATTGAAATCGTCCTTGAGCGTTCGGTGAATGTCTTCCGCCAACTTGATACGGTCGTCCAAGATCGCCGTCTCCAGTCCAAGCCTGTCTTCCATTCAATCAACGGATCTGACAACGCCCCATCTGGTTTTGAAGGTCCCGCAGGAATGGCGGCTTTCTACTGTCGCCTTGACAACAACATCGGAGCGGAAGCGTCCTTAGCGAACTTCCCGCTCTGTGTGGGTGAGACGGTCTCGTTCTTCAGTGCCTCAACGTCCTCTCATGTGAAATCCTCGACCGCTGTCGGAACTGACCCCAAAATTTTCTCACTTGAGATGAGTTCGGGTGATAGTATGGCTCAACCTCTCGTGCTTGTCACCCTGAGCGCCTCGTATGTCCCAACTGAGATTATCCGTCCCGGTGATATCGTCTGCTCTGGAGCAGTCGCCTTAGCGGTTGCCGATGGTCGTGCTCCGTCCTACCAGCCAACATACGAGATCAACAATTGCGAGATGGTGATTCAGCAACTGCAGATGCCTGCGGGATACACGAGCAAGATGCTGACTATGATGAAGTCTGGAGGCACTATGAATTACGATTTCTTAGCTACGACGAACTACAAGATCGCCCAGCAGTCAGGCGAGACCGTTGCAAACCTTCGCCTCCCGCTCGTTGAGTCTCGGGCGAAGGCGGTCCTCTGCGTCCCAGTTGATGCGTCTGTCCGATCTACCGCAGACGCTATCAGCGGGTCTGGCACGTATCTTGAAGACCTCTTTCCCGGTAAGTCTGGAACCGTCACGAGCATCTTTAAGGATCGCTCAGTCCGCTCGGGTCTCGTAGGTATCTGGGACAACATCTCTCGCTATCAGTTGATGTATGATGGCAAACTGAATCCCAATCGTAAGGTTGAATGTGCCAAGTCTGCGAGTCAGAGCATAGATCAGCAACCTATCATTGAGCTCGAGAAGGCTCTGGCGATGGCGGGGATTGAACCGCACTCTTTCTTGAAATTCAAGGAGAACTTCGTGCTCGGTCGTGCCTTGAGTCTTCAGGACGGTGTCTATGATGCACGAGGCAAGGACTTCAATCTGCAGGTAGAATATGACCAAGTCGGACTCGCCCCAGAGTTCAATAAACTCTGGAACTGCTACTGCTTTCACCTGCGTCGCATGGTTGTCCGCGGTGGTCAGCTGTCGGTAGAAGTCTAAGCTCTATTTATAATCTCTTGATTTTCACCATCGTTTTAATTATATCTTTTCTCAGAAACTTTTCTAAGAACAGTCATAACCCTTATCATGAGTCTCCAGCACATCGAAATCATTCCGACTAACATCACCTCCACGGGGAGGATGTCGTTCAAGAGCGGTCAGCCGGTCATACAATTTATCATCGGTGAGCAAGACCGCCACCTCTTAGGATCTTCGGTTCGCCTGTGTGGTCGCCTTAACATCTGGGCGAACGATGAAGGCACCATCGTCCCAGTTCAGGCTCAGCATATCCGCATGAGTGAGAAACTCGGTGCCTACTCTGTGATTGATCAGATTCACATCTCCTCGCAGAAGACCGGGCAGACTATCGAGAGCATCAGGCACTTTAGCCGAATGATGGGTTCTTACTTGCCGATTACTTCGTCTCATCAAGATTCTCTGGGTCATGGATACGAGACCTCCTTGACCTTCCCGAACTTCGCAGGACAGCAGGCGGGCGTCGTCCAGAACACGCAATCGGCAGAGACTCCGTCGTCTTTCGCCATTCATCTCCCGTGTGGTCTCTTCCTCGGCGGTGAGCCGATCCCGCTGTCTGGCACATGGGGACTGGGTGGCCTGAATGTGGAGATTCATCTGGCACCTGACAGTAATGTCCTCTTCACGGGAGCAGCGGACGGTGCCGTTTCTGCATCTCTTCAGGACGCGTTCTACGAACTCAGCGAGGTCAAGCTCGTTGCCGAGGTTCAGACCCCGAGCCCTGATGTCCTGTCTCAGTTGATGTCCCAGACCACGAACACCTATCAGTACAACAGCATCACCTCCTTCTTCAATACGGTCAATTCGGCAAACGGAATCATCAATTACAACCTCGGCGTCTCCAAGTGTCTCGGTATCTTCGCGAATGTTGTGCCAGCATCTCATATCAACAGTCTCTCTTTTGACGGACAGGCGACTCTACCCTTTACGAACAGCGACGGCGAGCCGGCCAAGGTGGATCAGTTAGTCTTCACTCGCGCAGGTGAGCGATTCCCGCTTGAATACAATATTGACACCCAATCCAAACAGCCAGGCAACGCCTCGCAGGATCTGACTGATCCTCAGATTGCCAGAAACTACCTGAACGCCGTCATGGCATTCGCGAAACTCGGCAGGACTCAGGTCTCGGCAATCACTAGCAAGTATCAAGATTATACCGCGAACTTCTCTGAGGCTCGGACTGTGATTGACGGTGGCACTATGTGGGGTCTCGGCGTATCTTATGACAGTATCTCTGGTGATGGTGTGGATTTCTCCACCGTCCCGCTCGGTATCAATCTCACTATGGGATTGACTACGGATCACCCGCAGGCGGTCTATGTCTTCGCTCACTGCAGGAACACGGTCGTCTCTTCGCCGACTGGGATCCAGGTTCTCTCATAAGGGACTTAAACAATTAACGGGGAAACATAGTAGATAGTGAAGCAAGATGTCCGACAACTTTAACTTCATTCCGAACGAGATCATGATTGATGGCGATGAATACGCTGCTGAAATCAGGGGGTTTCAAAGGCAGATTGCCCGACGGGACAACGAACTCAGGGAGGCTCGTCAAACGATAGATGAGCGTTGTGATACGATGATTATCAAGATGAAGGAGCTCGTCAAGGAACGAGACCTTCGTGAAAAGACGATGGTTGAGGCGCGAGATCTTGCGATTCGTCTTGAAACAGAGAATCATCGTATCAAGGATAACAACGACGAGCTTATCTACCTGAAAGATGCCTTGTATTTTCAGATCGGTTATATCGAGGAGTTTCCCCAAGAGTGGAAGGACCAAGACACCCCCACCTTTATCCGTGAGATGCTGAAGTTTTACTCGGATTATCCAGTTGATCCTTTCACCCCCAAGTATCGGGAGATTCTCAAGAATACCTTTCACCTTCGTAATACTGAAGCAGACCCCAAAGAGTGGCGGTTCCTAGCGGAGATCAACGATGAGATTTACAAGTGGTAAATCCAAGTCCTCCTAATTTTTTCAAAATACTTTTTCTCTCTTTCTTTTGCTTGTGAAGTTATACAAGCAATATGGAACAAGTCGGAGATTCTCGCGTAGCACCTACTGAAGGCGGTGGCAATGTCCCTGACCTCGTGAAAATCGGATCAATCCCTACGAACACCGCGATTGATGTGGAGACATCTGTCCTTGACCCTGTGGTCTTTTCTCAGAGTCGTTGCCGGTTCGTTCTGGAGAACAAAGGCATCCTTCATTCGAATTCAAAGATCACCCTGTCGGTGTCTAACACTGCATCGGCGAATGCGATGTTCCCCCCGAATGTCGGAGCGTATGGCATGATTCAGAGAGCCGCCATGAGAGTCGGAACTAAGACTCTCTGCGAGGTGGACGATATGAATAACTGGATGGCGTATGATTCTCAGTTTCTCTCTAACGAGAGTCAGAAGGAGCGCGAGCAGGTCATGAGCGGTCGTATCATCAATCACGGGATCGTCTATACTGATGTCGCGATCGCTGCGGGCAATGTCGCTGCTAAGACTGCAACCAATTCCTCGGGCGCGACCTACGGACTTGACACGGGTCTTGATTATGATGGTTATAATTCTCAGAATGGATCTTCGGCGAATGCTTCGGCACTCGTCCCTGATTATCAGATGCGTCTTCACACGTGGCAGAAGACTCCCGCGAAGGGCGTCTTTCAGGTGATGCTGAGCGACCTCTTCCCATTCCTGAAGCAGAACCAGCTTCCACTTTACATGATGAAAGAGCAGGTGTCAATTGAATTGACATGGGCGCCTCTTCAGTCTTCGGCGTCATCGAGTCATCGTGTCTGCCTTACGGACGGCTCCGCTGGAGGTGCGGGTGTCCTCTCAAATGTCGGTGATTCTCAGATCTCGCAACCGGACTGCCAGCTCGTCGCGGATTACATCTACTACCCTCAGGAACTTATGCAGGCGTATCAAGCACAGAATCGCCAGCTGTCCTTTTCGTATGTGGATTATCGCCTTGCTAAGCGGACGGTTGCGGGTTCTGCCTTCTCGGGTGGCCTCATCTATAATGTCGGTGGTGCGGGTCGTATCGTCAATAAGATCATCATCGCCACGGCAGATGAGACTGAGGCGGACTTTGATCTCACCACTTCAATCCTCAACCGCTATCAGTCTCAGGGACCTGCATCTGATGCTGACAGCACGGGCAAGGTGACAGTCAATGTGCGGTATAATGACCACTTCCTCTACCCAGTTGATGTGGATCTCCCTGCTCGGCACTTTCATAATGTCGTCCAGTCGGAGGGTCGCGTCCCTTTCATCTCTCGCGATGAATACTTCGGCGAAGGTCAGATTCTCACAGATCGCAAGTTTGAGGGATACGATCAGGATAATGATTTGAAAGAATATTTCTTCTACCTTGCTCATCGCCTGAATCGTGGCGAGCGGGTCAATAGTCGCGGTATTGAGATCTATGATACTCGCCTCAACAAGGATGGCGGTTCTGAAGGGACTCCCCGCACTCTCCGCGTGTGGCTCGCTTTGACTCGTATGGCCACGCTCAGCGATGGCGTCATGGAGGTTCAGTTTGCTTAATTCACAAACCTCACCCCTATACTTTTTTCTCAGACTTTTTATCTAAGATAGGTTAAAATGTCGCAACCGCAAGGTTATTCTGATACGATCGTGATTGAGTGCAATCGTGAGTCGTCTGTTGAAGCGACTTCAGGGAACGATGAGAATCCTGCGCTCTGGACTTCACGGGCAGGAGATGGGATTAAACTCGATATCGGCGATGAGGTTAGTCTTCATTCTGCGTATATCTCTGAACTGGGCGCTCAGACGGGGAAGATTGAGATCAAGGGCGAAACTATCGGGACAAATCCTAGCAACGCATATTACACGATATCTGCTTCCATTACAGAGATGATAGATCAGAACAGAGAGCAATTTGAAGGGTCTGCCTCCATGTTGTCCCGAGATATCCCTGATAAATACTGGAAGACCTCAGTGTCTTTGACTCAACCCACCTTTGAACTCACAGACAACGAGATCCATGTTGTCATTCATCCTTATAAAAATATGAATGGAGAATTCGCTTGCAGTCTGCCACGGCGACACCTCGGGCAAGCGATGAACGCGTTTAATCACACGACATCAGCCCAAGCAAACGCCTCAAACCTAGAGCACCTCACATCATATCTCCCGATGAGAGCCTTTGATTTCAACGGATTCTCTTTGTGGGCGGAAGGCGGGAACTGGAGATATAAGGTCTCAGATCTCGGGGCGACCTTTTATCCTCTGAATGAGTTTCAGTGGTTCGATGGAGATATCCACAATCAACATCACACGCAAGTCCCCGGAGTTCTTACGGGAGATGACTCCTACCTCGTGACGGGATTGACAACGCCGGGAGCAACGACCCGCGGGAATATTCAGGCGCCAGTCTGTCCGAATCAGCAAGGACTCTTCTCTCAAAAGGTCAAGTCAGATAATTCGCGATACTTTCTCTTTACGATGGATAATATCTACCGAAACAGCGAAGCAGCAAACGATGACAATCGTCTCTCGGGTCTCGGCGGGAATGCTGAGCTTGCCATGGATTTCGCCTTCACAATCCCTCAGGCATATATTCCCTCCGCCCCTGCTCCTGGATTCTGGGAGGATACTCAGAACGGTCTCCCTGAAAACTATGCTCCTTTCAATTCAGCATCGTATGCAGTCGCTCAAGCCTCAGGGACTCAGCGACAGTATCTAGATCCATGTCGTATGCCTTTCACTCAAGTCAAGGAACTCGTAACGATGAAAGCGACCACAGGATTCAACGCACCGAAAGATGTCTCTGTAGAACTCACCGAGCAACTGAACAACCAGAAAAATCTAGAACCGATATATTATGATTTCACAACCAATCAGAAAGTAAATGAAGAATGGGCGATAGACGCAGGCGCTACGAGATGGAATGCTCCTTTCCCTGATGTCTCCCTTGCTAATAACGGATCACGCACTTCAACCATCCCGATTACCTTTGAGACCGAAACTCCCTGCTATAAACCGCGAAACTGTGCGACTCATTATCTCATGAACGAGACAACGTGGAATGAGTATCGTTTCGCGAACTCTTGCTCTACGCTCTCAGGATCAGCAATCACTCAAGCATCAGCAACCGAAGTGTATAAGTATATGAGCTCGTATCAGCATATCGGCGTCAAGCGTCCTGAGTTATTCGTGAAGGGACGAGAACTTAACGGATATATCAAACCTATCGAGACTAATGGAGGCTGGAGCAGATTTGTCTCAACTTCAGGGACGGTCAGGGGAATACCAGACGACGAGCAATTTGTCGCAACGAATTTGTTATGGACGCAAGACAACTTTGACAAACTGATCGCTTTGTTTGATGCTGAGAAATTATACCCTGAACTCTTTGACAAATACTACGGACAAGCTAACTTCATTCAATCAAGATCAAGCAATACGATCTCGGCGTCAATTCAGTTGTCCGTCTCCAATTCAAGATTTCTCCACATGAACACGCGAGACAACGGATCAGCAATCTCTGCTGAAGATCCTTCACAAACGACGGGACTTGCAGCAGACGGCACGACCTTTGACCCGTTTCGGGTTCAGTTTCCGAGACATATCCTAGGCTCAGATAATTATGAGTGGGACGGGATAAACATCGGCAAACACTATGGTCCCGGTGATCATGCGAAAAGCATCGCAGTCTTACCGAGCAACACGGCATCAGGCACAGAGGCAGGGATCGTCACGAGTGCCTCTGAAATCGTAAATACCTCTTTCACAGGGTATAACAACTTCTTAAGAGCAACTCAGAAATCGGACAGCAACTCGTTTGATGGAACATGGACGAACTCAAGCAACATGTCATCTGCTCCTTTCTTCTTTGATTACAATCCAGACCTCTCTGAAGCAAATCCTTTCACAGCCAACGGCGGGAAGTTTTCAGGAGAACGCTATGATAATCTGGCGTATGGATTCGGTCGTAAATTCAGGAACCTCGGCGTAGATTATATCGCTCTCTCTACGAGGTGGAAAGTCGGCGGGATTCAACGGCACTTTTTCAACGGCTCAGGGTCAGAACAAGGGAAGAACTGGAAGACGAATTCATCCGGGACGATAGGACTCGCGGGACGCTCCTTAGGGTGGGATCATCACTTCACGGCTTACGGGTGTCCCGTCATCTTACCCTGCAACGGTGCGCAAGATGTAAAGGGAACATCTTTCGATGAAATCAGTACGGCTCAGATCCCAGTGGATGGGGTTGTGAGAGGGTGTGATGCTTATCAAAATCAAAGCGGGACGGGTCTGAGTGCCTCAGCAGGAACGGGGACATATGGGAAGTGGTTCGCAGGAGGGACGGATGGCGCGAATAACTTCTACAATCCCCACACCACGACTTCCGCGTATATGAAGATTGACTGGAGAAACACGAAGACCTCCTCGTCTGCGTGTAATACTCCTTTCTATGCGGAGAAATTCATGAATAAGATTTACATCGGGGCGAATCAGCCCTCCATAGTCTATGATGATGCAGCGGAGCAAAGATTTCAGATCAAGTATCTCCACACTCCCGAGTATATCGGGAATGCTCTGAACGCAGGAGCAGGGGCGGGGAATCTTCCTTTCACCGAAAGCGCTTCAGACCAATCGGAAGCTGTCACGGCGACGACTGGGAATGATACTGCGGTTTATAAGATCAACAAGCATCTCTCAAGGTATAACTACAATCCTGACCAGTCCCCTTACACGAATATTTACGCTACAAAACTCAGGGGTATCAGAACTTCAGACACATTTTCTAAAGAAGAGCATAATGCCCTCGTCGCAACTTCAACCGAATTCTTTGAGGGTATGGAATTCAACACGATTTTTGATAGTATGTCAGGGATCTCCTTAGCAGAGTGGGCGATGCCAAAGGAACTCTGGACGAAGAGCCTCATGGGAATCATGGGATTCGCCTATGAACAGTTTCATCATGATACTCCGAACAACCCACAGACGCGTCTGTCAAACTCAACGAATCTGAATAATATGAATATCGTGACGACGAACTCTGACCCGTCGCTCGAGGATGTCGTAGAGTATGACCGCAATATCTTCGGTGAATCCACATTCAACATTAGCATTCCTACGAATCGGGCAAGCAACGGGATAAGCGCAGCGGCGAAGTCTGGTGAAGGAGCAGGAAGCGAGTGTGCAGTCTGGCAACCCATCACGATTACCGCGGACAGTTTCCTCATCACGGCGAAGAACTTGCCGACCAAGGTGAAGCGTCCTTATTACACGATTCACTCTGATATCATCGGGAGATCAAGATACGTGGGGGGAGGCGGTGATGGCGGGCAGACCATGCCTATCGTTGCAGTCATATCGAAAGAGTCGGGATATGGTGATTATTTCTTCTCAGGAGTCCAACCACAGACAACCTTCACCATCACACATCCTAGGACGATTACCGCGATCAGATGTAATGTCAAGGATCCTGACGGGACTGACAGCAAATGCGGTCCTTCGTCAGCGGTGATATATCAGATTAAGAAACAGAGGAAGGTGGACTTGACTCCCGTCGCTACGATACTCTCTCAGCACCAGCAGATGACACCTCAGCAACAGGCATTAGATATCGCTTATCGGCAACTGATGGCGATGACTGCTCCTCAGACTATCAACCCGACCGCAGATCCAGTCGGCACGGTCTTCCCTGCAGGGACATTCCAGACTCAGCCTGCGACTGGCATGCTTCAAGAGGCGGAGACAGAACTCCAGCAAGCGATACTAGAAGCTCAGGGAGACGAGTCAGCGATGAGGGCAATCGCTCAGAGGGTTATGCCTAAACGAGCCGGCCCCCCTCTGATGAGTGCTGAGCGTCTAGAAGCGATTCGGGTCGCTTCAGCGAATCTCTCACAGGTACTCGCTAGACCCGCGAGTCGCTTTGAAGTCCCAGCAGAACCGGCAGATCCTGCGGAGGTTGTCGCTCAAGGATTAGAAAACACAGCAGAACAATTGCTAAAGGCAGGAGATCATCAAGGTATAGGAGACATGCGAGGAAATATGGCGGATAACAGGGAAGAACTAGATAGACGCGCGAGAGATGATCCGGCGATAACTGAAGAATTGCGACTACAGGCTCTCTTAGCGACTCCCGGAATCTCGGGAGCAGGGATGTCAGTTGAGCAGATCAGGAGAGATGTCGCCCTCGCTCAAGCGGGAGTTGCTGGGGTCTCAGGCGACGATCCAGATGAACCAACCGAACCCGAACCTGAGGAATAATTTTCTAGATGAAGTTATACCGATGCCTGTCTCCCATAGTCCCCGTAAGTCAAAGGTCGTCCCAGAAAGATTGCGATCAATTGAGGAGTCGCTTCAAAGAGTCTCGTCTCAAGTCGAGGAGATCCTCAAATATCTCGTACAAGAGAAGGCGAAATCTGATGAACTAGAGAAATCATTCATCAAGGTTCAGTCAGAGAAAGAGGAACTAGAGAAGGCCTACATGAGAACGTGGTTCTGAGGTCTTCAAAAGTATAGGTAAAAACATATGGGGAGTTATCAGTAATCGTCATCTTCTGAATCTGAATCTGAATGCCAGATATCGTGACCCTGGTATCCTCCTGCCTGAAAGACCCGAAAGACACGAAGGTGTGTATCCTCCTCCAGTTTCTTACTCATCCAGAGATTCATGATGAACTGTGAAGCGAATACTTCACCGATATTATCCTCGTCGTCTGAGAGACATTGTTCGCCGACATCGTCAATATCTTCTAAGACATGTGAGAAGTCCTGCCGTGCCTTGAGGTCTCGTTCTCTGTCTGTGTTCATCTTGACGATATTCATGATGAGGTCGTGGGGAAGCTGTGAGAAGATTGATGCGTTGTTCATACTCTCTTCTCTATATACCTTGTTTAGTGGGGAAACCTTTAGGTCAGTTAGGTTCTGTGTTTCGGCAAGAATTCGGCAAGGATTCGGCAAGATTCGGCAAGATTAGGACGTCTCCATAAAGAAGCCCTTTCATTTCAAGAAGTAGTAATAGTAGAGCATAAATTTCAAGAGAGTCAAAGAGATTCATATGAAAATGAAGATAAAAGAAATGAAAATGAAATCTCTAAAATAGCCAAAGCATCTTTATCAATTGGATTGGATGATAAGAAACTTATTGAAGACGCGATTCGAGGGATGTTGAGCGGACTTGACCCTCATTCCTCTTTCATGAATACCGCGGAGTTTAACGAACTTAAAGTCGGCACTACCGGTCAATTTGGTGGCTTAGGTATCGAAGTGACGCAGGAAGAGGGCTTTGTAAAAGTCGTATCCCCGATGGATGGCACGCCTGCAGATGAAGCAGGGATTTTGGCGGGTGATTTTATCACACACGTTGATGGCGAGTCCGTATTGGGCCTGACCCTTGATGATGCCGTCGGGAAGATGCGTGGTCCGGTTGGCGCTGAGATTATCATCACGGTTGTGCGCGAAGGCGAAGGTGAACCGTTTGATGTATCCATCATCCGCGACACGATTGAGTTGCAAGCCGTGCGCGTCAAAACCGAAGGCGACACAGTTGTTTTGCGGGTCACAACCTTTAACGACAAAACTACTCCGAACCTGACTGAAAAGTTGGCAGAAGAAGTTTCTGCTCTTGGCGGCATGGATAACGTGAATGGTTTTGTAATCGATCTACGTAATAATCCAGGCGGTTTGTTGACCCAAGCGATCCGCGTGTCTGATGCTTTCTTGGAAGAGGGCGAAATCGTGTCAACTCGTGGCCGCGATCCAGAAGAAGGCGATCGTTTCAATGCGGTGCCGGGTGATCTGGCTGAGGGCAAACCGATTGTGGTTCTAATCAATGGCGGTTCTGCGTCAGCATCTG
>ENA-ORXF01002399-ORXF01002399.1-marine-metagenome-genome-assembly--contig:-NODE-2399-length-11222-cov-6.772633_pt1 | contig 11222 bp, 15 predicted proteins | sample MGYA00237864_ERZ511476 | MGnify/ENA primary metagenome ERZ511476 (study PRJEB26306, sample SAMN06343908) | marine metagenome | isolation source: coastal waters | place: Atlantic Ocean: West Antarctic... | reverse complement strand
CAATAAATTCAGGTTGGATATATCAATTTACTTCAATAGGAAAAAATAACATGGGTAGAGATAGAAAATATTGGATGGAAAGAATATATAAAGAATTATACAAATGAAAAAAATTATAGGTTTTACTAGTGGTTATTTTGATATCATGCATCCAGGCCATGTTATAATGTTAAAAGAATGCAAAAGATATTGTGATTACTTAATAGTAGCAGTAAATGAATATAAAAATAAAACTCCACAACCTGATGGAAGATATAAAAATGATCCTATTTGGACCCCTGATGAAAGATTATTAATGGTTTCTGCCTGTAAGTATGTAGATGAAGCTTTTCTTTATGATGGTGAAAAAGAGTTATACACTTATTTAGAAAATAATAAAGATAATATAAATGTTAGAATGGTAGGAGCAGATCATAAAGAATCACCTTTCACTGGAGATGATTTAAACCTGCAGGTAATTTTTAATAGTAGGGACCATAATTATAGTACTACAAATACAATAAAATTAATATTAGAAAAAAGACAATAATGAGTTTAGAATTTATATTTTCAGAATTTGGTCCTAGAAGCCAAGCAAACCAACAATGGATTAATCCTCTTCCTAGATTAGATCCTACTTATAGTTCAATAAAAACTTATTTTCCAGAAGCCAATTTAGTTTTATATACAGATAGACCTGAAATAGGAAATGATTATAAGGATATTGAAATAAGATTAATTAATATAGATGAAAGTCCTTTCACTAAAGAAAACCATAGATGGGGGTGGCATTGTTGTGATTATTACCAAGCACATGGGTTATTAAACTCTAAAGCAGATATAGCTATATCTTGTGATTCTGATTTAATGTTTACTTCAGAACAAGTAAAATCAATTATTCCTATAGTTAAAAAATTTGGTATATGTGTTCCTACAAACGAAAGACAACTTGTTAAAGTAGATGGTTTACATACAAGAGGAAATGATGGTGATTATTACATAGGAGAAGATGAAAGTATGGGAAATTTATTAACATATGATTTATGGTGGGCGGGATTTAATACTAAAGATAAAAGAGCTAGAAAATATTTAGAAGAATTTTGTAAATTAATGAAAACTAATCCTAAAAGAGCACCATTACAAATGACTAGAGCAGCCTGGAATACAGGAATTTATCCCTATTCTGCTCCCCAACAATGGGGAGTAGGTTCAGGATATATAGGGTGTAAAAATGAGATAATTTTACATGTTGGTCATGAAAATGTTCAAGATTATTATTTAGAAGAAAGATTATAATGAAATTAATTATTTTTGATTTAGATGGTGTTTTAGTAGAAGCTAAAAACATTCACTATGAAGCTTTAAATGAAGCTTTAGGGGAAAATTATAAAATTAGTTGGAATGAACATTTAAGCACTTATGATGGGTTAAAAACAGTTCAAAAACTAAACATGTTATCTGAACATAAAGGTCTACCAAAAGATAAACATTCTGAGATTTGGAACACTAAACAAAAACTAACAGTACAAAAATTAAAAAATCTAGAACCTTGTAATAAATTAATAGATATAATGATAAATTTATCACAAGAAGAATATAAAATAGCTGTATGTTCCAACTCAATTAGAAAAACATGTTTAACTGTGTTATCAAAATTAGGTATTATGGAGTATATGGATTTAGTTATATCAAATGAAGATGTACAAAATTCAAAACCACATCCTGAAATGTATTGGACAGCTATATCTAAAATGGGTTGTTTACCTGAAGAAACACTAATAATCGAAGATTCACCTTATGGTTTACTAGCAGCATCACGTAGTAAATCACATGTATTAAGAGTTAAAAATACCCAAGAAGTTACATTAGATAATATCAAAAATAAATTAACACAAATAAATAAAGGACAAATTATGAAATCACCAGCATGGAGAGATGAAACATTAAATATATTAATACCAATGGCAGGAGCGGGTTCAAGATTTAAACAAGCAGGGTACACATTTCCAAAACCATTAATTGATGTTAGGAATAAACCCATGATTCAAGTTGTAGTTGAAAACTTAAATATAAAAGCAAATTTTATTTATATAGTCCAAAAATCTCATCGTGAAAAGTATAATTTAGATACATTATTAAATTTAATAACACCTAACTGTAAAGTTATAGAAGTAGATGGTATAACAGAAGGAGCAGCATGTACAGCATTGCTAGCAAAAGAATATATAAACACAAATGCACCTTTATTTTTTGCAAATTCAGACCAATTTGTAGAATGGGATTCAAATGAATTTATGTATAAAATGAATGAAACAAATGCAGATGGGGGTATAGTTTCATTTGAAGCAACCCACCCAAAATGGTCATTTGCTAGAATAGATAAACAAGGACTAGTAACAGAAGTAGCAGAAAAAAATCCAATATCTAATATAGCTACTGTGGGATTTTATTGGTGGAAACAAGGATCTGATTTTGTTAAATACGCAGAAGAAATGATTGAAAAAAATATTAGGGTTAATAATGAATTTTATGTGTGTCCTGTATTTAATCAAGCTATTAAAGATGGAAAAGAAATAAGAACATTTAATATAAATAAAATGTGGGGTTTAGGTACACCTGAAGATTTAAAATACTATTTAGAAAATCACAAATGATATTAATATCGCATAGAGGAAACATAGCAGGTAAACAACCAGAGCTTGAAAACAAACCTGAATATGTAATGGATGCTATATTAAAGGGATATAATGTTGAAATTGATGTTTGGTGGCATAATAAAAATTTCTATTTAGGACATGATGGTCCCTTATATAAAATAGATACAGATTTTTTATATAAACCCGTAATGGGGGGACCTCAGTTTTGGTGTCATGCTAAAAACTGGGAAGCCATAATAGAAATGAAAAAACTTACACCTATAAATAGACATGTTTATCCCTTTCCTAATGTTCATTATTTTTGGCACCAAAAAGATGACTTAACACTAACTAGTCAAGGTTATATTTGGGCATATCCTGGTAAACAACCTATAAAAGATAGTATAGCAGTAATGCCAGAATTATATCAAGATAATTTGGATATATGTAAAGGAGTTTGTAGCGATAATATAGAAAATTATAAAAAATGAAAATAGCTGTATGCATATCAGGTCAACCCAGGAATACAACTAGAGGCATACCTAATATTTTAGAAAATTTAAAGTTTGATTATGATGTTTTTCAACATGCCTGGTGGGATAGTAATTCTTCTAAAGAGTTATTTACAAAATCTAATGCTGCAAAATTAAATGATGTTGTAAGTGAACACGTAAATGATCATTGGATTTCTTTAATGTATAATAATTTTAATATTAAAAAAATGCATCTTGAAACACAAATCCCCTTTAGTGTTCCTAATATATTAGAAAAAAGAAAAACATATTATTCAAATGCATTTAATATATGTAGTAGTCTATATAGTATCTATAAATGTAATGAATTAAAAAAAGAATATGAAAAACAAAATAATTTTAAATATGATTTAGTAATAAGAACTAGATTAGATTTTGGTTTTAATGAGCCTTTAAAAATAAATGAGTATAATTCTAAATTTATTTATGTTCCTAATGATTTTGGCACTAACCGTTATGGTTTTAATGATCAATTTGCTATAGGATCAAGTCATAATATGGATATATACTCGGATGTCTTTAATAAAATAGAATACACATTAAATTCTTATGAAGATCTTATGGGACATGAACAATTAATACAGAAACATTTAGAAAATAATAAAATAGATTTTATACTTAAAGATTTTAAAAACTTTTTGTGGAGACATAAAGGTAATAGATCTCGTATTCATTCTATTGAAGGATAAAATAAAACAAAATGAAGATATTAGGGTTACACGGAGGACATGATGCAGCATATGCTATTTTAGAAAATGGTTTACCTTTAAAACATAATGAATTAGAAAGATTTAATAGAGAAAAGGGATGTAAAGGAGATACCCTTAAGCTATTTTTAGAAAATGAATCAACTAACAATATAGACTATGTAACTACTAATAGTACAGGTAAATGGAAACAGTATTTTAATTATAGTGAACAAAGTTTTATGAGTAATTTCCCCTCATCTAAAATGTATATAGCTAATCATCATCAATCCCATGCAGCTAACGCATTTTATACTAGTCCATATAAAGACGCATTAATAGTAGCTATAGATGGAGGAGGAGCAGATTATAGAGATGGTAGAGAAAATTTATGGAAAGATTTAGATACATATTTGGGATCAGGGGGAATCATAACTGCTACTACAGTTTGGAAGGGAGAAGATAATAAAATAACTCCTTTAGAAATGATTGATAAGGGGGGTTTTAATATAGGTTTATATTGGGATGTATGCACATATAATATTTTTGGTCTTAATAGAAATCCAGTTAAAAGGGGAGAAGAAGGAACAGTTATGGGAATGGCAGCATATGGAAATCCTGATAAGTATTTAAAATATTTTAAAAATCTAAGTAATGCAAGACTTGCAAAAGATTGGGGACCTTATGAAATGAATTTTCTTAAAAAAGAAGCAGAAAAAAGCGAACAAAATAAATTTGATATAGCAGCTTCATTACAAAAAGAAACAGAAAATGTCATAAAAAATCTACTAGATCCTTTTATTGAAAAACTCAAACCAAAGAATATATGTTTATCAGGAGGGGTTAGTTTAAATTGTGTTATGACAGGAAAAATGCTAGATTGGTATCCTGATATTAATATATTTTGTGATCCTGTACCTCACGATGCAGGATTAGCTTTAGGTTCATGTAGATATGTTTGGCATCAAGTATTAAATAATCCCCGAATATATAATAATCCCCAAAATGAAAATCCTTATTTAGGAAAATCTTATAGTAAAAATAATATTTTAAATTCATTAAATAGTTTTAAAGATAAAATTCAATATAAAAATGTAGATGATGATAATGTTATTGATTTATTATTAAAAGATGATAATGTAATTTCTTTATTTGGGGGAGGATCTGAATCAGGAAGAAGAGCATTAGGAAATAGAAGTATAGTAGCAGATCCAAGGAATCCTAAAATGAAAGATATTATTAATAAAAAAGTAAAACATAGACAGTGGTTTAGACCCTTTGCCCCTTCAATATTAGAAGAAGAAACAAAAAATTGGTTTACTCATGATGTTAAAAGTCCTTATATGAGTTTTGCTATACCTTTTAAAAAAGAAAAAATAAAACAAGTCCCAGCTGTAGTTCATAATAATGGCACAGCAAGATTACAAACTGTATCTAAAAAAGGCAATAAATGGTATCATAGTTTTATAAGCAAATTCTATAACAAAACAGGAGTCCCTATTTTATTAAATACATCATTTAATGATAGAGAACCTATTGTCGAAACCCCGGAACATGCAATTAATTGTTTTTTAAGAACAGATATTGATTATTTATATTTTAGAGATTATAACATTTTAATTAAAAAAACTAAATGAAAAAATTAGCATTTATAACAGAACCACGAAAACATAAAGCTTTAAAATTTGTATTAGAAAATTTTTTAAGTATCTTACCTGAAGAATGGAAAGTCCAAATAAATCACGGAACAGGAAATCTTGATTATATTACATCAATTATTGACTCAAGTGAAATAATTTTAAAAGCAAAACAAGAAAATAGGCTTTTATTATATAATTTAGGGGTTGAAAATTTAACTCATAAAGATGAAAGTAATTTATTACGTACAAAAGATTTTTGGGATAATATCAATGGAGATTTATTATTAAAATTTGAATGTGATACTATGTTATGTCCTAATTCAAAGCATAAAATAAGTGATTTTGAAAAGTTTAAGTATATTGGGGGATATTGGGGGGTTCAATTATATTATCCTTTAGATGATCCATATCCCACACTTAAACCGGGGGGAGATTATCATGCTCCTTATAAAGGACCACAGGTATTACCTATGAATGGAGCTTTATCGTTAAGAGATAAAAAAACAATGATAGATCTAGTTAATAATCATTTTGATGATTATTTAGCTTCTGGTAAACCTTACTCTGAAGATTATTTTTTCTCAGAATATATACAAAAACCCACTACTCGTGAAGTAATATCATTTTCTATAGATAATGGGTATATTTCTCCCCTAAATAATGAAGCACCTTTTGGTATTCATAAACCTTGGGCTAATAAAGGAGGAGCATATGAAAATATTAAAAAAATATGTAAAGATATAGAAATTTTAGAATCTTTACAACAAATAGAAAACTAACATGGCATATAACCAAGAAGAAGAACTTAAATTAAGTGAATTAAAAAAAATAGGTTTTAATCCTAATACAATTTTAGATATAGGAGCCCACACAGGACAATTTTATAAATGGGCTAAAGACGTATGGCCACAATCATTTATTTGGATGATAGAAGCTAATGAATGTCATAAAACTGCATTAAATAATTTAACATATCTTAATAATGACCAGTATACTATAGCTACTATGGGGGATACAGAAAGAAAAGTAAATTTTTATACTAGAAAAGATAAACCCCACACCCAAGGTGCATCTTATTATAAAGAATCAGATTATTGGGATATTCCCCAATTAGTAATGGAAATACCTAAAACCCTACAAACATTAGATAATATATTTACCGAAGATTCTTCTTTTAACCTTATTAAAATGGATACTCAGGGTTCTGAATTAGATATTATAAAGGGAGGAGAAAAATTATGTCGAAAAGCAGATTATATACTTTTAGAAGTTGCTGTTACTGAATATAATGAAAAAGCACCTCTTGAAAAAGAAGTTATTTCTTTTATGAAAGATTTTGCTTTTGAAAATATTATGGTTATAGGAAAGCATACTAATAAAGAAGGTCAATTAATTCAAAAAGATATAGTATTTAAAAATTTAAATAAAAAATAATGAGAAAACAATTTTTAGACTTAGGTAAACAACCCATAGCAAATGGTTTTTTATATAAAGATCAAATAGATAAAGAATATTTTTATAATTTAGGAGTCGCATTTGATGAAGAAACCAAATTAATAACACAGACAGAGTATGTAGACCCCCCTCTAATGTTTAATGATGATTACGTGTATAGAGGTTCAATGTCTAAAACTATGAGAGATCATTTTAAATCATTAAGTAATTATTTAAAATTAGCATATCCTGGATCTAAAGTTTTAGAGATAGGGAGTAATGATGGAGTATTTATTAAGAACTTCAGTTCAAATACTACGATAGCAGTTGAACCTTGTGGTAACTTTGCAAAAGAGACACAAGAACTTGGTTACAATACATACTCAGAGTTTTGGACAAAAGAATTAGCAAATAAAATAAATATAGAACATGGTAAACAAGATATTATATTTTCTGCAAATTGTATCTGTCATATTCCAGACTTAGACCAAACATTTAAAGCAGTTGAATCACTTCTATCAGAAAATGGTGTTTTTATATTTGAAGACCCATCTCTAGCAGAAGTAATAAACAATAATTCATATGATCAGATCTACGATGAACACCCACACGTATTTTCAGTAATAGCGTTAGATAATTTATTAAGACGAAATGGGTTACAGATTACTAGAGTAGAAAATCTATCAGTACATGGTGGTTCAAATAGAATCTTTGCTAAACGTATAGGTTCTGAAATAGATGAAACAGTAGAGCAAAATAAAGTATATGAAAGAATTTTAGGGTTAGATGATTTATATACATTTAAAAGATTTGGAGTTAGAGTTGAACAATCTAAAGATGCTTTAGTACGGTTACTAACTAACTGTAAGAAAGAAGGTAAAAAAGTAATAGCATATGGTGCAACATCTAAATCTACAACTGTATTTAATTACTGTAGTATAGGGCCTGATTTAATTGAATGTATTACAGATACAACACCAGAGAAGCAAGGAAAATTATCTCCTGGAATGCATATACCAGTTATAGCTCCTGGAGATATAATAGATAAATCAGTTGATTATGTTTACCTTGGTGCATGGAATTTTATCACTGAAATTAAAAATAAAGAGCAGGAATTTATTAACAGAGGAGGTAAATTTATATCTCACGTACCTGTTGTTAAATTTGTATAGATATGAATTATACGTTTAATAATATACATTATAATGAAGATGATCGTGCACAGCGATACCTCGATGTATTTACTGAGTTAGGACCTGGTCAAATAAATGTATCATATGTCAATTCAACAGATCATATAGTTGCGTGGCATAAGCATAACATACAAATAGATTACTGGGTATGTATAAAAGGTTCATTCAAAGTAGGATTAGCTACTCATGAAGAAGGAGCAGAATTTGAATATCTATCAGATAGAAATCCGAGAGTATTAAAAATACCCCCTGGTATATATCATGGTTACAAAGCATTAGAACCAAATTCTATATTAATGTACTACTTAACAGAAAAATATAACCCTAAAGATGAATTTAGAGCAATCCCTGGAGAATTTAATGAAATATGGCAAACAAAAAACAAATAACACTTAACGATGTTAAATTTTTTAACACTCGTACTATGGTTGAACCTGATGGTAATTTAGTACCAATTGAATCTAATCATGATGTACCCTTTCCTATAAAAAGAATTTTTTATGTGTATGGGGTAAAAAACCAAGATGATAGGGGAAAACATGCTCACTATAAAACTAAACAAGTTTTAATATGTGTACACGGAAAAGTTGAAGTTTTAGTTAGTGATGGAAATAAAAATAGAAAATACCTATTAGAATCACCACAACAAGCTTTGTACATACCTGAAATGATATGGGATGAACAAGTTTATTTAACTGAAGATACAGTTTTATTGGTTTTATCTAATATGAAGTATGTTCCCGAAGATTATATACATGATTTTAATGAATTTAAAAAGTTAAAACAAAAACAAAATAAAAATGACTAATTGTAAAATACAGCATACATCAATAGATAACTTTATACCATCAAAGGCATTAGCAAGAGCAGCAGCAGAAAGTTTTAATGAGGATATGGATTGGGTAAAGTACACTGCAGAAGATAATCAAATTCAATATTGCTCAAAGCTAGGTATTCATAATCTAACACATCCAGCAATGTTATGCCTACAACATATTGCAACGCACTTCGATCCTAATGCATATTTTAGAAATAACACAACTAAGATATTTCCCGACTTAAGTCACTATGGTGGTGGTATGATGTTAACACCTAATAAAAATAGTGAAGGTGGATATTTAGGAATGCATATAGATGCTGAAGTTCATGGTATTCATAAAGACTGGAAAAGAGAATATAGTGCTATACTTTGTTTATCAGAAGACTATGATGATTCATTCGATGTTAGATTACATGATGGGGAAAATCATACAAGAATACCATACAAATTTAATACATTAAACGTTTTTAAATGTAGTGATTATTCATGGCATGGATTTCCAGAGATTACTAAGGGTATGGAAAGAAAAACAGTTGGTCTTATGTTTTGGTCAAAAATGACAGAAGAAGATAAGCTAATAGAAAAAGTTAAAGCAAGATTTAATAATACATTAAAATTTTAATGAAAAAAATATTAATATCAGGAGGAAATGGTAATTTAGCTAAAGAAATTATAAAGGCAAATAAATCTTATGATATTTTAGCCTTACCTAAATCATCATTAAATGTATGTAATAAAGATGAATTAGATAAAATAATATGTGAAATCAAACCAGATATTTTTATTCACACAGCAGCTTTAACCAGACCAATGGTTAAACATATTGAATCCCCTGATGCTAGTATTGAAAATAATATAATAGGAACCTCTAATGTAGTTTTAACTTGTATAAAACATAAAATAAAACTAATATATATTTCAACTGACTATGTATATCCTTGCAATGAAGGAAATTATTCTGAAAAAGATACCCTACAACCTGTAAATGAATATGCTTGGTCAAAGTTAGGAGGAGAATGTGCTGTCAAATTATATAGTAATTCTTTAATATTAAGAATGGCTTTATGTCAAAAACCATTTCCCCACCCTAAAGCTTTAGTAGATATTAAAAAATCTTATCTTTATATGGATAAAGCTGCTGAGATAATATTAAAACTTATTAATGAAAAGGGGATAATTAATGTAGGAGGAGAAGTAATGTCACCTTTTGAATTTGCAAAACAAAGTAATCCTAATATAGAAAAAATCTTTTTAAAAGATGTAGGAGATGTTAAAATGGGAAAAGATGCATCTATGAATACTTCAAAAATGGTAAATATTTTAAATGAGTTATAATTTTAGAGATCTTTGGTACAAATATAAGGAGTATGGTGAACATCTAAAAATAAATTTTGTTCCTATAGAATTTGGTAGTAAAAAACTTATTTTTATGAAAATGGGAAGATCAGCGGGAAAATCAATAATGGATACACTACACCAATTCCATATAAATAATTATAATCTTAAGAAGAAATGGAATCTAGGACAGGGGGGAAATGATAAATGGTTAAAAGAAACTACAGATAAAAAAATTCATGAAGAATATTTTATTTTTATAAATGTTAGAAATCCTTTTAGTAGAGTAGTTTCTTTCTTTGAAGTAACTAAACACTATTATCCTAAATATGATTTTAATTTATTTATTAAAGAACACTTTTTAGACTCTAAAGGTAATGTAAAAAAAATACCTAATAATGGGCATTTATGGCCTTCAAGTATACATTATGAATTTGAAAATGGTCAACAATTTGTTGATTTTGTGATAAAAGTAGAAAATTTAACAGAAGATTGGAAAAATTTTTGTTCTAGAGTAGAGATACCTTATACTAATTTAAAAAAAACTAAATTAATAGATTATAGACCATATTTTACACCTGAACAAGTAGAAATAGTTTCTGAATTTTATAAAAGAGACTTAGAATTATTTAACTATAAATTTTAAAAATAATGAAGCAATTTAACATAGTATGGTTTATCTGGCTTATTTTAGTCAGTATTTGGAATTTTGGGTGGCCATCAGTTCCACCAATTTTAGATGTATTAGTAGCAGTTAGTTTATCAATTTTAGTATATCAATATAAAAATAGAAAAAATGCACGATAGTAGATATTCATTATTCGTAGGAAGATATCAACCATTTCACGAAGGACATAGATGGCTAATACAACAAAGGTTGGATATAGGTAAAAAAGTTTGTATAGCAATTATGGATATACATGATTTAGAACCAATTAAAAATCCATATCCCACAGAAGAAGTTAA